>JACCDO010891927.1_pt1 | contig 11390 bp, 4 predicted proteins | sample 7446101 | NCBI WGS metagenome assembly JACCDO01 (sample SAMN15323440, study PRJNA562643) | freshwater metagenome | isolation source: river surface water | place: USA:Blue River Watershed | collected 2017-08-16
AATATATTTGTCTGTATCGTTTTCTTCGTCAAATTGCTTGATCAGCTAAATTAACGCCGTATCGTGCATATTTACGAACCTACAACAGTGCTGCGATAAACGCTCATTGAAGAGTTAGACCAGAGTGCGATGCCGAGCTCAACGAATACTGGCGTTGCACCCGATGTACTCTTCGCACAAAAAGCAAGTGCTGTGGCGAAATGTGCAGGCATGGATCCCCGTTCGATGGACCTAGAGCGCTTCCGTGCGTTGGCTCCCATGATTTTCAGCAAAGCGTATGCTACTATCTATAAAGAAAAGTTACCTCTATCCGTGGAAAATGAGCCAGAGGAATGCATGCAGTATGTTATTGAAGGCTTATTGGACAAGACTAGTGTTGGCGCATTAACGCTCATTACTGGTGTTGATGTGTGTTCAGGATCACACAGAGCGATTGGTGTTTTAGTGGGTGTCTTATTTGCAGAAGGGCAACGAATGTGGCTACTTAAGCAAGAGGCTAAGGCCAAGACTGAAGCTATGCGCAATGATGCAGCAGGCGTGCCAAATGCAAATACGGCAACTTCGAAGAGACCACAATCTGCTTCTGCTACACGCTCCACGCCGAGCAAGTCTGCTACCCCTGCTGCACCAACACTGTTGCCCACAGTGCCAGGAGCTGGTGCCCGTCCAAGCAGCGCTGCGCCTTCTCGCGGGTCGCGTAACACAGCTCCTGCCAATCATTCAGCTGGTACCGATGACAATGAGCCTACTTATGGCGACGACTTCGTGGCTGAGACCGAGGTAGCAGCTGCTGGAGCCGTTGAGGGAAATGAGTTAGATGGTAGCGCAGAAAAAAAGCGCAAGGGTAAGAAAGGCAAGCGGAAATCCAAACAAGTAGCTGAGCAGCCAGAAGAGGCGGGAGTGGGTCTAGAGGAGGGACTGGACGAGTTTCCCAAGGCACCGCAGTCTCCTGAAGAAGTCAATCAGCTCATGAAGCGGGTTGCTTACTTAGAAGGCAGGCTAAAGAAGAAAAAGTCCGGGTCGCCCAAGCGCAAGAAGAAGGTTGTGAACGCCGAGGCTGCAGAAGACAGTTCAAAAAGCGCCGGGGTTTCGTCCCCTACCTCGAAAAAAAACTTGGGGCAGCCTGTTCGTGTCGCCAGCAGGCCCACATCAGCGCCCTCTGCCCGATCAAATGCTCGCAAGCTGCAGCTCAGTGTGGCCACAGGTATGGATCCCGACGCCGCTGGGGCCAACCCTTTCGTGGGTCCCGACGGCGAGCGCCACCCTGCCAACCATTTCACATACGACATGAAGTCCGGACGCCGCGTGTTGCTGTCAGCTGATGAGATTGATGCTCGTGAACGTCGCAAAGAGCTATACTTGTTAGGGGCTGCCAAGGAAGTTGACTTACCGGCTGGCTCGGAGGATGGGCACGACAACATGCCTCGGGCACCAGGGCAAATGCAGCCGCGTCCACCGCTTGCACCCTACTCCCCACCACCTGCGGAGCCCACTAAACCTACTTGGCCTGGACCAAGTACTGGACATGCTACGGATAACTGGATCAAAAAGCAGCGTGCTGCTCGGGATCTTGAGGCACGAGAGGCGGAAGCGCGTGCGGCTGCAGTTGCTGAGTACAACCGCCCTCGCATCTATCCCGCATATTCGAAACTGGGCACCAACGATATGGTAATATCTATTGAGCATTGTGTAAATTGTCACTGTCACAATGTAACGCTTCGACACCAGCCCCGAGAATATATCGGCAATGCCGACGCCTTCCTCGTTGCTGTTGCACACATAGCGCACGATCTACACGTCGGCTGTCGCGTCGGAGTCACGCGCTTCCCCGCAGACATCACATCCAAGAGCAAGGAGACTGATGCCAATAGTCGCGTTGGTGCTTTTGAAATACAAGTTGCCTTTCGCGGTGCTGACGGATCGGTGCATGCTGAACTGCTGCACTCTAAGCTCAGTACTCGGCGCTGGCCATCCAAACAGGTGGTGGAGAAGCGCCTACGCGCGTTTTGCTCAAAGCACAATGTGCCTACTTTTTACATCCCTCAAGATAGTATAGACACACAAGACTATGCAGATTCGGTCGAAAATACTCGCGGGGATGGTAGCACGTACCCCGTAGGTGCAGGACCGTGGGAGAGCGTCAACTTGGCCGGTGTCGGCGCCTGGCAATTTCGATCGTCCGATTATGATGGTTTACATGAAAGTGCTGTTGCACCACGTGTGCCTGGGCGCAAGCATACAGGTCCTGTCACTACGCGGACGGCGCGCCCACCCACAGCAACGGTAGATAACACGCCCAACGCCAGCAACACCGCGTCCTTGGATACCGTGCATTGGGCATGGGACTCTCGTGGATTTAAGGTTATACCCAAGTTTGCAGTGGGTGATATTGTTTATGTCCGCGATCTGGTTACTATCAAGTGTGCACCAGAAGTTGTGCGTACGGGCTTGGGGTATGCTAGTTCGCGCGCCAACTCAGAATGGCTGGCTCGAAGCCCGATGGGCGTGTCCGGACGGCCAAGGCAAGCATCCGAACGATATCCACTGCTTGCGGAGGTGGTAAACATGGGCAGTGGTACGGATGAGCAGATTACAGTGCGACCAAAGTACTTTTCGCATATAAATGTCTCGTGCAAGCAGTCTCAGTGCACTCTGGCGATGAACCTCCGCTCAGAAGACTTGGAGCTCCTGACTTATGAGGCTGGTAATGACAAGGAACAGCGCATAAAGCAAGACACTAATATGCCTCTGCCACTGGCAGCAGTGCTTGTGTTGTGTTTAATGGCACGGGCACGCGTGGAACCTACTTCCACAGACGCGTTGAATGCCGGCAGTGTTCCCACGTTGCCCGAAGCGAAGAACGCTACTTTGGAGTGGGTTTCGTATGATTCCTCAGATAGAACGTCTGCAGATGTCGTGTGTCGGCAGCGGCATGCTGTGTTCCATGCACTGCGAGACGCTGTGTCCTTGCTGTTGGCCAAGTACGAACCAAGTCACTCGGCGGGAGAGCTTGATGGAGAGCGCAGTGATATACTTGCTGGATTAGATGCGAATGTTGGGGAATTGCGACATCCTATGCTTCCCGATGTCTACTTTCAGCCTTGTCTTGCCTACAGTGAGCGAAGCTTGGATTGGCTGGAAACCCACTGTCGGAGCGAGTCAGGCGGCATCAACGTGCGAAAGGCAGAGAGCCTTGCTCTGGCCAGCTGCCGAACCATGCAGACCACTGATAGCACTATTTTTGCCCCGACCGTAGTCATTGAAGCTGCAGAATCCTCAGATATCACGGTTGGCGACATGGTGGATCCCGCTGAGATGGGAGCCATGGCCGTGCGTGCGACTGAAAAGGGTCTGTCGTTCGACGTGGTGCAGTCGACAAGCCCAAATCCTGCATTGACAATGGCAACGACCCCATCAGTCAATGTCGCTGCAGCTGCTGCCGCCATTGCAGCTATTGCAGCTGATATGCGGAGCGACCCCGATGAAGATGACTTCACTCGCCCAATGGCCGCTGACGACATCGAGCAAGAAGAAGTAGCCGTCAGTAGTAGTGGCGCCCAACTGAAAGGCACTCTGGATCCCATGTTGGCGAACTTCTTGGATGGGCTAGATGATGATGAAGACGACGGTGCAGATGGCGAGGAGGAGGATAATTATGACGACGACGACTATGCATAGCAGCCAGTTTCCCTCAGATCCTAGCACACGCAAAGGCTGGTGAAAAGGAAGATTGGGATGAACACTCATCGCCAAGCCATTTAATTTTAAGGAATTCTAAGTCATTAGGTCTTGGTTCTTGATCTAGTAAATCCGTTGTCGTCGGTTACGGTAACGAAGTAGGGACCATCGGCTAATCCACCGATGGAGCTCCTAGAAAGTGTAAATAGCTATATATACATAAATTTTCATTAATAATTGTCACTGATACAAATAAGCATGATTGGTATAAAATATTCCGGGATATCTGTTTATGATTTCGCCTCCTTGTCATCGATAGGAATGAGCTTGGCCCGACGCGGGTCGAAAACTGGCAGTGCTTTGCGTCGAATAATAGATCCTACGTACTCCGACTTGTTTGCAATGTACGTTGGATCAGGAACGCGATTTCTGCGATAATAATATACGGTAGCTTCACCCCAATTGAGTCGCACAGGTGCTGTGTCCACCTCATCGAAAAAGTACTGCACACTGCTGGGCAGCTTCTTCGTCACCAAGAGCAGAAATGAGCCCGGCTTTAGAAGCATTGCTCGCTGCGCAATCATTTCAACAATGTCGGTGTCGAAGCAAGTCGCATTGCACCATACGATATCCGCATGGGACCAGTCTGTGTAGCAGCAATCTCCTAATTGAACCTTCACTGCCATATCCTGCTTCTTTGCAGGTAAATGATCTTTGATATTATCCCATTCCGATAACACTTTTTTTGTAATATTATATAAATCGTCCAAAATTTCGATGCCGGTTACAGATAAGAAGTCGTGATATAACGCAGCTGCGAAGATCATCCGCCCAGATCCGCTTCCAAGGTCTACGAAGTGCCCTCCAAACGTCTCAGAAAGACCTAATCGCATCAGCCTTGCAAGTAATTTAAGTAATTCCGTATAAGAAGCTTCTGCATAGCTTAAAGTGACAACGTTTTGAAACCCCAAACGCTTACGGTTCTCTCGGCTGACAGCAGCAATGACTTCGTATGCATACGATTTGTAAAGTGCATTAAATATAGGCTCCGTACTCTGTAGTAAAAGACGATTCCGTTCCTGGCGCACTAATTCGAGTTGTTGGGCCTCTTCGTATGCGCGGATTTCATCATCCTGTTGATTAGTTGCACGCGTTTCCTGCACAGTCTCCTCGACATCTTCCGACATAGAAAACAAAAATTAATGCACAAGCAATTGTTAAATTTTCTTTTATTCTTTATATATTCGTTTAATTGGTCTACTTAGTTATGCTTGTAGAAAAATGGAAACCGGAAACTTTAATTTGTCGCTTCGAAAGATCTCGAAAAGGTCTGAAAGCATCATCGCAAAAAATCCATCATGGTCAGTCAGGGCTTAAAGTTATTGATCGGTGCCGGAGGTATTTATACTTCATTTCTAACTTATGGAAAGCTTCATGAACAAATATTTAAATACGAAGATCCACACGGCCAAAGATTTGTGTTCGCGTTCTTTCTGCAGGCGATTGAAGCATTAGCGAATGTCGTAGTTGCTTTAATCGGCATGAAAATAGTAGGTCAGCAAAAAAATTTGCCTGTTAAGCTTTTTGTTGGCGCAGGTGTATCTCAAGTTCTGGCTAAAGCGTGCACTAGTCTAGCTCTAGCTAATGCTCTGTCTTTTCCAGTAGTGACTTTGGCAAAATCCGGGAAAATGGTACCCGTAATGATTGGCTCCATTTTATTGGGTGGGAAGTCATATAGTGTTAAACAATATATGACAGTTGCAGCCATAATTGTGGGTACAGTTATTGTAACACTGGACCAAAAGAAGCATGGTGACAAAGACCAACAGGATTCCATGTGGGGCACATTTTTCATACTTGCATCTCTAGTTTTAGATGGTATAGTGGGCGGTATGCAGGCTGATATTCAAAAAGAGACCAAGGCAAGACTGGGAGTGCCGGTAGCTCAATTTGATATGATGTTTTGGACAAACATTTTTATGGCCATGGCTGCTGTCGTCATATGCTGCATTCCTATCGACTCAACTCTATCTTTGGTAGAGCCGGAGTTCATGCGAGGGCTTGTGTTCTGCGTTCTTAATGATGCCATTTGGCCTAAGATCTTGCTATTTGCGCTGTGCAGTGCCGTCGGCCAGTCCTTCGTGTTCTACAGCATAGCTAACTTTGACAGTCTGACTACAACGACTATTACTACAACGCGAAAAGTGCTGAGCACATTGCTGTCTATCTTCACTGAAGGGCACACGATGTCGGCGACAGGCTGGGCAGGCTTGTCCGTTGCATCCGCTGGCATCTGCATGGAAATCCTGGAAAAAACCGCGGGTGCGACAGAAAAGAAGCATTCCGATGACCGCCTCAAAGCAAAATAAGTATTATTTGAACCATATAAACAAAATGTAAATTCTCTATTTTCGGTGGCTTTTATGCATTATGAACAAATAAAACGTGACATTAGATCTATCGACCATACCGTATAACAAGACTCTTGTCCCTAGTACAGGAAAGAGTTACGTCAGTTTGAGGCACCTGTGACAGTGTTGTGGGTGATCCACAGTTTATCCTGCGCGCACTCCCACACGTCTTCTAACACTTGCCTGCTTCGCCCGTGATGCTGCAGTGCTCTTGGTTGCACTGGTGTGTGCAGTGGGCCCGTCTTTGTCTCCCATCTCCTCCACCAAATGTGGGAAAACGGCTAAGACGTCCGGGGCAACTGCTTTCAGGATCTCGCGAGTGCTATGATGCACGCTGCCAAAAGACGCCGGAGGCAGGCCATCCACGCTGCGCGCAATGAGTTTAGTGCGGGTTTTGATGTAGTCCGCACTGTGAGAGTACTTCGCTTGCACGAGGGAGCCCTCGAGGGACAGCTGGATGTTTTGCACGGCGTGCTTTTTTTGAGATAATGCTAACTCGCGCTCCACAAAATACTTCGGGAATCGAAAGGATAACCATATGTAGAGATCTAACACATTGTGCTTGGTGAGGAGCACGCCGAGCTCCTCCACATCCTTTGGTAGGCGATGCGCCAGACGCACGTTCAGCGCCACGGGGCGTCCCTGTGCGTAGGTCGCAGCGAACTGATACAACATATGCATACTGACTTGGTCGCGTGTCGACACTGGCGCATTAGAAAACACAAATCTGTCCGCAAGCGTAAGAGGCACCGTGTGCAGCCAGTTGCCCACAAGGTTCATGTTCTCGTGGTCGCAAAGAAAGAACCTGCCATCCAGCTGGGAAGCTTGCGTGAACCTATCCAGCACAGCTGACAACCGAATGTTCTTTTCGTTTACAGGTGAAGTAGGGGCAGTTATGGTAGTTGCAAAAGCTGCTGCCTGTGTTTTTTTGCTTTTTTTGCCTGTGCCAGTGGGCTTGAGCGCGTCGTGGTCCAAGTCTGCATCCGCCTCCGCAACAGAAACCGCGGCGGCAGCTCGATCTTCTTCGCCCATTTTTCGCAGCTGCTCAGAAAATATCTCAATTTGTTGCACAGATGGGAATATCCCAGCTCTGTCCAAGGCCTGGACGTCCCACTGCATGACCGCGCGTATGTAAGCTAAATCCGCCTCTTGCCAGGCGGTGACATAGCCCACTTTATACTTGCTGCTAAGACGTCCCGCACGGCCTGCAATTTGTTTTACTTGACTTGGCTCCACAAAGTACGCTGCGTCTTCTCCTTTTTTGATCGTTGTGTGGAAAATGACGCGTCCGATGTTGAGATTGAGACCCATGCCCACGGCATCCGACGCCACCAAGATGTCGGTTTTACCTTCGTTGAACATACGCGCTTGTAAGCTGCGCGTCTCAGGGGGCAGAGCCCCATATATGGTAGAGCACTTGTATGGCGTCAGTCGTTCGATCTGTCGGCGGATGCTAAAAATGTCAGACCTGGAAAACGCCACCACGCAGTCCCCAGGGCGTACTTTGGAGTAGTCGCCCCGCATGGACTCAGCCTCCACCTCCAGCTTGCCCAGACGATCATACCGCTTTATCTCTAGCTCGTCTCCTGTGTCTGCCAATAGCTGCTTGACTACCTCCAGCGCCTCCAGCCCTCCGCACAGATGAATCTCATTGGCACACACGCCGAGCAGCGCCCGAGTCCACGCGTATCCCCTTTCAGGGTCCGCAATCATCTGGATTTCATCAATCACCGCGACATCGTACACGCGACTCAAGTTGATCATTTCTAGAGTGCTGCTGGTGTGCGTGCCGAAGGGCACCTCGCGTCTCTCCTGCCCTGTGACTAGATCGCAGTGCACGCCCTTGCGGTTCAGACTTTCGTATACTTCCAGTGCAAGAAGTCGCAAAGGGCCACAATACAGACCACCACCTTTTTCGGCATCGGCACTCTTTAACCTTTGTAAAGCCTGATATGTCTTGCCGCTGTTGGTTGGTCCGCCGTGATAGAAGACCTTGCGCTTGATTATGCGCGCTCGCGGATACCAATCCTTGGGTAGACGCAGGTCTGAAGAGCGAGTAAGCAGTTGATTCGCAGCTATTATACCAGAAAGCTGCTGTTGCGCATCCGCTAACATGATCGGAAGTATAAATTGCTTGGTAGCTGCTACGTGGGGCATGAACTCATCCGCCAGCTCATCACCTTGCATGGTCAGGTGTCGCACCAGCTCAATTAGTAATTGCGGATCCGCGCCAAGAGCCCCCACTGGATCTTTTAACAGTTTGCGTCTATAAACATTGCTGTACTGAAGCCAGTGGTGTTCGTCGATGTGATGTTTGGCCACTTCACTTAGAATGTTTGGATCATTTTGTAGGTAGCGGACAAGGCGATTAATCCGTAAACGATGCTCATTTGGCCAGGCTTGAAGCAGTGTTTGTAATTGTTTTGAGGTATTCTCGCCAGAGTTATTATGCTCGTTATTTATACTTTTCCCATCCAAAAGTTCCACAGGGGTCGTCACATCTCCATCAGTCTTACCTATTGGTATGTCTAGATTACTAAGATCAATTCTAGTACAAAGAAAAGAACCTTGCATAAAATTTCGCTTAAGTGTGTTCAAAGCAGCAATGTTATCACCTGGGCAGTACACAAGAGCAGCGGCGATCCTCCGAGGCCGGGCCAAATTGGAAGCTGCCCTTAAATGATTGATATGCACTCGCGTCGCAAATTTTAACATCATTATATATTTTAAACCCCTATTTTCCCTTTAAAATCGTTCCCCTAGTGATAATACATTGCTTTCAACGCTACTCCGCGAAAGCTGTGGAGCCTCTGTGAATATTTGTTAGTCATACTTTTATTAGAAGAAGAAAAAAGTTTTAAACAATAAGCAATCATATAGCTGACAGCATTTCATATCTTACGCGCTACATCTGACAGATTGTGATTTTAGTGTGTGAAGCATGGATTTGCTCCAAGTCATCGTCAATTTTCATCGCTCATGGATACTAGATGGATTTGGTTATGTGTCCTCTTTAAGTTCTCGTAACGCCGATGAGTATGGAAGTAGACGCGGATTAGAAACAGATGATTCTATGGCCCCAAATAAAACTGTGCAATTGGATGGGTTTAAAACCAACGTTTATGTCAACTTGCTTGTCTTTGTCGTGGTAATGATAGTTTTTGAATCTGTTCGAGGCATTAATCGACTGTATGTGTGCCGGAGGACTAAAGGGATGGTTAAAAGTGGTCTTGTTCCGGATAATCCGGTTGGTTGGCCTCTACGCTGGCTCAAAATTGTTCATTATGTGGAGGAAGACGATTTCCTTCGAATGGCAGGGCTCGATGCTTATATGATGATACGCTATATCAAAGCTTGTATTAAGATTGCGACAGTATATTCGCTAATGGGGTTTATTGTTCTCGTGCCTATTTATTATACGGGTGAGGTGGGCTTGCATTCTACTTGGAACAAATACACCATCTCGAATACAATCGTGGGCTCCGACCGGCTTTGGGCTGTCGTGATCATGGCCTACCTAATGGCAGCCGCGTACTGCTCCATAATGAAAGACGAATATATTCACTTTTTGGAGCGGAGAATGGATTACTTTAACGCCGGCGGGGACAAGCACACACCGTTGCAGACGTCCTACACCGTCATGCTGGACCGCATTCCTCCGCCCTTGCGCAGTAAAAAAAATCTGAAAACTTTTTTCGAGCATATTATGCCTGGGCAAGTATACTGCTTAGAAATGGCGTATGATTTGAAGGAGCTGGATACTGCGTGTAAGCACCGCAGAAACATGCGCGACAACCTGGAGGACGCCATCGCACTGTGGCGCGGGAGTTCCCCGAATGACGTGCCATCCGAGGAGAGCCGGCCGAAGCTGACCGTGTGGCCGTGTTGCTGGAAACCAACGGCATCTGCGCAAATTATCAGCGAAAAGTGCTGCTGCGGCAAGCTGACGAAGCAGGAGTACGACGCGATCGACTATTGGGCAGCTGAGCTCACCAAAGCCAATGACCTCGTCGTGCAAATCCAGACCAGCTACTTCTCCGACAAGGCAGTGATGGAGATGGAAACGACTGACGACGATGCATCAGATGCACTTCTGTCAAAGATTCAAGGGAATTTCGAGAAAGGGCTCAGCGGCCTGCAATTGCCGAGCGAGCTCATGGCCTCACAGCTGCGCAAGTTTAAGCGCATGTTACGCAAGAAAGAAGAAGAGATTCGTATCATCCGCCTGTCGGAGACCGGTCGTCTAAGTGGCCTTCAGCCGAGCCATGGCTCTGAGCTCACCTCATGCCTGCTGCAGCCTGGATCGGAGGCCATGATTAAGAGCGCGAACAGCAGCAGCGAGAGCCTGAATAACCTGGAGATTGGTGTTTCAGGACTGAATTCCAACGCACATTCAAACACCAGTAGTCCACTACACAACACACCTTCTGTGCCTGAAGGCGAAGAGCAGATCTTCACTGACGTCCCGACACCCAAGAAACCGCAGGAGGCAGGCAGGACTACACCAACACTTGCTGCGGCTCCGTCGCCGACTAGCGATATGAAGTCTGATCATGCGCCCGAAAAGAAGTCAAAAATACGAAAATTAGTCGGCGGTATAGCCTCAGAGGTGAAGGGTATCGCCAAAGAGAGCAAGAAGGTGGGAGGCACGGCCCTCGGCGGTATCTACTCCACGATCAAGGTGGGCCTGAGCGATCTCAAGATGATAACCATCGGCGCGCACTACAAAACGGGAAGCACTGCATTCGTCACATTTAAAACCAGAGTTGCTTGCAGCATGGCCGCACAAATGTTCCTGAGCTATGATTACTACGGCATGAAGATCGTCCCCGCCCCGCAGCCGGGGGACATTCAATGGGACAATGTGCACGTGGCGGAGCAGCAGGTGGAGTCACGGAAGTCCGTGGCGAATTTTATATTTTTCTTAGGAGGGCTGTTTTGGAGTGTGGTGGTATCTGCCATCGCCACCATTAGTAATCTTGATGAGCTGGCCAAGAAGTACCCGTGGATCGCCGCGTACGAGGAATCCTACTTCTATTCTATCCTGAACTCGTACTTGGCCGCGCTGATCCTTATCATTGCATTGGCCATATTACCGTTCATATTCTATTTCTGCGCAAAGCTATACGAAGGCATCAAGCTTGAAAGCGAAATCCAAGCGTCGGTGATGGCGCGTTATTTCTGGTACCAGATCGTGAACGTCATCGTGTCTGTGCAGCTGGGCTCCGTGCTGACAAACTGGGGACAGAATATCTCGCAGCCCACAAATCTCTTGAAAGTCCTAGGCAATGCGCTGCCTGG
>JACCDO011502636.1_pt1 | contig 11389 bp, 9 predicted proteins | sample 7446101 | NCBI WGS metagenome assembly JACCDO01 (sample SAMN15323440, study PRJNA562643) | freshwater metagenome | isolation source: river surface water | place: USA:Blue River Watershed | collected 2017-08-16
AATGCCAACGCCGCTGCGATAAAGATAGTCTGGCTTATCGCCGTTTTTTTCTAAAAGATCGGTGGAATTCATTGGTATGAGAATTTGACTTATTTGCGCTCTAAACGTAAGTTTCTGAAAGTAAAAAGGATCAGGGAAAAATCAAACTCTAAGTAGTTACATTCGAAAAATTCCCCAGAAATCTCTCAGAAATTTTTATTCTAACTCATTTCTTCCCATGAAATATATTTCTACTCGCGGCAAAGCTCCGGCTCTTTCTTTTGAAGATGTTGTATTGCAAGGATTAGCATCAGATGGCGGTTTATATGTTCCAGAATTTTTGCCAAAATTTGACAGCGCGAAAATTGCCCAAATGCGTAACATGACTTACGAAGAAATATTTTTCGAAGTTACTGAACATTTCGTTGTCGGCGAAATTGATTCTGAAACTTACAAAAAAATTATCGCAAAATCTTACAAAAATTTTTCGCACAGCGCTATTGCTCCGCTTAAACAATTAAGTCAGAACGAATTTTTACTCGAACTTTTTCACGGCCCAACTTTGGCGTTCAAAGATTTTGCGCTACAATTTTTAGGAAATTTACTCGATTATTTACTGACAAAACGTGACGAAAAAATCGTCATTATTGGTGCAACTTCTGGCGATACCGGATCGGCCGCAATCCAAGGTTGTAAAGCTTGCGAGAATGCAACGATTTTTATTTTACATCCGCATAATCGTGTTTCAGAAGTGCAAAGAAAACAGATGACTACGGTTTTAGCGGATAACGTTTTCAATATTGCTCTTGAAGGAAATTTTGATGATTGCCAAGCCATGGTCAAAAAAATGTTTGGCGATCAGAAATTCTTGAACGGCAAAAGAATGGTGGCGGTAAATTCGATCAACTTTGCTCGAATTATGGCGCAAATAGTTTATTATTTCTACGCTGCTTCAAGACTTGGTGTTAACGAAAAAACTCCAATCTCATTCTCAGTTCCAACCGGAAATTTTGGCGATATTTATGCCGGATATTTGGCGAAAAAAATGGGTTTGAATATCGCAAAATTAATTGTTGCGACTAACTCAAATGACATTTTGCACCGCTTTATGCAAAATAATGATTATAGTCGCGCCGATGCGAAAGACACGATCTCTCCAAGTATGAATATTCAAGTTTCCAGCAACTTCGAACGTTTACTTTTTGATGCTTATAAAGAAGAAAAATCAGAAGAAAAGTTGGCAGAATTAATGAAAGAATTTGAACGCGTCGGAAGTCTGAAAGCTGATGCCGAAGTGTTGAAAAAAATCAAAATAGATTTCGATTCTTACGCTTTTAGCGATGATGAAACTTTGACAAAAATTGGCGAAATATTTCATAGAACTGGTGAAGTACTTGATCCGCATAGCGCTATTGGCGTTGCTGCTAGTAATGAATTTGTTAAAAATAAATCTTACGATGGTGAATTAGTAGTAACTCTGGCAACCGCACATCCAGCGAAATTCCCGGAATCGGTAATCGAAGCAACTGGCAAAACTCCTGAGTTACCAAGCTTTATGAGTGATTTATTTTCCACTACCGAACGTATGGAAATCATCATTAATAATGTTGATAGTGTGAAAAAATTTATCTCAGAAAAAATCCAAAACTGATCTAAATGGCTCCGACAATTGGTTTCGCATTATTACTTTTAGTTTTCTCGATCAGTATCTTTTTGCCAGTTTTTAGTTATATTTCGTTTAAGAAAAACGAGATATCGCAATTAGAACAGATCGCAAAAGTTTTAACTTCGCTGATTTTTTTAAGCGCAATCGGAACTCAGATTGCGCTAATAATTTCTTACATAAATTCTGATTTTTCTGTTCAAAACGTTTACCAAAATTCCCATCATTTAAAACCGCTAACTTATAAAATTTCGGGAAGTTGGGGAAATCACGAAGGTTCGATGTTGCTCCTGATTTCAGTACTTTGTGGCTATAGTTTAGCTTTCGTTTTTTTAAGCAAAATTGCGCCGCAAAAAAAAGTTATTATCGCTTCAACTCAAAGTTTAATTATCGCTGCTTTTTCATCTTTTAGTGCTTTTGCTTCTAACCCATTTGCACGAATTTTTCCTATACCTTCAGAAGGTCTTGGCTTAAATCCAGTTTTGCAGGATGTAGGACTCGCTATGCATCCGCCAATGCTTTACACCGGATATGTCGGATTTTCTCTGATTTTTTCTTTCGCAATTGCCGGACTTTTACTTGAAAAGATTGATGAAGATTTCGCCGCGCGATTGAAAAGTTGGCTGTTTTTTTCGTACGGATTTCTGACTTTGGGAATTGGCTTGGGATCTTGGTGGGCTTATCGCGAACTCGGTTGGGGTGGATATTGGTTTTGGGATCCGGTAGAAAATGTTTCGCTCATGCCTTGGATTGCTGCGACGGCATTAATTCATTGTGTAAAATTTTTAGAGAAAAAAGAAATCTTCAAAAAATGGACGGCATTTTTGGCGATCATTACTTTTATTTTATGTTTGCTCGGAATTTTTCTTACGCGCTCTGGAATCTTAACTTCTGTCCATTCATTCGCTGTTGATACGCAGCGCGGATTTTTTGTAATTTTGTTAATCAGTTTAATTGGCGGCGCTGGGTTGTTAATATTCGGTAGCGAAGCGCATCGTCTTGAAAGTAAAAAAAGTGAATTTCACTTTTGGTCAAAAATTGGCATGATTTTGGTCAATAATTATTTTCTAGTGCTGTCCTTATTCATCGTTGTTCTTGGTACTTTATATCCACTTTTTTCACAAAGTTTCTTCGATCAATTTATTTCCATTGGACCGCAATATTATAACAAATTATTCGCCGTTTTATTAGTACCGTTTTTGATTTTTTTGAGTGCCTCTTATTTTCTAAATTACAGCGAAAAAACTTCGGCGCAGAAAATTATCAATCGTTCCAATGCCTTGATATGTCTCGTAGCGATCGCACTTACATCTTTAACATTTTTCTATCAAAAGCACGCCGATTTTTTACAAATTACGTTATTATTTTTAGCAATTTTTGCGGCACTTCTAACTATTTTATTTTTCTTCAGACACAAAAAATCTAATTTATTTTCTACCGAATCAATCAACCGCGCACCAGTAACTGCAGCTCATCTAGGGTTTGTTTTAGTTTTGATCGGTGTGATTTTGACTTCATCTTTTGACCTGACCAAAGAACTTAATATCAAAGAAAAAGACTCAATAAAAATTGCTGATTATGACATAAAATTTAGCGCCGTTGATTATCTTAAAGGACCTAATTTTGTAGCGCGTCAGGCTAATTTTGAGGTTAGTCGTGATGATGAATTTTATACTAATTTAACGCCGCAATTACGTTTTTATCCCGAGTCCGATCAAACCACTAACGAAGCGGCAATTTTGCACAGTTTTTTTGGCGATCTTTATTTGGTAATTGGTCAAAAAGACGAAAATGATTTCTATGCTTTACGCGCTTATTTTAAGCCGTTTATTTATTTGATGTGGCTTGGTTGCGCCATGATTTTTGGTGGATCAATGATTAAAATTTTTCAAAGAATTTTGGTAAAATTATGAAAAAGTTTTTTGCGATAGTTGCTGTTTTTTTTATTACTTTCTCGGCGCAAGCAAAAGTAAATTTATCCGATGTTTGGGTAGGCGAACCAGCATCAAATTTTCGTAAATTAAAAACTGTTTCGGCGAAGAAATTTATGGTGGTAACAGCTGATGAGGCTGCAAGCAAAGCAGGCGAGGAGATGTTGCAAAAAGGTGGTAACGCCATTGATGCAATTATTGCCGCGCAAATGGTATTAAATGTTGTTGAGCCACAAGCATCAGGCATTGGCGGAGGTGGATTTTTGTTGTATTATGATGCTAAAACCAAGCAAACAACTTTTTACAACGGTCGCGAAAGTGCGCCAGCAAAAGCTTCGCCAGATATGTTGTTAAAAGATGGCAAGCCAAGACAATTTAACGATGTAGTGCGTGGTGGCTTGTCAGTTGCAACTCCGGGAGCTTTAAAAATTTTAAAAGAAGTTCACGAAAAACACGGAAAACTAAAATGGGAAGAATTGTTTGAGCCAGCAATCAAATTGTCTCGCGAAGGATTTATTGTAACACCAAGACTTCACACTTTGATGGAACATATTCTTTATCTAAAAGATTTTGATGAAGCTGCGACAGTTTATCTAAAAGCCGATAAAAGTGCTTATGCCGTGGGCGATAAAATTACTAATCCAAAATTCGGTGACACTTTAGAAACTATCGCCAAAGAAGGAATAGAGCCATTTTACAAAGGAAAAATTGCCGATGATATTGTCGCGGCGGTACAAAATTCTAAAATAAATCCCGGAGTTTTGAGCAAGAAAGATTTGAAAAACTATCACAGCAAAAAAGGTGATTTGATCTGTGCTAAATATCGTGAAAAATATAAAGTTTGCTCAATGCCATTGCCAAGTTCTGGTGGTGTGACGGTTTTGCAAATTTTAGGAATTTTAGAAAATTTTGATTTAGCGAAATTGAAGCCGCAATCAGCTGAAGCGGTGCATTTAGTGATGGAGGCGACTCGTTTAGCTTATGCCGATCGTAACGAATATTTGGGTGATGTTAGCGGAGTTCCGATTGAAAAAATGCTCGATAAAAATTATTTGAAATCGCGTGCAGCTCTGATTTCAAAAGACAAAGCGATGGAAAAAGTTGAGGCAGGAAAATTTTCTGAATCAAAAAAATTAACTTTTAATAATCGTGCTGTTGAACTTCCTTCAACAACTCATTTGTCGGTTGTTGACCAGGAAGGAAACGCGATTTCTTTCACGAGTTCGATCGAATATTTCTTCGGCTCAGCTTTGATGGTTGATGGATTTTTGCTCAATAATCAAATGACCGATTTTTCGTTTTTACCAGAAATTGATGGCAAAAAGGTTGCTAATCGAATTGAGCCAAACAAACAACCTCGCAGCTCGATGACGCCAACTTTTGTTTTTGATGATCGCGATAATTTGGTTATGGTTGTCGGTTCTCCCGGAGGTCCGCGCATTATTCAATATACTCTGCGAACTATTATTGATGTGCTTGATTGGAAAATTGATGTACAAAAAGCCATTTCAATGCCAAATTATGTTGTATTAAATGATGTGGTTGAGCTTGAGAAAAAGACTTCGATTATTAAGTTGAAGAATGCTTTAGAAAAAATGGGTCACAAAACTGTGATCAAGGATTTGACCAGCGGAATTCATGCAATAACAATTTCCAATGATAATCTAAAAGGTGGCGCGGATCCTAGAAGAGACGGAGCTGTCGCCGCTAAATAAAATTAAAAATATGAAAGTAAGAATTTACAGACCGACAAAATCAGCAATGCAATCAGGCAAAAACAACATGAAGAAATGGTTGTTAGTGCCAGTTGAGCAAGAAAATGTCAGAAGCCTAAATCCTTTGATGGGTTGGACTTCTGTCGGCAATACTGAATCACAATTGAAGCTTTCTTTCTCTACCAAAGAAGCGGCGATTGAATATGCCAAATCACAAAAATTTGAATTTGAAGTGGAAGAGCCAGAAGTTTCTTCGGTGAAGAAAAAATCTTACTCTGCCAATTTTACCGGATAATTTGATGAAAAAAATCACCGAAATTTTACTGCAAAAAATCACCGAAAAATCGGCTGTGATTGAAGAATTTTTTGCAGAAAAATTTTCTCAAAATCCGCCGCTGATTTATAATTCAGTCGATTTACGCCACTCATCTTTTAAAATTGCACCAGTTGACACCAACTGTTTTCCGGCTGGTTTCAATAACTTATCGCCGGCCTCAAAAGAATTAGCAAAAAAAATTGCTGACGAATATTTAAGCGAAAATTTCCCCAACGCCAAAAAGATTTTAATCACGCCAGAAAATCACACGCAAAATTTGCGCTATTTAGAAAATGTCAGAAATCTGCAAGAAATTCTCTCTCACAAAAGAGAAGTGATGATTGGAAGTTTGATTGAAGATTTGAAAGAAGTTACGCGAATTGATTTGGAAAATAGTCACTTTGTCGAGCTTCATCCGATAAAATCTATTAATCAAAAAATCGTCGCTGGTGATTTTGTTGCCGACTTAATTGTGACAAATAACGATTTGACCTCGGGCGTTCCGCAAATTTTTAACAATATCACTGTACCGGTAATACCAAATGTTGAGCTCGGTTGGCATCGTCGAGTTAAATAGCATCATTTTGCGATTTATAATAATTTAGTAGCTGAACTTTGTTCAGAAATTGATCTAGATTCTTGGTTGATTTCAACTTTGCAAAGTGAATGCCACGATATTGATTTTAAAGAGCAAATCGGTCTTGAGCCTTTGGCAAAAGAAGTTGATGAATTATTGAAAAAAACTGCCGCAAAATATCAGCAATATGGAATTGATGAAGCGCCCTATTGTTACATTAAAGCCGATCACGGAACCTACGGAATGGCAGTTTGGCCTGTTATGTCGGGCGATGAAGTGTTGCACATCAACAAAAAAGAGCGCAACAAAATGAACATGTTGAAAGGCGCAAAACAAAATACTTCGGTACTGATTCAAGAAGGTGTTTCGACAGTTGATCGCATTAATTCTGAAATTGCCGAGCCGATGATTTATTTGATGAATGGTCAGGTAGTGGGGAATTTATTCCGCGTTAATAATAGTCGTGATGACAAAACTAATTTGAATTCTGCGGGAGCCAGTTTTTTTGATTTAAGCAATTTAAAGGAAGAGCAGCTTCAGCTTGGTGCGGCAAAAAATGATATTGCCAAAATCTATTCTCTGGTCGCAAGACTTGCGGCTTTGGCGGCAGCGGTTGAAAATCAACAAATTGTTAAAGGATAAATGTTAAACGTTAAATCGAATCGTCCATTAATTGGCATTGTTCCTGATTATCGCGAAGGTTGTGCCGGTAGTTATTCGGTAAAAAATTATTACGCACTTCGGGCGAACTATGTTGAAATGGTCAATAAAGCTGGCGGTGCTGCGGTAATTTTGACTTATGATTATGATTTGATCGATGCTTATCTAGATTCACTAGATGGGTTGGTTATCGTCGGCGGATATTTTGATATCAATCCGATGCGTTATGGTGAAAAAAATATTCATCACACTGTTAAGTTAAATGATGTGCGTGAAAATTTTGAAAATGCCTTAGGGCGCAAAGCAATTACAACAAAATTGCCTTATTTGGGAATTTGTAATGGTATGCAACTTCTCAATATTTTGCACGGTGGCAACGTAATTCAGCATATTCCAGATGAAGGGAAATATGTTGATCACGAACAATCGCACATCGAAGGATTTAACGATTACACAACCGGATATCACGAAGTTCACATTGATAAAAATTCCAAGCTTTTCGGAATTATTGGTGAAGAGAAAATCATAACTAACTCATCACATCATCAAGCTGCAAAGAATGCTGGTGCTGGTTTGGAAGTTGTTGGAAAAGCACATGATGGAATTATTGAGGCGATTGAAAAACCAACTCATCCATTTTGTATCGGTGTACAATGGCATCCTGAATTTGAGGTGTCACAGGCTGATAAAAAGATTTTTGAAAGTTTTGTTGCGGCAGCGCAAAGTTATAAAGATTCGAAAACAAAATAATGGCACTGTCGCAAATCAAGTTTTTCGTTGAAATTTTCACAATTCTAAATTTTTTGAAACGCACCTACAGCTAGGTACGCTTACCTTTCAAAAAATTTATAATCATAAAAATTTCTTAGAAAAACTTGATTTGCGACAGTGCCATAATTTACTGAATTGCGACGTGGCGATTCGCAATCAATTAACGTATAATCACTAAAAAAATGTCAGAAGAAAAAGGAATCCGTATTGCCAAATATATCGCTCATGCCGGAATTTGTTCGCGTCGTGAAGCAGAAGTGTTAGTTGCGGAAGGTCGCGTAAAAGTAAATGGTCAAGTTATCGAATCGCCGGCGACTTTGATTACTGATCATTCGGTGAAGATTGATGATAAATTAATTTCGGTGGCGAAAGAAATCCGTCTGTGGATCTTCCACAAGCCAAAAGGCATTATCACAACCAGCAAAGATGAAAAAAATCGCAAAACTATTTTCGATTTATTGCCGAAAAATTTGCCACGTGTCGTTTCAGTTGGTCGTCTCGATTTTAATACTGAAGGTCTTTTATTGCTGACAAATAATGGTGATTTTGCCCGTCATTTAGAATTGCCGAAAAATAAAATTTCCCGTGTTTATCGCGCTCGTGTTTTTGGAAAAATTAATCATGACAGATTAAAAAGATTAGAAAAAGGTATCACGGTTGATGGTGTGAGATACGGTTCAATTAAAGTGAATGTTGATAGTGAAGGTGATTCAAATTCTTGGCTTACGATTACTTTGGAAGAGGGAAAAAATCGTGAAATTAGAAAGGTGATGGAAGAGTTGGGATTGCAAGTCAATCGCTTGATTCGAGTTTCTTATGGTCCTTTAGAATTAGGAAATTCAAAGGTTGGTGACGTGGTAGAAGTTTCACGGTTAACTCTTAAAAAATATTTCGGCGAAAATTTTAAATTTTAAAATAAATGCCTTTCATCACCATCAGATCTCTTATTTCCAATAATTTAAGAAATCTTGATGATAATGGTGATTGGATTTCAGGCGATGATTACTTACAGGAGAAGCGAAACTCTGAGTTAGCAGATTATGCTCCGGCGCAGCATTCGGACAAGGTGTCGGATTTAGTTACTCAATTGATTTTAATGCGTTTGGCTCAACCTTCTCGTACCATGCTTTCGAGCATGTCAGTGGCAAGAGTTTTTAGACTCAGTACCAGGGATGGTAAAAGTTCGATGATGAATAAAGCTCAATTTTTTCAAGAAAACGCTGAAAAAAGTAACAAAACTTTTGAAGAAGATGTATCGCACAGAGTTCGTGCTCACAGAACTCCTCCTAATATGAGCTATTTTCAAGAGGCAGTGGATGATTACAAAAAAGCTTTCCGCAATTGGAAGGGAATGTCGCCAGAATACAGAAGTAGACAGATTGCCAATATGTATGAAGTTCAGATGAAGAGTGTGATTATTCCTGGCGCAATTGTGAATCATTTTGCTGGAGAATATGATCTTTCGGAAACATCAATTGCTTTAATAAATGCAATTCTAAGTAGTGGGTTGATGGTTTGGCAACGTGATCCAGCTACCAGATTTAATGCAATTAATGCTTATGGTAGTGATCCTGGTAGTCGAGATTTATTCACCATTAAGAAAGAAGAATATCGTGGTGATTATGAAGAATTGCAGAAAAGAATAGATACCTACAAATATAACGCGCCGTATCAGAGAGTGATGTACTCGATTAAAATCGCCGGTAACGCAGCTTCGATTTATACTAGTAGGCCAGCTGCAAAAGCGATTGTGAGTAATCTAGAAGATATAATTGAACAAAATGGAACATTAACGAAAGATCGCGTAGAGGATATTCTTACCTACTCATTTCGTGCTGCATGGTCGATGTCTAATAATATTGCTGATCGATTATTAAGTTTAGCTTCGGTTGGTACGCAGAAATATGAAGAAGTTCATCAGGAATTTTTAAAAGATTTTAAAAGTTTCAAATTAACTGATTTTAGAAGATTAAGGGCGGGTGGCGCTGCTGGAATGGCGAGTTCTTTAATTAAAGTAACGATATTAGCAGATGGTCCAAAATTATATCGAAGTTTCGATAAAATGATGAAAGAAGGTTTAGCGGAAGAAACAACGGAGGAGAAGCCAGGAACTTCTGTTTCTGCGCCTAAGGCAAAAAAAACTGCAGTTGCAGAAGAGCAAAAATCTAACGTAAAATAACTTAGCCGCTGGTGATGATTTTTAAACAATCATCATAATTAAAAAGTTGTAGCAAGATCTTATATTTATGGCTTGGAGCAGTTCTTAAATCACGATCTTGATTCAAAATCAGCTGAGCATTTCGATGAGCAATCTTCAATAAATCAGAATCAAAACTTAAGTCGGCGATTTTAAATTCAGGAAAACCACTTTGTTTAGTCCCAAGTAATTCACCACTTCCGCGCAGTTTTAAATCTTCTTCGGCGATAAAAAATCCATCGTTGGAATTTCGCAAAATATCTAATCTGGTGCGCTGTTTTACGCCGAATTTCTCGCCATATAATAAAATGCAGAACGATTTTTTTTCTGATCGGCCAACGCGTCCACGAAGTTGGTGAAGTTGTGACAGTCCAAAATTTTCTGAGTTTTCAATTAAAATTACGGTGGCATCAGGAACATCAATTCCAACTTCAATCACAGTGGTTGCAACCAGTATTTTTGAAGTTCCAAGGGGATCGGCAAATTCAGCCATGATTTTTTCTTTATCTTTTTCCTTCATTTTTCCGTGGAGTAATCGGACTTTTTCAGTGCCGAAAATTTTTACCAATTCTTCATGTTTTTGGGTGACGTTGGCCAACGCAATTTCATCGCTCATTTCTGAGTCTTCTGATTTTGCAATTGCCGGACAGATCCAATAAATTTTTTCACCATTTTTAATCGCACGTTCAATCGCCTGATAGAGTTGGCCAATCTTTTTTGCTGACATCACTAAAGTTTCAATTGGCTGACGATTTTTTGGTTTTTCTGCTAAAATTGAAATATCCATATCACCGTACAAACCCATCATCAAGCTTCGTGGAATAGGGGTCGCACTCATTAATAAAGTATCAACATCTTGGCCTTTTTCGACTAATTTCAAACGCTGCATTACACCAAAACGATGTTGCTCATCAATGATTGCCAGCCCTAAATTCTGGAATTTAACATCATCTTCCAAAACAGCGTGAGTACTGATTAAAATGTTAATTTTTCCGTTCGCTAAATTGTTCAGAATTTTTTCTCTTTGTTTTTTTGTTGTGTCAGAAGTGAGGATTTCTGTAACTATTTCCTCTTTTTGCAAAAGCCTTTGGAAATAGTGCAGGTGCTGTTTTGCTAGTACTGTTGTCGGTGCAATAACGCAGACTTGTTTATTTTGCAAAATGGTGTGCAGGCTTGATATTATTGCCACCACGGTTTTTCCGCTGCCAACATCACCTTGCAAAAGTCGTAACATTTTTTTGTCAGAATTAATTTCTGCAGAAATTTCAGAAATGGCTTTGAGTTGCGATTGCGTTAGATCAAAGGGTAGTGATTTTAAAAATTCCTCGATCGAATTTTTATTCGAAGAAGCTTGGAATTTCTTGTGAGTTTGTCCTTTATTTTTAGCCATCAAAACGGCGATTTGCCAAGCTAGAAGCTCGTCATAGGCCAGACGTTTACGGTTTAAATTATGTAAAGAAAAATCATCTTCATCTTGTGGATTGTGTAGATTTTTCAGCGCTTTAGCTAAGTTGGGCCAATTCTTTTGTTGAAGAAGATTAGAGTCGATCCAATCAACATCTTCTTCATTTAATTTTGAT
>JACCDO011242201.1_pt1 | contig 11386 bp, 8 predicted proteins | sample 7446101 | NCBI WGS metagenome assembly JACCDO01 (sample SAMN15323440, study PRJNA562643) | freshwater metagenome | isolation source: river surface water | place: USA:Blue River Watershed | collected 2017-08-16
AAGAATCTACTAAAATTACACGTCGATGATGGTTGTAGATCTTCGGGAAATATAGCAAAAGAATAACAATAAATACCACAATTTGATATATTAGTATTATGTTGAAATCCTTGAACTAGATTATAATATTTAGCAGTACCAGTTTTTTTCTTTATTTTATCATAACCATTTAATAAAATATTTCCTTGAATTAAAATATCTTTATCTTCTCTAGGATTTAGAGAATAATTATTATAAATACATCTTTGTGTTCCATTTTTATTATCTAGATAAGCTTGTTTTTGAAATGTCCATATTAATTGTTTACATGGATGTTTTAAATCCAAATTAATATTATAAGATACAGTATTATTTATAACAGAACTATTATCTAAAGCACTAGCAGCAGCTTCAGAAGTATAATTTTTAAGTACTTCTGTTACAGTTTGTATATTTTCTATTAAATATTCGTGTGATGATTGTGCAAATTTTCTTCTTTCTTGACCATCTAAAAATATATACTGAGTAACTAGACTAACTTCTAATCTATAATTTTTGTCATTCCAGAAATCTTCTAAAGTATATGTTTCACCATCTAATAGTTCAACTAGTCCACATTGATTAATATTTCTAAATTTAATTCTTAGAGATAAATCACTATATTGAGATGCAACTAACGGAAAAGCGGACCCCATATTTTTATTAAACCAAAAATTTAATGGTATATTTATAAAATAAGCTGGTTTAACATCTTCATTGTAAGTTGTTAATTCTTCTAGATTACCTATTAGATCATTATATAATTTATCTAATCTATCTTTTTTTCTTATTTGATGAGTAACTTCAAAATAACTACCATAATGTCTATCTATTTGTTCTCCACCTAATCTGACATCTATATAATCAATTATATTATGACCAATATTTTCATTCCAAGCAAATTTTAAATTATTTTGAATAACTTTATTATATTTATCTAATTCATCGGCATATACATCCCAAAAATATTTTTGACATCTTTTTGATACAATCATTGCATTATAAACTTGATTATATAACTCGGTTACTGTTGTTCCTGATGGATCAGCAATATGTTTAGAATAAATAGAATATATATTAGAATTGCTTAGTAAAACAACAATATTATTATCAGTTTGTTGATTAATTAAATCTGTATAATTTTGTAAAGCAACTAATCCGTTACCAGAAAAGCTGTTATTAATATCATTCAAAAATTTAGTAACAGATATATTTGCTAATTTATTATTATTGTAAGATATTCTATATGCATCCATATTATATCTCATAAAAGTCTCAACTGTTGTATAATCACTAATATTAGGTTGTACAATAGATACATATGGCAATGATAATTCTGTTCTAGAAAAATAAACTTCTGGAATAGCAATTTTTAAATAACACCTACCTATTAAATCACCAATTCTATCAAAAGTTATTTCATATTCATCATTGAAATTTATATCTGTATTATATCCTATTTCTATAGATTCAGTAGCAAAATTTGTATGACGTCTATATACAATTTTAAAAAAAGTTATTTGAGGGGCTCCTGTTAAAAATAAATCAGTTGAGCCATATGATAATATACTTAATAATCCTCCTGTCATTATTATATTATTAATATAATAATAATAATTAAATTAATTTAATAAAAACAAATACACAATAAATAAAAGTTTAATCTAAAATTATAATATATGGTAAAATTTAACAATATAGATATATCTAAATGCGTTTATAATAATAAAAAGTATGCTATTTTAAAATTTCCATACAAATCAACTAATATACCAGTTATATTAGATGGATCAATATATGATAAATTAAAAAATATAGATGTTCAGTGGAATGTGTCTTCTAATGGTATGGGATCTATTTATACAATTAAAGATGATAAAATGTTATTTTTACACGAAATAGTATATTATATTAATAATAATAAAAAAAATAATCATCCAATAGTTCATTTAAATAAAATTGGTTTAGACAATAGATATGAAAATTTAATAGAAGATAAAAAGAATAAACAAGTAAGAAAAAATTTAAATAAAAAAGCTAGAACAATTAAATTAAATAGAATAGATGTTAATAAATTACCATCATTTGTTTGGTATCTTAAACCTGATTCAAGTCATGGAGAAAGATTTCAAATAGACTTGGGTAATATTAAATGGAAATCAACAAGTTGTAATAAATTATCTTTAAAATATAAACTAGAAGAAACAAAGAAATATCTTAGACAATATAAACAAATAAATGCAAAAGAATTTACTGATAATTCAATGAACTCTGATCTAAATGAACACGGTATTAAATGCAAACAAGATTTTTATAATATATTAAAAAAAGTTAATGTAATATATGATTATAATTTAGATAACAATACAGATATATTATTAAAAGAAGATATTCGTGGATTAAATAATATAGAAAAAGAATTACTAAAAGAATTTGATATAAATAGTAATATTAGTACTTATGATAGATATATAACTAAGTTAACTTGATAACTTGATAATTTGTGTTTTAAATTTACATGTTTGTCTCATTAATAAAAATTGATTCGTTTAAAATATTTCTAAAGAAAATATTTTAAGACTCATTAATTTTTATTATATTAGCAAAGCTAATCTAATAAAAATTGAAAATATTAACTATCGAATACTCTATAATAAAATTATTATTATACAACTAAGAACACTTAGAATATTTTGCGTCATGACGAAGACTTTCCGCAAGAACAACAACAACAAGACCCACACTGCCTACAAGGGACAGCGCAAGTACGACAACAGCTCTGCTCGCAACTCACTGCGTCAGGCGTGTCAGTACAACAACGGTTCGTGCCCATACGAGGATTGGGATTACAGTGTGCAGTCGCGTGAGCGCAAGTCAGACCTCTGGAACTTTTTCCCGCAGTACAAGAAGAAGTACGAAAGCATCGAAAAGTTTCCGCTGTTTTATCACGATATCAACAACAACGACGACAACGACAACGACGACAACGACAACGACGACAACGACAACGACGACGATAACTGTGATGACAACGACGACGATGGTGTCAGCAACACAGACTCGAAGGGCGTCTTGAAGCATTTCATTCGACCGATGTATCGCCTTCCGACGCGTCGCCAGATTAACCGCACCAAGGAGCGCTTTTACATCAACGACCGAATCAACAGTCGCGTCGAGATCGACCCCTACTTCCAGACATTTGACGAGTTCATGGCGATAATGGTACAGGAGTTCAACCTCTAAGATTTTTTTAAATTTGTTTATTAGAAAATAAAAAAATAAAAATAGTTATTTTTTTGGTAATAAATCTCTTGAAATTAAACTTTATTTAATTTCTACCGATTTGTGAACAAGATTGTTAATAAATGGATTGTTATTAAGATTCTTTTCAGTATATTCATTAATTCTTGTATTTCTTACACTTCTGCCAGTTGGTGTTTGTGTAACTGTAAATGGTAATTTATCATTGATAGCAATAGTTGATGATAATAAGTCTCTATTAATTTGTATTGGTTCACATAAACTGACAGTTGTAAAATCCATAATTGGTCCCATATTAAATTTAGAATTAGTTGGTGCTCTTCCTTTAGCAATAACTTCTCTAGTAATATTAATTTGAGAATTAGCAGCATCGTCACGTGTTCTACCAGCATGATATACACCATTTGCGCCAGCAGCTGATCTGTCTAATTTAGAATGTATTTCTCTCATTGTCATATCAGGAGTTGAGTTAACATAATCAAGTGCATAACTCTTATTTTGGTCTGTTGTACCCATATTACCAGCTCTGTCAGTCTTTTCGTGAATAGCTCTCATTGTCATATCGGGTGTCATAGTCTTAAAATCAATAGTATAACCTTTACTTTGATCTCCTGTCATAATAGCACCAGCTCTGTCAGTCTTTTCATGAATAGCTCTCATTGTCATATCGGGTGTCATAGTTTTAAAATCAATAGTATAACTTTTATTTTGATCTCCAGTACTAGCGGCCCCAGCTCTATCAGTCTTTTCATGTATAGCTCTCATTGTCATATCAGGTGTTGCATTCTTATAATCAATAACATAGCTCTTATCATTACTATCTTTAAATTCTCTACCATATCTGTCAAATTTATCATGAATATCTCTCATTGTAGTATCTGGTGTGTAAGTCTTAAAATCAATAGTATAATTACCACCTCTTTCACTATTAGTAGCAGCACCATATCTGTCAGTTTTATCATGTACATCTCTTAAAGTTACATCTGGTGTATAAGTCTTAAAATCAATAGTGTAATTACCACCTCTTTCACTATTACCGCCTGCACCATATCTATCAGTTTTATCATGAATGTCTCTTAATGTAGGATCTTGTACATCAGATCTATCAACAGCATAACTCTTGTTAAATTCATCTTTAAATTGTACACCATGTCTGTCATATTTATCGTGAACATTTCTCATAGTAGTTTTAGTTACATCTCTTGGATCATAGAATACTGGTTTTAGATAATCACTATTACCACCAGCACCATATCTGTCAGTTTTTTCATGAACATTTCTTTTAGTAATATCAAAAATATTATTTACCATATCAAAAGCAACACCTTTTGATGTTTCTGAGTTACCAATTGGACCGACATAATCAAGATTTTGACTACGTTGAGTTGGATCATGAATATATTTCTTAGAATCTTCTCTAGCTTGTAAACCTTCGACTAATATAACGTTACGGGGTTCAGCTTGAGAAAAGTTTTGTTTAAAGTCAACTTTATATTTTTCTCTAACTGTATCTGGAGTTGCTTGTTGAATTTCACTTTGAGCTGGGCCAAGTAATACTCTTTCACCAACACCTCTGTTAACAGTTGCAAGATTGGATGGATTGACTTCACCGTAAATAGCTGGTGCACGAATGTAACCAAGACTTGGAAGTAAACGATCATCTCCCCAATATTTAGTTCTTTCAGGACGATATTTTTTAGTTTCACCTATTACTGGACCACGAGCCCCCTTTTGACCTTCAACGACACCCATAGTATATGTTTTTTGTTGGTTGTCAAGAGTTCTTAACTCATCTATGGTTTTAGGAAGAGCTCTAAAGTTATCACCATTCTTATTAACTTCGTTATAGCCAAGATTTAAACCAGTAGTTATACGTTCTTGTCTAAATGGTAACTCATTTTTACGTTCTCTACCAGGAGTATATCTGTCTTCGATCATACCAGTAATAGAAGGTGTACCATAAATATTAGTTATACCAATAAGAGGAGAGAATAATGGTTTTTGTTCAGTTTTTACTATTTTAATATCTGGCATATTACCAGTAAAGGCTTCCATTTTTCTTTGAGAAACAGAATTTCTGTTTTGATTATTTAAAACATCTGATCCATAAGTAGAACTTTTAAATTGTGGTATCATATTATTATGAATAAAATTATCACTATTAGGATCAACAATACCAAAAGTTAAATCATCGCCAAAATTAGAATAGCCATCTTGCATAGCTAATCTTCTTTCTGTTTGTAATCTAGTAACACCATTATCAGATCTATGAACAGCATTAGCAGATGATGGATCAGCTTGCATATCAAATCTCATTGGTTCATATTGAGATAAGAAAGTGTCTTTAACGTTTTTATTTTGAAATTGTCTTTCATGATATCTGTTATCTAATAATTTATTGGATTGATTGATTAAGAGATTAGGATTATTAGATAAAGAATCAATAGATCTAGCACTTGCAACACTAGAATTATCACTAAATTCAGAGTCAGATACACTTGGATCAAAAGCTTCTTTATTTTTTAAAATAGATTTTCTATTACTACCCCTATTTCTTATATTTTTACTAACTATACCAGTTCTAACAGGATCACGAGCTAATTCTTGTCTTGTTTTAGCTTTAGCCTTCATTCTACTAACACCATTTTGTAATCTATTAGAATTATATATAGAAGTATTATCATTAGATTCATTTCTTTTATTTTTTTGTGATTTAGTATCTTTACCAGTTATAATATCACCTAATATACTTACACTATCTAATAAGTTCATAATATATAATGTTATATTATAAAATATTTTTAAAAAAAAAATAACTAATTATTTATTTAGATATATCTTTCAGGTATTGATAAGCATTGTAAAGTGTATGGAGATTTCTTACAATCTTCAACTGGGAATACAGCTTGTTGTTCTAATACACGTGGACCAATTGGTACGTAGTTATCTTTAGCTTCGAGAGTTGTGTTAATAGCAAAGTCGTAAAAGATAGGGTCTTGTGGATTTTTCTTAAGATTGTAGAATCTGTTAATTTGAACATCTCTAAAGTTTTTGGGTGTAGAGGTGATGTGGCTGTATTCTGGAGCTAATTTGCTGTTGCAGTTAGGGCGATCGCTGTTTTTAAGTTTAGATACATCAATAAGATTAACTCTGCCTTCTCTGCATCTTGATTGTGGTAAATGTCTGTTAGATAAGTTAGAATCAACATCGACTAAGCGTTGAGCCATGGCTGGACCCATTTCTGCGGCAGTGCTAACACCGGCACCATTGAAACTAGAACGTACGCCAAAAGGAGCGAAGCATGAATCTTGATTATATGTTGAGTATTCTTGTAATCTATATTCACCGGGACTTACGGTTTCAGATACACGATCTGGGTAAAAACAACTATCATATTGTAATTTGCTTGAATGTCCAATATTCATATATATTATTTAAATTAGATAATAATTTTATATATTATATAAAAAAAATTTTTTAATTACAAGCATATTTTTTGACATAATCCAAAACATGGTTATTATATTTTTCACGATTGCTTGAATATTCATGCGCAATAGCAGGAACTAGAGGATCAGAAGGATTTGGGTTAGCAAGTAAATCAGAAATGCTAAGTATAACACTAATTAATCTAAGTGCAGAACTCCATTGATCTTTTAAAATATCAATACAAATAGATCCATCGCTAGCAATATTAGGATGATATATTTTAGTCAGAAAATTTAATTTAGGAGGCTTGTGTGGATAATCTTCAGGTAATTTTATAGATAATTTAAATAATCCTTTTTCATAAGGAGTATCTTTAGGCCCTTTTAATAAAACTATATGTTCATCAGTAATATCATCATTGATATCAACATCTTTGATAATATCAGGAATATCGTGATTATAGAGGTTTTTGAGATCGCTTAAGATGCGATTGTTGCGAAGAGTTTTGGGTTTCGACATTTTATATTATGATTATATTATAATATAAATATTGGTTAATCGATAATTTAATCAATTTTTTATTTATTAGCATTGCTAATAAATAAAAATTAATGAACTTTAACTTTATTAAAGTGAATCAATTTTTTGGTGTAAATGTTCCATTTTCAAAAGTTGTATCTGTTTTAATATTACGTATATCATTACCATGTGTAATATTACTAAAAGTATATGTTCCTAAAATATTACTATTACTATTACTATTAACTATAATTTTTATAATAGTATTATTTTCTTCTAGATTTATTATATTATTCTCTTTAGTTATAGTTTTAATATTTCCCCCTTCCCACTTAAAGTTGGAATATCCTAATTTGGTAGTATCAAAAATAAAAATTGGTGTTTTATCATTATTTTTATCAATATTTTTAAAAATGTTAAATATAAATTTATTATATGTATTACTGCGTCTATTAATTATTACTTTTAAAGTATATTTATCATCGCCGCCAATCATATTTTTTAGCGCAACATATTTCGCCTTATATTTCAAATATTTCTGACGATAATCCATAATATAATATTAATATATATTATATTATTTTTTTGGTGATATATGATTTAATAATTATTTTTAATAATTTTGTATATTCAATATAATATCTTGTGTAGGATTGTTTATGATATTATTATTTAAAATTGATTTATCTGATGGTATTTTATAAGAAATTTTTTTAAATAAATTATATACATAATTTGCATCGACTCCATAAGAACCTAATGAATATGCATCTAAATTTATATTACTCTTTTTAATAATATTTTTTATTATATACGTTTCTGTTAACTCTATTTTAACTAAATCATTATTAAAATATTTAAAAATTTCAATTTTATTATTAGACTTATCTGTACATAAAAACTTTGTGCCTTCTTTTTTAAGCTGGTTTAAGTTAAAAATCTTAAATGTTTGTTTTTTTGTTATATTTTGTTGTTTTTTATTTATAACCTCTTTAACATCTAAATCACATGTAATATAAATATCACCTTTTATATCTATTTTTATTTCTGCGTTTATTCTTTCTAATGTATCTTTCAATTCACCCCCCATCATATTTTTTAACGCAACATATTTCGCCTTATATTTCAAATATTTCTGACGATAATCCATAATATAATATTAACGTATATTATATTATTATTTAAACAAATAATATATTATTCAGGTACATTCTCATAAGTTTGGCCATCAGGTGTATCATTAACAGTTATATAACCAGTATCTCGAGCACGTCTAGTATTCTCAGTAGATAAACCTGAATCTTGTCTTGATAATCTTAAATGTATTGTGTCAAGATCTTCATAATCAGGATCTTCTGGTATAGATTTATCGGGGTTAGGAACAACAGGTCGTTCATATTCTGATGATAATGATGATGATGATGATCTTGGTTTTGGTAGTTCTGGTGGTGTTGGTGTTGTTGTTGTTGTTGTTTTTGGTACTGCTAGTCCAACAGTTGAATAGTGTGAATCTGGTTTTGGTTTGGCAATAGTTGGTATAAATCTATCAGAATAAATGGTTGATATTTTATCTTCATCAAAATATATTGTAAATTGTATTTCTTTAATATTATTAATATATACAGTTATCATAATATGAATATATCCATCACTACTTTGTGTTTTTGAACATTTTATATCTTTTTTGTTATATTTAAATGTTTTATTACTTGTATCAGCAATAAATTCTCTAATTTCTTTTTCTTTTATTTTTTTTATACCATATAACTTATATATATTACTTTTTTGTTCTAATTCAAAACCATCTAAATGATTAAATATAGGTTGTAATTCTTTAATAGTAAAACAATTTGCTGTTGCAGTAGTATTATTTTTAACAATTGTTTTTCCTATCTTTTTAGTTCCAGCTATACTTGTTGTACAATTATGATTATTAAGAATAAAATTATCACCACCCACCTGATTTTTTAATTCTAAATATTTGCTTTTATATTTTAAATATTTTTTACGATAATCTTGTTGCATATAAAATATAACTAATATATTTTATATATTTTATGATATAAATAATATTTTAGAGAAATAATTTTTGAAGTAATCTAGCTTGTTTTCTAGACTTTGATGATGATGATTTAGACTTGTGTTTTTTGCTGTGAGATTTGCTACGAGATGATTTTTTGGATTTGTGCTTTTTGCTGTGAGATTTGCTACGAGATTTGCTATAATGTTTGCTATGATGTTTCTTATGCGATGATTTAGATTTAGATTTGTGTTTACCACCTTTTTGTATATTTCTTTCTGTTATTTTTTTATTTAATAAATTTACAAATTCTTTTAATTTCTCATCTAAGTATTTTGGATCAATGTATTCATTTAAATCATAAGATTCATCGTCACCAAATTCATCATCATCTTCTTCTTTTACGTTTGTTTTATTTAAAAAACTCTTTATATTATTTATTATTTCTTCTTTTTTACGACCTATTTCGTCTGTATCTGTTAAACTACCATCTGTTAAACTTGATAAAAGGGTTGATAAAAGTTTACTTATCCTATCTATTGTGCTTTTATCTGTTATATTATTATTTTCTATTATTTTTATTTCTTCTAAGTTTACTTTTGGTGCTACTGGTAAAGCAGCTTTTTCTACTATGGGTTTAGTATCTAATGAAAGAGCTACTACTTTTGGTGTAGGTTGTGCGACTACTGCTACTTCTCTTGTTTTTGTTTCTAATCCTTTTTTAGCTTCATCTTCTCTTGTCTTAGTACAAGTTTTAATAAAAAATTCTTTTTTATCTTCATCTTCAAAAAGATCATCAAACTTTATAAGTTTATGTAGTGGATTACCTATTTTTTTATCTCCGAAATAAATCATATATATTATTAAAATATTTAGTAAATTAGTTTTAATGTTAAGTTTTTGATTTTCATTACTAGTTTTATCTGCTTCTAAATTTTTAGCTGCTTCTAAATTTTTAGCTATTGTAAAAAAATCATAATAATCACAACGAAGTATTTTTTTTAAATTACATGCTCCTAATGGGCAATCATATGATCCATCTGATTTAATTCTTTCTAATAAACTTATTCCAGATTTTTCTCCTATATTTTGTTCACTAATTAGTTTATTTACTGCTTCAACCATTGGAATAATATGTTGTGCATATATGTTTTCTTTTTGTGTTTCAGATGTTTTATCTGAAAGTTCATTGATTATTTCTAATATAGATTGTTTTTTTCTTGTTATTTGTTTATTAAATTGATCTATATTTTTTTTAAATTCATCTAATTCTTTGTTATTTTCTCTAACTATACTCTCCAGTGATGCAACCTGACTTTGTAAATCCGCCTTTAAATTATATCCTACCTTTTTTTTAATAGGAGGTATTTCCAAGTTCGTTGTATTTATTATTTCAGTATATTTTTGTATAACAATATCTATAAAACTTTGTAAATATTGATCATCATATTCTGTTTCATTATATTTTAAATTATTATACAACTGTGTTTTCTCATTAAAAAGTTTTTCTAATTTGGATTTATTATCTGTATCAAGTTTATTATGTATTGCCTGTTTTTTATCTTTTATTAATGTTTTTAAGCCTGTTATATCTGTACTTAATGCAAATCCAAGTCTTTTTTTATTACTAGTATTAGTATTAGATGGTGCGTTTATTGTATTTATTATATTTTCTACTACATCTTGTGATTTAAATTTAGCTATTTCAGGATTATTTTCTGTATTATTTATTATTAATTCAACAATTTTATCTAATATATCATTTAATTGTTCTTGTGGAGTTTTCGTTATTGTAGATGTTTTAGATGTTCTAGCTGCAGCTCTTCTAGCTGCACTTTCTTTTATGGCATTTTGTAAAGCAGTACCCATAGGAGATCTAGATTGTGAAGATGGTGTATCAGATGCAATAGATACCGGTGATGCAGGTGATGATACCGGTGATGCAGGTGATACTGATGACTCTTCAGATGGAGTTTTTGTACTTCTTTCTTCTCCAGCCTTAACTATAGACGCCAAAAAGGCAGCTCTTGAAGAATCAGCTACTTTGGTTTGTGCTACTGGTTTTGCTGGTGCATCTGCAGCTACAGCCACAGCACCAAATCCAGGTGGTGGAGGTGGCGGTGGTGGTGGTGGTGGTGG
>JACCDO010782621.1_pt1 | contig 11384 bp, 4 predicted proteins | sample 7446101 | NCBI WGS metagenome assembly JACCDO01 (sample SAMN15323440, study PRJNA562643) | freshwater metagenome | isolation source: river surface water | place: USA:Blue River Watershed | collected 2017-08-16
ACGATGGGCTATTCATATAATGGTACAACATGGACAGGGTTGGGGTCAAGTATATTTACATCAGGAGGCAGTATTGCTGCGTGGAACGGTTCAATGTGGGTAGCGGCTGGAAGTGGAGGAAATAACATCGCCTATTCATATAATGGTACAACGTGGACAGGATTGGGAACAAGAATATTTACAACATCTGGTAATTACGTAGCATGGAACGGTACAATGTGGGTAGCAGGAGGACAAGGAGGAAATACATTAGGATATTCATATAATGGTTTGAACTGGACAGGGGTGGGTACAAGTATATTTACAACGCTTTGTTATTTATTATGTTGGAATGGAAGAATGTGGGTAGCAGCGGGAAGTGGAGGGAATACATTAGCCTATTCATATAATGGAATAAACTGGACAGGATTGGGTGCAACTACATTTACAACAGCGTGTTATGGATTAGCCGTTAACAACCGTCTAGAAAATAGTATCACGATACCTCGTAGTTTGACAGTAGCAGTAGGAACGGCAGGAAATGCGATAGCGTATTCGAGTGATGGGGTGAACTGGACAGGAACCGGAGGAACAATCATGGACCAAGGTAATGGAGTAGGATATAATGGAAACATATGGGTAGTAGCGGGATTTGGCGGAACCCCCACCAATACATTGGCCTATTCATATAATGGTGTAAGTTGGACTGGATTAAGTACAACGACCTTTACATCACAAGCCCATTTTGTAGCGTGGAATGGAACAATGTGGTTATCGGGAGGTCAAGGAGGAAATACACTAGCCTATTCATTAAATGGAATCAATTGGGTAGGAGGAACAAGTGTAATGTCGGCAGGTTATAAAGGAGCATCGTGGGATGGTACAAAATGGGTAGCCGTAGGAGCAGGAGGAAATACGATGGCCACATCGACCAATGGAACAACGTGGACAGGATTAGGAGCAACCACATTTACATCAGGTGGATCGGGAATAAAATGGAATGGTTCATTATGGGTAGCAGTAGGTTCCGGAGGAAATACGATTGCTTATTCATCGGATGGAACAACGTGGACAGGATTAGGTACCACAATATTTACCAGTGAAGGAAGAAGGGTAGCGTGGAATGGAACAATGTGGGTAGCAGGAGGATCAGGAGGAAATGTAGTAGCCTACTCATATGATGGAAAACGTTGGACAGGTGCAAATATATCAGGAGTGGGTGCGGGTTTTGATATAGTATGGAATGGAAAGTTATGGATAATAGCGGGTGCTGGTGGGTATTATTCAACAGATGGTATCAATTGGAGAGCAACGGCCAATGGTAGTACCGTATTCAATGCATCTATGACAGGATTAGCAAGTAATACAGGATATGTAAAAGTCGATATAAAACATTTCAATATAGCAGTAGGAACAGGAAGAAATACACTAGCATATTCAAAAGACGGAATACGTTGGACTGGTTTAGGTTCAACCATATTCACCACCAACGGTTATGGTGTATATTGGAATGGAAGAATATGGGTAGCGGGAGGAACAGGTGGAAATACATTAGCCTATTCGACAAATGGGTTGACCTGGACCGGATTAGGAACAACGATATTCACCACCAATGGTTTTACAGTGGGTTCGAATGGAAATCTATGGGTAGCAGGAGGACAAGGTGGAAATACATTAGCTACCTCAAGTGATGGAAAAACGTGGACCGGAATAGGTACATCCATCTTTACCACCAGTACGCGTGTAATAAAACAGAATGGCTCTATCTGGGTAGCAGGAGGCCAAGGCGGAAATACATTAGCGTATTCAACCGATGGATTAACATGGACCGGAATAGGTACGAGTATATTTAGTAGTGTATGTTATGGAGTAGAATGGAATGGAGTAACGTGGATAGCAGTGGGAAATGGAGTAAATATGTTTGCAAGTTCCACCAATGGAATTTCTTGGACCGGTTTAGGTACGAAAGTATTTACCACGACTGGAAGAGATATAGCGTGGAATGGAACCACGTGGGTGGCAGTAGGTACTGGTGGAAATTCAATTGCTACATCGACGGATGGAAGTACTTGGACAGGAAGAGGACTAACTACATTTACAACGACGGGTTTAACCGTGGCGTGGAATGGAACAAGATTTGTTGCGGGAGGACAAGGCGGAAATACATTGGCTTATTCATATAATGGAGCGACGTGGTATGGTGTAGGAACAACAATATTTACGAGTACGGTAGATAAAATTGCCGTAAATCCCAAAGTAATAAACACAGTAGATAGTAAATTAGTATTACCAAATAATAGTCTTGATACACCAAATACAGTACAGTTTATAACAGAAGGATATTATCAAGCAGGATATAATAATATATCCATCAATGTTACCAAAAATGTGTTATAAAAATAAATTCATAATTACTATATGAGATAGTAATGATGAAAGAACCGACAATGAAAATAATGAAAACAAGAAAAGGAAAAAATGTAATCAAACCAATGAAAAAAGAAGTAAAATGAAAAAAGGTGTAATAATATATATATATAATGAGTTCTATAAATTATCTTACACCGATAAATGGACAAAACCAAGATTTAGGTGATTTAATAAAGAACACGACAACAATAAATATGAATCCAACAGATACTACGAAGAAAACAACGACAATAAAATATGATAATAGTGGTTCGATATATGAAAGTAATATAACAGTAGATATAGATGGTGTATCGAATAATGGAGATACAGTGATAACATTTGGACAAAAAAAGAATACGATGGCGGTAGGAGTGGGGAATGGAACAAATTGTATAGCTTATTCAACGGATGGTGTAACTTGGACAGGATTAGGAACCGTTATGTTTACAAGTGTTGGAATAGGAGTAGCATGGAACGGCTCAATGTGGGTAGCGGTAGGAGGAAATGGAAATTCAATTGGCTATTCATATGATGGGTTGAACTGGACAGGAATACCAGCAAGTATCAATATAATAAATCAGGGAAATGCTGTAAAATGGAATGGGTCAATATGGGTAGTTGCTGGAGTAGGTGGAAATGCATTTGCCTATTCATATGATGGGTTGAACTGGACAGGAACCACAGGAGCAACTATATTTACGAATACTGGTATAGGTGCATTAGGAGTAGCGTGGAATGGTTCGATGTGGGTAGCGGGAGGTAGAGGAGGAAATTCATTAGCCTATTCATATGATGGAATAACTTGGACAGGAATACCAGCAAGTACTACAGTCTTTACGGTACAAGGTAAAGATGTGGCGTGGAATGGTATGATGTGGGTAGCAACCGGAGGAGGTGGAAATACATTAGCCTATTCATATAACGGAACAACTTGGACTGGAGTAACAGGAAGTACAAGTATATTTACAGAAGCATCGTCCTATTATGGAATGGGAGTAGCGTGGAATGGATCGATGTGGGTAGCAGTAGGAGGAGGAGCAAACACGATAGCATATTCATATAATGGAATAAACTGGACAGGTTTAGGTTCGACAGTTTTTACACAAACCGGAATGTCAGTAACATGGAATGGTCGAATGTGGATAGCGGGAGGAGCTGGAGGAAATATGTTGGCATATTCATATAATGGATTGAACTGGACAGGAGTGACCGGAAGTAATTCGACATTTGTATTTCAGTGTCAATGTGTAGCCGATAACACTCTTCTAGAACATAGTATAAATATAAAAGCGAATCGAATGATAGCATTAGGAACCGCAGGAAATTCCATAGCTTATTCAAGTGATGGAACAAGTTGGATAGGAGCTGGTGGAAATGTATTTACTGGCCAAGGAAATGCAGCTGTGTGGAATGGTAAGATGTGGGTAGCGGTAGGGTCAGGAGGAAATACGTTAGCCTATTCGTATAATGGAATTAGTTGGACAGGATTAGGAATGTCAATATTTACTAGCAATGGGTTTAGAGTAGCTTGGAATGGGATGTTGTGGGTAGCGGGAGGACAAGGAGGAAATACATTAGCCTATTCGAATAATGGGTTGAACTGGACAGGATTAGGTGCAAGTATATTTACAATATGTAACGGAGTAGCGTGGAATGGTTCAATATGGGTAGCAGTAGGTGCTGGAACAAATAAAATAGCTTATTCTACAAATGGAATATCTTGGACGGGGGTAACCGGAATAAGCACAAGTATATTTTCGACAGGAGGTAAAGGAATAGCCACGAGTGGAACGATGTGGGTAGCAACGGGACAAGGAACTGGTAATACAATTGCATATTCAACAAACGGAACAACTTGGACGGGGGTAGGTTCAAGTATATTTACAACAATAGGTAATAAAGTAGCTTATAATGGAAATATGTGGGTAGCAGTAGGAGAAGGAGGAAATTCTATAGCTTATTCTTATAATGGAATTAGTTGGAGCGGATTGGGTACCGCAATATTTGCAGTGTACGGCTCCGATATAGCGTGGAATGGAAATATGTGGATAGCGGGAGGGTATGGAACAAATGCAGGAGGTTATTCATATAATGGAATAAATTGGGTAGCTTCTTCGAGTTTATTAACTGCAATAACAACCGTAGTGTATGGCATAGCGAGTAATAATACATATGAAAATATAAATATAAATCAATTAACCGTGGCGGTAGGAACGGGAACAAATAGCTTAGCATATTCACGAGATGGAATCAAATGGACAGGGTTGGGGAGTCAAATCTTTACCACCCAAGGAAATAATTTGGGTTGGAATGGAAGAATATGGATAGCAGGAGGACAAGGAGGAAATACATTGGCTTATTCGAGAAATGGTATAACCTGGGTAGGATTCGGTACTCAACTATTTGATACGGCGGGATATGGAGTGGCGTGGAACGGAAATATGTGGGTCATAGGAGGTCAAGGAACCACGAATACAATGGCATATTCGATAGATGGAACAAGTTGGTTAGGATTAGGAAAAACACGATTTACCACGGCTTGTTATGGAGTCGGTTGGAATGGATCACAGTGGGTAGCAGTGGGTCAAGGAGGAAATACGATAGCTTATTCGACAAACGGAACAAGCTGGACAGGTATAGGTGCTACTATTTTTACGACCAATGGAAAAGGAGTTACGTATAATGGTACAACGTGGGTAGCGGTAGGAGAAGGAACAAATACGATAGCAACTTCCACGGATGGAATATCTTGGACAGGAAGAGGAATGAGTATTTTTACCACAAGAGGAAATGGTACAGCGTGGAATGGAACCATATTTGTAGCGGTAGGAGAAGGAACAAATACGATAGCGTATTCGAGTGATGGAACAACGTGGACAGGAATAGGAACAAGTATATTTACGACAGGAGGAAAAGGAGTTGTATGGAATGGAAAAATGTTTATAGCAGTAGGAGAAGGAACCGGTAATAGAATAGCATATTCAACGGATGGAATCACGTGGTATGGAGCATTAGGAAGTACCAGTATATTTACCACAGGAGGATATGGAGTAGGAGGAAATCCCAAAGTAGGAGCAACGATAGTGAATAATAAATTAAGCTTGAGGATAGAGGATAGTGCATCGAATAATAATGCCGTGCAGTTTATAACAGAAGGATATTACCAAACTGGATATAATAATATAGGTATCAATATAAGTACCACATTCTAATTTTTCAATGGTTTTAAAAAATAGTATATTATATTCTTCTACTCATATAATATACGATGTCGAGTTTTAATTATAAGGGAACTGTAAATGGAGAAACAAAAGATTTAGGTAATTACCTCACGAATAAATCAAGTGTGGTAACAATAAATCCGACAAATACAACAAAGAAAATAACATCTATAAATTATGATACAAAAAGGTCGATATATGAAAGTAACATAACCGTAGATATAGATGGTGCATCGTTGAATGGAAATACGGTGGTAACATTTGGTGAAAAAAGACTGCCAGTGATGGTGATGGGAGGGTCCGGATCAGGAAACACGATAGCATATTCTATAAATGGAATAAACTGGACAGGATTGGGTAAGACTATATTTACATCAGGAGGTTGGACGTTCGTATATGACGGTTATAAATGGGTAGCTGGCGGCGCTGGAGGAAATACATTAGCATATTCATATGATGGTTTGACCTGGACAGGATTAGGTAGTCAAATATTTCCTTTTCAGACAAATAGTATGACTTGGAATGGTTCAATGTGGATAGCTGGTGGCGGTAATTCGGGGAATACACTCGCCTATTCATATGATGGATTGAACTGGACGGGGTTAGGCGTAACAATATTTAGTACGACTGGTCGTACAATTGGTTGGAGTGGTTCAATGTGGGTTGCCGCAGGTAATGGAACAACAAATACATTGGCATATTCATATAATGGGACGACATGGACCGGATTAGGAACTACACTTTTCTCATCCGTTGGATATTCAGCAGCGTGGAATGGTATAATGTGGGTAGCTACGGGTCAAGGAGCAAATTCATTGGCATATTCATATAATGGGACGACATGGACCGGATTAGGAACAACGATATTTAGTGGTTACGCTAGATATGCCGCGTGGAATGGTTCGATGTGGATTGCAGGAGGTAATGGAACAACAAACACATTGGCATATTCATATAATGGAATTAATTGGACCGGATTAGGAAAAACGATATTTACAAATTATGGGTGCGTTATAAAATGGACAGGAAGAATGTGGCTTGCAGTGGGAAATGGAACAACAAATACAATAGCGTATTCGTATGATGGTTTGACCTGGACCGGATTAGGGAGAACGATATTATCAACTGAAGGAACTGATATAGAAGTTAATAATTGTCTAGAAAATAGTATAATGATATACCGTAACAATCGTTTAGAAAATATTAAAACAACAACATCTAATTTGACAGTAGCCGTCGCACAAGCAACAGGAACTGGTTCAAATTCAATAGTATATTCGAGTGATGGAATCAATTGGACTGGAGTAACGGGTAGTACCAATATATTTACATCGGCAGCTAGAGGAATAGCGACAAATGGTTCAACGTGGGTAGCCGTAGGAAATAGTGGAAATACCATAGCATATTCGACAAACGGAACAACTTGGACAGGAGCAGGTGCAAGCATTATACAAAGTGTTGGATATGGAGTAGCGTGGAATGGGTCGATGTGGGTGGCAGTAGGAAACGGTGGAAATACAGTGGCCTATTCATATGATGGAATAACGTGGGTAGGTGCTGGAGCTACTGCTGTAATGACGACTGCTCAAGGAGTAGCATGGAACGGTTCGATGTGGGTAATGGTAGGTTCAGGAACAAATAGAATAGCCTATTCATATAATGGAATAACATGGACAGGAGTAACGGGTAGTACAAGTATTTTTACATCAACCGGATTTAATGTAAGAGGTAATGGGTCGATATGGGTAGCCAGTGGTCAAGGAGGAAATACATTGGCTTATTCCTATAATGGAATAAATTGGACAGGTTTAGGAGCAACTATATTTAGTGCGAGAGGGTTTGGGATAGATTGGAATGGGACGATGTGGGTAGCCGTAGGAGATGGTGCAACAAATGCGATAGCCTATTCATATAATGGAATTAACTGGACAGGTTTGGGAAAAACTATTTTTGTAAGTTTTGGGATAGGTATTGGGTGGAATGGAATGAGATGGGTAGTAAACGGGTTTGAAGGAAATACAATGGGATATTCGAACGATGGAATAACTTGGATAGGATCAGGAACGAAAATGTTTAATACAACCGGACAATTTGCGAGTAATGGAAATGGAGTAGCGGCCAATAATAGATATAATACAAAGATAAGAATCAATCAATTAACAGTAGCGGTAGGAGCGGGAACGAATACAATCGCTTATTCGAAGGATGGAATCAAATGGACCGGATTGGGTTCAACCATATTTAGTGAAGGTAATGCAGTAACGTGGAATGGAAAAATGTGGATATCGGTAGGACAAGGTCAATATAATTGGGTAAATCCAGGATGGGAATTACAAAATGGTTGGCCCGAAAACACAATCGCATATTCGAAAGATGGAATCACTTGGACAGGATTAGGGTCAAATATATTTGGTTATTCAGGTAGAGGAATAGCGTGGAATGGAACAATGTGGGTAGCGGTAGGTGTTGGTGGTAATACGATCGCATATTCGACTGATGGACTCACTTGGACAGGAGTATCCGGAAGCTCGAATATATTTACAAGTGGGTTATATGGTGGTATGGGAGTAGGATGGGGTCAATCAAAATGGATAGCGATGGGATATGGAGAAAATACAATGGCATCATCGACCGATGGAATCACTTGGACAGGATTAGGAACAACTGTATTTGCCGATCGAGGCCATGGTGTGATATATAATGGAGCAACATGGGTAGCGGTAGGAGCAAGTACCACATATAGTATAGCCTATTCGAGTGATGGAACAAGTTGGACAGGAGTTACGGGAAGTACCAATATATTTACCATCGCCAGAAGCGTAGCGTGGAATGGAATAAGATTTGTGGCAGTAGGAGATGGAGCACAAGAAATAGCATATTCGGATAATGGAATCACTTGGACAGCAACTTCACCAAATACATTTACCACGAGAGCCTATTCGGTAGCGTGGAATGGAGTAAGATGGGTAGCGGGAGGTATAGGAGGAAATTCAATAGGCTATTCGAATGATGGAATCACGTGGTATGGAGCGATAGCAAATACGAGTATATTTACTACGGCTGGATTTGGAGTAGGAGGAAATCCACAAGCAGGGGCAGTCATAGTAGATAATAAATTGGTATTTACGAATGAAGGAGGAACATCTAATACGATACAATTTGCAACGGAACCATATTATCAGGGAGGATATAATAATATAGGAATAAAGGTGACGTCGACGACGTTATAATATTACATTATCGGAGTAAAAAGATTACTTGAATAAAAAGCGTGGAAAGCCTAATAATTTTTATCTATATATCCATGATTCCGATATATATATCCAGAGATGGTGAATACAACAGAATTCATTTTAACAAGTTCTTCAAACGGGAAACACCAAGATGATGGAAAAATCAATAGTTTTCCAGCAGATGGGGTTATAGAAAAATGATTCCAAAAAGTGATTGTACCATCAAAATCATTTAAAAACCAAATAAAATGAAGAACTTTTACATTCGTTACAAGAGAATTCGTGACAAGGTCAAATACCATACGTTTTGCACTAATAAGACGGCGAACATTATCCGAATCGTATATATTATGGTTTAAAGTAAAAATAGAAAAAGATTCAGTAGTAATGTTATGTAAAATTTTATAATTAGAATCAATAAAACCATCTTTTTTTATTATACAGAGTTTATTGATATGATTTACATAACGAACTAGATGTCGTTGAAGTTCATTTTGTAAGTAATTATAAATTTTAGGCATAGAAAAACGAGATATAATAAATGAATTATTTGATAAATCATAGGAATCATTTGATTTATATTGAGTAAGAATATCATCAATTAATTCTGAAGTAATAGAGTTAGAAATTTCATATATAAAATGTTCTTTACAAAAATTAATATTCATGAAAATATAAATATAAATATATTAAATAATATATATTTATATAGGTTCAAATGTCAAATTATTATTATAAAGGAACGCAACTAAGTGATTTGATATCATATTCATCAGGTGCTTCAAATTTTAATGTAAGTGGTGTAGGAAATTTTAATGAAGCAACAACACCTACTTATATAGCAACTTTTCCAAGTATAACTACGACACCAAATTCATTTGGCTATTACGCAAATGGTGTAGATGTATCGACATATTGTATAGCGAGTTATATTGAAGGTAATACAACGCCGACATCCGCCTATACAGTTCCTTCTTGGTGTACTAAGATTCGAGCAATATTAGTAGGAGGAGGAGGAGGTGGAGGTGCATATCAGGCAGGTGTTCAACAGCAGCAACAACAATACGGAAACTATGGTGGAAATACACAGGCGAATCCACAAAATCCGGGTCAATGGCAGTATGATATTGATAATCATAATAATGGATATAATAATGGCCAATCATTGACAAATAAATTTAATCATGACAATACCGGACATTATCACCATGTCCATACTGCTGCATATGGAGGAGGAGGAGGAGGAGGAGGTGCATATGTATATGTAAGTGCGTATGATATAGGTCAAAGTGCACAGACATTATCAATAACTGTAGGAGGTGGTGGTGGCCAAACTACTGCGGGCGGAGGTTCTCAGATTACTTTGACGACTACTAGTAAAACATTAACACTTCAGGCACCAGGTGGGAATGGAGGTATTAATACAACTGCTGGTAGTGGTGCGGGTACTGGTGTTGTAACCGGTCAAAATGCTACTAAGGTAGTAGCAACAGGTCAAGGAGGAGGAGGAGGAGGAAATAGTGGTTATGGTGGTCAATCTCAAGGTACCGGACAAAACGGTGGTGGTGGCGGTAATGGAGGTTCAATGCAATCAGGTTCGGTAGGTAAAGGTGGTAGTGGTAATAGTACAGGTAACAATGGATATTATAGAATATATTATTTGACAGGTTGAACAATATTGGTAATATTAATGTTGAAATACAAAGTTCAAATGTATCTAGCGTGGATAATAAAAATTTTATTTACAATAAATAAAATTTATAAAGAAGTAATAGAAAAGTATTTTATAAAACCATTTTGACTACAACACATAAGTAATAAACTTCTCCTTGAGTTAATGGTGCTACTTTTCTGATTTTATTAGAATGATATACAATCATATTACCTTGATTTAACAATAAACCTTCATTGTTATTGTCGTGAGATTCAAAAGATATATGACCACCTTTATAATCAAAAGAATCATTTAATTGCACATTAAACATAAAATAATTATTATTATCATTATGAGTTTTATTATAAACCGATTTATCATTATTTTTAGCAACAAAAATAGATTCAACATTAATATCAACATTATCAGAAATACCATAAATTTTTCTGAAATGCGATAACCAGAAATGAAGAGAAAATGATAAAAAATTTAAAACAGAAGGAATAGCTTCAATATCGATGGTTTTTTCAAAGTAATCGTAATTGGATAAAGACCATTTATTGTATATTTCACATTCATTAATTATCCAATAACAAACATCATTGGATAATATTTTTTGAATAATTTTAATATTATAAAAACGATTCGATTTTGCAATTAGATTAGACTCACCAAGAGAAATTATATCATTCGCAACATCACCGTATTTATTAATTAAATATAACTGGTCGGGTTGTTTTATAATTTTAAAAAGAATTTTATCATATATTTGTAAATCAAGATCAATAAAAGAACTAAAGATCATATTCAATGTATTTTGTTCATTGGTATTATATATAATAAATTCATTAATATTCTCGAATTTACTTTGTTTTTGAATCGATA
>JACCDO010067778.1_pt1 | contig 11383 bp, 9 predicted proteins | sample 7446101 | NCBI WGS metagenome assembly JACCDO01 (sample SAMN15323440, study PRJNA562643) | freshwater metagenome | isolation source: river surface water | place: USA:Blue River Watershed | collected 2017-08-16
CCTGACAAAGAATATGCAGCACGGTCTTGAGGCTGGAGCTGCAGTTGCCGCCCGATGTGTTGCAATCGTTGGCGCCCGTCCGCGTGTAGGTACCGTCATTTAACCCCTTCTCACGGCAGAATACGCGCCATGGCAACGAAGAAAGCCGCGGCAACTACTAAGACCGCAAAAGGTAAAGCGACCGGTCCAAAGCCAGGAGAGTTCCCAGGCAAAATCGTCGATATCGATGTCTCATCTGAGATGTCTGAATCATTCCTCGAATACGCGTACTCAGTTATCTACTCTCGCGCTCTTCCAGATGCTCGCGATGGACTAAAGCCGGTTCACCGCCGCATCCTCCACCAGATGGCAGATATGGGTCTTCGCCCAGATCGTGGCCATGTGAAATCTGCTCGTGTCGTTGGTGAAGTGATGGGTAAGTTGCACCCACACGGTGACTCAGCAATCTATGACGCACTTGTGCGCATGGCCCAATCTTTCTCAATGCAGCTCCCCCTCATCGATGGCCATGGAAACTTTGGCTCGCTCGATGCTGGACCTGCTGCGATGCGCTATACCGAAGCTCGCTTGGCAGCTGCTGCCATGACTATGGTCGCTGAGTCAGATGAGAACACCGTTGACTTCGGCCCTAACTACGATGGCCAGCTCCAAGAGCCACTCGTTCTGCCAGCTGCATTTCCAAACCTTCTCGTCAACGGCTCATCTGGAATTGCAGTGGGCATGGCGACCAATATGGCTCCCCATAACCTCGGTGAGGTTATTGCTGCAACTAAGTTCCTTATCGACAATCCAAAGGCAACGCTCAATCAATTGATGAAGCATGTCCCAGGTCCTGACTTTCCAACTGGCGGCGAGCTCGTCGGGGTGGAAGGTATTCGAGAGGCATATGCAACAGGTAAGGGGTCATTTAAGGTCCGCGCCACAGTTGAGATTAGCAAGGTGACTTCTCGCAAGATGGGAATCGTCATCAAGGAGCTTCCATTTAATATCGGACCAGAGAAGGTCGTTGAGCGTATTGCAGATCTTGCAAAGGCGAAGAAGATTCAGGGAATCTCAGATATCGTCGATCTCACCGATGGCCAGACTGGCACCAACGTTGTCATTGAGTTGAAGAATGGCTTTGAACCTGAGGCAGTTCTCGAGCAGCTCTACAAGCTCACACCGATGGAAGATGGCTTTGCTATCAACGCCGTTGCTCTTGTGAAGGGCCGCCCACAAACACTTGGCCTTAAGGAGCTCTTGCAGGTCTTTATCGATCACCGCATTGAAGTTGTTCGCCGTCGTAGTGAATTCCGTAAGGCGAAGGCAGAAGATCGCCTCTCCCTCGTTGATGGTCTGCTCAAGGCAATTATCGATATCGATAAGGTCATCAAGATTATCCGCGGCTCAGATGATGCAGCTGCTGCAAAAGAGGCGCTCATCAAGGGCTTTAAGCTCAATGAAGAGCAGGCCACCTACATCCTCGATATGCCACTTCGCCGTCTGACCAAGATGAGCAAACTTGAACTTGAGACCGAGTCAAAGGAGCTCAAGGCGACAATCGCTGCCCTGACTACTCTCCTTAAATCTGAGGAGGCGATGCGTAAGCAGGTCTCTGATGAACTCACTGCAGTCTCAAAGGCATATGCAGTTCCACGTCGTACTCGCATCGCAACTGCTTAATCACGATCACTCTCACTTAAACCGAGGATGTGAATCCTTCATTAAAGCGGACGTAGTAGCGCTGTGCCCTTTTCGTGGTCGAGGTATTCAAGGCTATGTGTCGGAAGTCTGCGAGCAAACTCATCTGCCATCGCTCGCTCACCTTCTCTCCCCACATCATCGATCACGATAATTGCTCGAGGTGAGAGCTTTCCAATGCACTCATCGATTGCTGGATGGCGCGCTTGCGGATTTTTCGAACCTGGTGGGCCATCGATAAAGAGTAAGTCGATTTCGCTGATGTCGGCTAGTTTGCTCACCTCATACCAATCAACGCCACTGCTATGCGGCTTTAACGGTGCCACTCTCACCTCAACATTTTTCACACCATGGCTATCGAGCACCTGTTGAGTCTTTGCCGCATATTCAGCAGAGTTATCGATGCTATAAATCTTTGCACTCGGCGCGCTCTTTGCCAGGACGAGAGTCGACATGCCAGAGCCGAGATCCACGATTGTCTTTGGCTGGCTTATCTCTCCCTGATGAAAGAGAGTGAGTAAGAGATCAGGTGAGGCAGCCCAGCTGCGAGTTGCCGGGATAGGCGCAGTGAGGTTAAGAAGATTGAGGAGCTGGGCATAGAACTCACTTTGGCGATAGTTCTCACGGTTAGATACCTCAACGCCCTTGATCAACTTACGAACATCTCGCTCTGGTGCGACCAACTTAATCAACTTCTCATTGACTCGCTTGAGAATGCGAATCTGATAAAGAACAAGGGCCAATGTCAGAAGTGAGATGGCGATAGCGATAGCGCTGAGCATGGAGTGAGTTTAAGGCGATTGCAGCTTCAACGGAATACTGTGGGAAGATAGGCCAAATGATTTCAACATCTGCCCTAGAACTACGCGCCGGCGCCCGCCTTCTTGTCAGTGGCGTCAATATCCGCGTCAATAGCGGAGACCGAGTCGGCTTTGTGGGGCGCAATGGCGCTGGAAAATCAACGCTCGCCAAGGTGCTTGCAGGAGAGACTCTTCCTGCCGGTGGCGGCGTTCAGCGCACCGGCAAGATTGGCTACCTCCCCCAGGATCCACGAACGGGAGAGGATCAGGGCACAGCAATCGATCGCATCCTCTCTGCTCGAAACCTCGATGAGATTGCTCGTCGAATGACCGCAGTTGAGCATGAGCTCTCCACCACCGAAGGTGAAGAATTAGAAAAAGCGCTCGAGCGTTACACGCGAGTCGATGCTGAGTTCAATGCAGCAGGTGGTTATGCCGCAACTTCTGAGGCTGAGGCAATCGCATCATCTCTTGGCGTCTCGGAAGATGTCTTCCATAATGAAATTGCAACTCTCTCCGGTGGTCAGCGGCGCCGTATTGAACTCGCTCGCATCCTCTTTTCAGGAGCTGAAACTCTCCTGCTCGATGAGCCAACAAACCACCTTGATGCTGACTCAATTATTTGGCTGCGCAACTACCTCACCAATTATGCCGGCGGCCTTGTCATCATCTCTCACGATGTTAATCTCATCGAAACTGTCGTCAATAAAGTCTTCTATATCGATGCCAACCGTAATGTGATCGATGTCTATAACATGGGGTGGAAGCAGTATCTGATTCAACGTGAAGCAGATGAGCACCGCCGCAAGAAAGAGCGCGCTAACGCTGAAAAGCGCGCTGAAATTTTGCAGAAGCAGGGCGAGAAGATGCGCGCCAAGGCATCGAAGGCAACTGCAGCTCAAGGAATGCTCCGTCGAGCAGAGAAGTTACGATCATCTCTGGAAGATGTTCGCGTCGCCGATAAGGTGGCAAAGCTTCGTTTCCCAACCCCAGCACCGTGTGGCAAGACTCCACTCTCTGGTGAAGAGCTCTCCAAGAACTATGGCTCTCTAGAAATCTTTACCGATGTCTCATGTGTTATCGACAAGGGCTCTCGCGTTGTCATCCTTGGACTCAATGGAGCTGGAAAGACAACGCTGCTTCGCATCTTGGCTGGTGAACTTGAATCAGATACCGGCAAGGTTGAACATGGCCATGGCCTCAAGATTGGTTACTACGCCCAGGAGCATGAATCGCTCGACTTTGAACGAACCATCCTCGAGAACATGATGTCTGCAACCTCAGATATCCGCGAGCCTGAAGCTCGCAATGTCCTTGGATCATTCCTCTTTGCCGGCGATGATGTTCATAAACCCGTCAAGGTTCTCTCTGGCGGTGAACGGACCCGCCTCGCACTTGCCACCATTGTGGTCTCAGGAGCAAATGTCCTCCTCCTTGATGAGCCAACGAATAACCTTGATCCAGCATCACGCGAAGAGATCCTCGGAGCCCTCTCTGAGTATCAAGGTTCGGTAGTCATGGTCTCTCACGATGAAGGCGCCGTCCAAGCGCTCAAGCCAGAGCGGGTAATTCTCTTGCCCGATGGCGATGAAGATATTTGGAAGGACGAGTACTTAGACCTCGTCTCCATCGATTAACCATGACCATCTCTGACTAATCTCCCCTCGCGCATAAATAGCGCCCCCTACTACGGTTAACCCACTATGAAGAGACTTCTCGCCCTCCTGACCTGCTTTGGAATGTTGATTGCAACATCTCCTGCCCATGGCAATGAACTGGCTGAACTTGTTGAGATGGAGCACCCAAACTCAGGTGGGTGGATCGGCGTTGACTTCATTGAGACCGATTACTTCGGCACCAGCCTGCTCGAAGCTGGAAATGCTAAATCAGAGGATAACTACGACTCTTGGCGAACAGTTCTCTGTGAATCTGCCGCAGATCCAAACTGCCAGATTCCGGACTACCACTACAGCGTGACCTCAATCTTCTCCCCTTGCACAAATCTGATCACAATCAATTGCGTTGAATCAGTCAATGCCACCCTTGCCGATGGCACTCAAATCACAGGTGCGGTGAAACGGCTCTGGAATCCGCAGGGAGAATTTAAGGGAGATCCACTTCTTGGAATTCCAGATGGTGGCCAAGCCAGCACCTGGACCTTAACCGGCACCAATACAAACATCAGCGATGAGTATCTTCTCCTTGCCGGTGTTAAAGGTGGCATGCCGATTCCTAGCCTTTCAACTCAAATCAATGATTGGAATAAATTCTTCGGCCAGCTCTTCGTCCATCTTCAGCCGGTGAAAGAGATTCAAGGTAATTATCAAGACCCCAAGATGAAACTTGTCCCCCGTGGCACTGGAGGCGTTGGAGTAGGCGGTGGACTTGCTAAAGATGCCGGGTGCTTTATGAATGACACAACGACCTGTGCACAGAAGCGCTCCTTCCCGCTCGATGTCACCTACTCCATCACGATGCGCTTTGAACGTCCGATCTCACCTTGGCTTAACGGTCGCGTAGTTGACCCATCCATCTCTTTTATTGAGAAGGCAAATGGCGCAAGCGTAGTCACTATCTCAGCCAAAGCGATGCGTGTTCCTGAAGTTGGTGGCTATATCATGTGGTCCGATACTCCTGAGTGGATGAAAGCTAAATACCCATCCGGCACTGGTGGAACAACTCGCTCCATGGATGGATTTACTACCAAGAACTTAGATACTCGAATCCTTAAGGTCGGAGCAGGCTCTGCCGGCACTCGAGCAATTAAAGAGTTCCAAGATTGGATCCCTTTCTTGCAAGATAAGCCCTATGCAATGAAGACTGCTTGGAATGTTCGGGCAATCACCGATGAGCCATCACAGAAGATGCGCGAGTGTGCCAAGAATAAATTTGCCGGAATAGTCTCAAGTAATGCAGCTGTCTTTAGCTCAGGCGCACCTAGCTGGAACGTTGAGCGCGAGACTCTCGACTACACCGTTGGAGCACCTCACTACGACACCGAGGGCAAGCTCCTCACCGGTCAGTATGTCCTCTCGATGAGATCAGATGTTGCGCGGTGCATCTATGGATTTAGTTCAGCGCCAATCTCTGCCCGAGTTGAGATCGCATCAGAAGATGGCAGCCCAAACCTGGTCACCACTGTGATTAATGAGAATCCCAATACCGGAATGCTCACCCTCAATGCCTCAGGCTTCCATTACTCAACCCCTCAATTGAGCGTGAAATTCTTACAGGAGAAGAAGATCACTCCAACACCTACCCCCACCCCCACAGCAACAAAGAAGGCTAACTCCCTCAAGAGCATTAGTTGTGTTAAGGGCAAGGTGAAGAAAACAGTAAAGGGCACCAACCCTCGGTGCCCCACTGGTTTTAAACGCTCTTAAGCGTCGATTGAATCTCTATCAATCTCAGCATTAGCGATAAATTCCTTACGTGGTGCAACATCTGAACCCATAAGGAGTTCAAACATCGCCTCCGCTGCTGCTGCATCCTTGACTGTGATGCGACGTAGCGTGCGGACATCAGGATCCATGGTGGTCTCACGGAGCTGATCTGCATCCATCTCACCAAGGCCCTTGTAGCGCTGAATAGGTTCTTTCCAACGCTTGCCCTGCTTGGAGAGCTCTGCAGTTACCTTCTTCATCTCATCATCTGAGTATGTATAGAGGAAGGTTCCCTTCTTTCCGCCGCCGCCCATCACTTCAATGCGGTGAAGAGGTGGAATAGCAGCAAAGACTCGACCAGCATCAATGAGTGGACGCATATAGCGATACATCAAGGTAAGAAGGAGGCAGCGGATATGGGCGCCATCAACATCAGCATCTGACATCAAGATCACGCGACCATAGCGAGCATCATCGAGTTCAAATGATTTTCCAGAGCCTGCACCGATTACCTGAATAATCGAACCACATTCCTTGTCATCGAGCATCTGTGAAAGCGATGCCTTCTGCACATTCAAAATCTTTCCGCGGATAGGAAGGATCGCCTGGAACTCAGAGTTACGAGCAGCCTTTGTGGTGCCGAGAGCGGAATCTCCCTCAACGATAAAGAGCTCGGTGCGAGTGACATCCTCAGAGCGGCAATCAGAGAGCTTGGTTGGAAGCGATGATGACTCAAGCGCGTTCTTTCGGCGCTGCAGATCCTTATGGGCGCGGGCGCTAATGCGCGTGCGGGATGCGCCAGCGACCTTCTCCATAATCAACTTGCCATTGGCCTTATCGATGCGACGAGTTGTGGCGAAGAACTCCTTCAACTTATCGGCAACAACTTGGCTGACAATCTTGGTAGCAGCAGCGGTTCCAAGGACCTCCTTGGTCTGGCCTTCGAATTGAGGCTCAGACATACGGACTGTCACAACAGCTGTAATGCCCTCCATCACGTCATCTTTGATGACATCTGCCTCATTCTTCTTCAAGATACCAGCGCTACGCATCGCCTCATTAAATGATTTAGTGATGGCGCGCTCAAATCCCTGAAGGTGTGTTCCGCCCTTAGGAGTTGCAATGATGTTGACGAATGAGCGGATTGTGGAGTCAAAGCCAGTTCCCCACTTCATCGCGATATCGACTTCCATATCGCGCTCTACCTCGGTAGAGACCATATGTCCCTTATCGTCGAGAACTGGAACAGTCTCTTGATAATGGCCAGTTCCATAGATGCGAATGACATCGCCAACAGGTTGATCTGGCTGGAGGAAATCACAGTACTCAGAGATTCCACCTTTGTGATAGAAAGTCTGAGTCGTCTTCTCTTTTGTCCGGTTGTCGTTAACAGTTAATGAGAGACCTGGGACTAGAAAAGAGGTCTGGCGTGCACGAGCATAGATATCTTCAATATCAAGAGAGGCATCCTTGAGGAAGATCTGACGGTCAGACCACCACTTCACACGAGTACCAGTGACCTTCGATGAAATCTTTCCAATAATGCGAAGACCTGATTGCTCCGTAAATTCTGCCTTTGGTCCATCGCCATCGAAGATTCCAGGAACTCCGCGCTTAAATGACATCCAGTAAATCTTGCCGTTGCGATCAACCTCAACATCAAGGCGCTCTGCAAGCGCGTTCACAACAGATGCACCCACGCCGTGGAGACCGCCAGATGCTGCATAAGATCCACCGCCGAACTTGCCACCGGCATGGAGCTTGGTCATGACAACTTCAACGCCAGTAAGGCCGGTCTTCGGCTCCTTATCAACGGGAATACCGCGACCATCATCATGGACCTCAACTGAGCCATCGGCTTCAAGGTTGATCTCAATCTTCTTACAATGTCCAGCAAGGGATTCATCGACTGCGTTATCGATGATCTCCCAGAGACAGTGCATGAGGCCGCGAGAGTCGGTCGAGCCGATATACATACCAGGGCGCTTACGAACAGCATCGAGCCCCTCAAGGACCGCTAGATCCTTTGCGGTATAGCTATTCTTCTCTTCAGCTGGAGCGTCAAAATTCAACTCATCATTAGCAGTCACGGTGGGCAAGATTAGCCCGCGAACCATTTGCAATCACTTAAGCGCGCCGTGAGACGTCTCATATAGTGATTGAAGGCGGTAAATACATGAGATTTTAAGGAATTTAAGCGGGCGGGGAATAAAAGGAACTGGCATGATGTTCCTATGTCAGAGGGTCTTACTACCCTCTGATTCTCTTATCAAAGAGATACCAAGGGAACGACTGAACGGAGAGAGCGATGACCGAGCAAGTACTACTCGAATCCACACCCCTCAATGCCCTAGACCGCTGTGATCGTTGCGGCGCGCAGGCATATGTCCGCGCTGTTCTAGCCACAGGTGGAGAGCTGATGTTCTGCGCTCACCATGGCAAGGAGTATGCCGAGAAGCTCTCACAGGTTGCAGTCAAGATCCAAGATGAGACAGAGCGCTTGGTTGAGACTAAGTAATCTAAAGAATTAATAAGAACGGGTCTTCGCTACTAGCGGAGGCCCGTTCTTTTTACTACCGAAATATATATGCCGTCAGTGCGTGCCGTTACTGACCCGCTTTGAGAAAAAATCACCGTCAATTTTACTGACTTTTGAACTGAAGGCTTCCAGTTACATAACTTGGAGCTATTTGAGACAGCAATAGAAACACAACCAGGAATTCTCTTACCATCAGCCAAGAATGTAATACTCCCGCTCTGATTAACGCTCGAAGATAGGACAACGGTTGCGCCTTTAACTACTTGAAGCGGTGAACCACTTATTTCTAAAGATAAAGCAGGTGGTGTAAGTGAGGTTATAGTTACGTAGCCATCTCCTAAATTTGCTCCTGAAATATTGGTTGGATTCGAACCTGAGTTATAAGAACCTCCACCACCGCCTCCAGTAGAAGCTCCATCGCCTCCACCACCTGAATACCCACCACCGCCTGGTGCGCGATGGCCGGAACCAGCACCACCACCAAATCCACCGAATGTGTTTTCAGTCAAGCTTCGTGCCGAATCAGCCGGACCGCCCGCCCCACCGTTTATAAATCCAAATCCTCTAGTGACCGGCGCTGATCCATCGCAATTTGCGCCACCATTTGTAAAGAAACCTCCACCTCCTGCGCCAAAGGAACAAGCAGTACCAGTTCCACCGTCAGTTGTAGCAGTACCCGCTGTTCCGCTTCGGCCGCCTCCACCTCCTCCTCCATTTGTTCCGCCAGCACCTGAGAGTGTTCCCAAGCCTGTTTGACCGCTGGTAGTGATTTGGCCAGAACCACCTCCTGAGCTCGATCCACTTCCACCACCGCCGCCAGCGACAACAAGGATTGATGCATTTGTATTAAACGGAGTACGGACTACAAACGTTCCACCTCCTCCTCCACCGGTTGAGTTCGAGCCGCCGGTCAATACGGTTTGATTTCCACCAGCTTGACCTACAAGGATCCGAATAGTTTCTCCTGCTGTGAGTGAGAAAGTACCTTTAATCTTTGCACCTAAGCCGCCAGTGCCACCATTTCCGTTTCCACCTTTCGCTCCAGCAGCTTCTATTGAATAACTCCCAGTTGCAGGCACCACCCAATACTGAATGCCATTAACAACAGTAAAATTGTCTGTGTTGTTATCCCACGTAGTGTTATAGCTCGCCGTACAAGAATCTAGTGTCGGTCCTGCAACACCTGATGCGCCACAAGGTGTAAATGTGTGCGAAGAGAAACTATATCCTGAGAAAACAGCTAATGCCGCAGGATTTTGCAGGTTGATAAATACGATTAACAAAGTCGCAGCTGTCACTGAGCATAACTTTGCCTTCATATTCTAATAATAGCCTGATGCTTCAACGAAGTGGAACTTGATTACTAGCGAAGACCAGTCCTTCGTGCTACCGCAGGATAAATGCTTGAAGTTGAGGTAAACCGGGATGTTTGGGAAATCACTGCATACACCTGCACTGCTCGTTGAGCGACGGGCTTCCAGTTGCATGAAGTATTTCCTATTGACGCCTGTAAATTGATGCAACCCGCAATTCTTTTCTGATCTGCAAAAAAGGTCACTCGGCCCGGCTGATCCGTTGTAAAGGTGAGGATGACTGTCTGGCCTTTCCTTGGAGTACCCGAAAATCCAATTGAAACAATTGGTGGTGCATTGAGATATGTAATGATCACCAGACCATTTCCTGAAGTTCCACCCTGTGTATGAGTTACCGATGTCGCTCTCACAGCGTCTGTGTATGAAGAACCGCCTCCACCACCTGCTGTCCATCCTGAGCCATGATCTGCTCCCGAGGATCCACCTCCTCCGCCGTAGTAGCCACCTCCACCACCACCACCACCCCATGCAGAGGCAACGCCACCTTGACCACCAACTGCAAAAGAACCAGTGGTTGCTCCACGGGTTGTTAATGCCGTACCTCCAGCGGTAGGAGTTCCGCCGCCGCCTGCGACGGCAACCCCAGAAGATGAAGCTCCGTTCTGGCCGGTTGTACCACCACCTCTGCCGCCGGTTTGGGCGTTTCCACCGCCACCGCCACCACCTGCGACAACAAGTCGTGAGTTCAGATCACTAATTGCAGTTCTGATATCGCTTGCGCCACCACCACCGCCGCCATTTTGAATTTGACTCGAGGTGTCATAGCCGCCAGTTCCACCGCCATTAAAGCCACCTGCTGCTGAGGTATCACTAGCGGAACTGGGAGTCGTGCCAGCGCCTCCAACATAAATATGAAGAGTAGAAATCCCGGCAACGTTTAATGTTCCCACGACTTTTCCACCAGTGCCGCCGGCTGATCCACTCGATGAAGAACCACCAGCGCCACCTCGAACATCAAAGGTAATGCTGCTCACTCCACTTGGAACGCTCCAGGAATAGAAATCTCCAGTTGAATTAAATGTAATGGTGCATGTGATTGCAGCAGAGCAATCTGGGCTCGGATTGCTTATTACTGCATTTGCAGGCTTACCTGGTAGCGCCACAAGAGCAAGACAGACAGCTGAAAGTGAAAGAAGCGCCTTACTCTTGCTCATAGACATAATCATCCCAATTTCAAAATTATTGATTTTGAGTTATTGCTTTATGCGACCCGTCGCAGAACGGCTTCTCCTTCGAGAGACCACAACCGCAGAACTTCGGGTTCTCAACGGTGCTAGTGACATTTCCCTCAGCATCGACAAAGTCGACCGTTCCTGTGATGCGAATAGATCCGCTCTTAGGATTAACAAATGCCTTGACGTTATCGGTCATTTATCTGCCGTTGGGTTTAGTCGAGGTAGTCGCGAAGGGCCTGTGAGCGAGATGGGTGGCGCAGCTTGGACATTGTCTTTGACTCAATCTGGCGAATACGTTCACGGGTAACGCCATGAACCTTTCCAATCTCATCAAGGGTCTTTGGCTGACCATCGGTGAGTCCATAACGAGCCTTGATCACATCTGCTTCGCGCTGTGTAAGTCCACCAAGAACCTGCATCAACTGCTCCTGCA
>JACCDO010569802.1_pt1 | contig 11383 bp, 11 predicted proteins | sample 7446101 | NCBI WGS metagenome assembly JACCDO01 (sample SAMN15323440, study PRJNA562643) | freshwater metagenome | isolation source: river surface water | place: USA:Blue River Watershed | collected 2017-08-16
ATCAAAATCTTATAATCGAAGCCGATGTGCAATACCAAGTGGTGTTGCATTAAAAGTACAAAATAAAATAATTAAAGAGTCTCTGAAGTAACTTCAGTAAAGTTCATCATGATACCTAGATATTATTCATTAATTGTCTCTAGCTTCATTGCTAGATAGATTATTTTAAATGAATTTCATTTTAACTTCACTTATATTACTACGTACGAGTAGTTAGTTAGAGATTAATTTTATACATAGCTCCCCTCAATAAAATTGCTTATAAATTTGATGATGAATCTATTGATTAGCTTAATTAATTAAATGCAGCATTACTTTTTTAATCAAGATTGTAAGAGAATTGCACAGTAACCAACTTAATAATAGATAGAGACTTTTAATAACAAATTTGATGTAAAGATGTGTAAGTAAGGAAAAAGGACTTAGAAAAAGTCATAAAAGTTTTCAATCAAAGAATGATATATCCCATGCTACTCCAAGCTACCATGAAATGTATTGATTGATTGAACTTGATCTTATGTATATCCCGAGATTCTTGTTTCGTAACTAACGTCTACGACATCATGTAACACGACCAAGTCTTATTATTTGGTAAGTAATCACTTGATAGACTGTGGTAATTAATTTACTCAGTCAGACCATGTGGGGTTTTAATTAATTATTAACTAGTCACACAACTTTAATTAATGCGGCAAAAAGTAAATGATATGTAACAAGTTAGGTGAATTGAGATAAGTTTTCATTCAGGATTATATTATTATTAAAATTACATAGGTGGATCTAAGCTATATCCAATTGAAGCAACAGCAATAAAAAAACCTAATAATCCAACAGCTAAACCATATTGTATTTTACTTTCAGTATCAGTTTGTACTTCAACAAAACATTGACATAAAACATTATTATTATTACTATTATCACAATCTTTAATACAATATATCCAACTTCCAGGTGCAGTTAATGCATCAATATATCTATATCTTCCACCATTAATACCTTTACTTTGTAATGTAGCAACTTCTTTAAATGATGCAATTTCTTGAAATTCACCACCATAACTAGGACGTTTTAATACAATAAAACCTTTATTATTTTCTTCTTTACCAGTAATCCATACTAAATCAACTTGATTATTAGACATTCTCCATTTCATTCCTTCTGATGATTCAATTTCACCACGATCTAATATTGATGTTTTTGTTTTCATATTACTTGGATCTTTTATTCCTTTTTCTTTTCTCATTAATGCTTCAACAATTGCATCTTCATCAATATTATTTTGCATCCATGGTGCATATGCAACACCATCTTCATTATAATAATTCTTTCTTACTTTTTTACGTAATCTATCTCTCATTTCATCATCTGTTTCATTTGGTGATGATGATGCCATCTTTAACTTATTATTTAAATTCATTTTAATATGATGATGTAGAAATGATTGCACTAGTGTCAATAATGACAAGAATATTAATATTTTTGTATACATTGTTGTTGGTGATGATGAATATCTGAAATTTTATTTTTTATATATGAATCATCAGAGAGTGAGTCACACTCACCATCTCCCGACTCCTGCCACTCACATGATTATATTCTACATGAACACAATAATAAGATTCTTACAATAACAATATAGTAATAGGAATCAAATAGATTAAATATAGTGCATCAAGAATGTGTTAGAATCTATAAAGAGTCCGGACTACCTCTGTGTTGTGCTGACTCGTCAGAGAGAAAAAAAATTGAGAAAATAAAAAATATCAAAAGAGTAGTTTAAAAAAACATGTTATTATTGTTATTCCTGCAAGTAATACTATTATTGTTAATAGTAGTATCTACTAGTGCATTATTAGTATCAAAAAATAATTTCAATTATATGAATAAGAATAAGAAATCACTATTAATATTAAAATCAACAACCCAAGATAAAATAATAGAACAAGAATATAATCAAATAACATCTGCTATCAATAATCAAATAACTCAATCTGCTATACCAGATCAATTTAAAACAATATTAACTGGTTTTATATCAGATTATTCATCATCATTATTATCAGCTAATAAATCATCAAATGAATTTAAATCAAATATTCAATTATTTCTAACATTAATAAATCAAGCGATGACAAATCCTCATCAATTTCAACCATTTCATAAAGCATTACGTGGACCAAAAATAGATTATTATAATTTTGGTAATGATTTTTTAAAACCATTAATAATAGATGAAGAATCCAAAGTATTTGGTATTGAAAAATGTAAATTAATTGAATCATATATTGCTAATGGTGATAATGTAATTATCTTATCAAATCACCAAACAGAATGTGATCCACAAGTTATTTCAATATTATTAGAAAAATATGGTTATTCATCATTAGCTGAAAAAATTATATTTATTGCTGGACATAAAGTTACATCTGATCCTGTTGCTATACCATTTTCAATGGGTAGAAATCTAATTTGTATTCATTCAAAAAAACATATAAAAAATCCACCAGAAGATTTACCTAGAAAACAAGCACAAAATATGGAAAGTATGAAAGCTATGAATGAATTAGTAACTGAAGGTGGTAAAATATTTTGGGTTGCACCATCTGGTGGACGTGATCGTCCAGATAGTAATGGTGATTTTGTTGTTGCACCATTTGATTATAAATCATTAGATATGTTCAAGTTATTAGGTATACAATCCAAAAAACCATTACATTTCTTTCCAATGGCCATGTACACCAACAAATTAGTACCACCACCAGATACTGTATCGAGTACATTAGGTGAACAACGATCTGCTAAAAGAGGTGCAGTTAGTTTTCATATTCTAGATGAAACCGATGGTATGGGCGGTCTCAAGGATAAAGAGTTTTGCAATGATTTACAGTTGAAAGTTGAGAACGCATTCAATGATTTGGTAAAATTTCATCAAGAAGTTAGTAAAAAATAAAAGATTTTATTTCATTATTTTTATATGTTTATACGGTAGGTTTGAACGGATGAGGTGTATTGTGTTTGAGTGACTGTAACGTAGCCATACTACGTTCGATTAATTTCAAGGATCTATAAATGGCATAATCGGAGTGATATTTTGTACTATTATGTATTGAAATATCATATAATTCTCCTAATTTTAATTGGCTTATTTCATTTTCTTCTTTTAATTCATTGTTTTCTAACCTTTTACTATATGCTTTACTATATTCAATCCTTTCTTGTAACAAATCATTACTATCAACTTCGTTTAGTAAATCTTTTATACTACGTTTATCTAATATAGATTTTTTATTAATATTTTCTTCAATTTCATATACATCAATATCATATTCTTCATTTTCACTAGGTGGATAAGTAAAATATAATGATTCAATTTCTAATCTTCTTATATTTTCTTCTCTTTGAACTCTTTTATCTTTTACTTTTTCAATCCAAAATTTCTCAACTGATTCATCACTTAATTATATAAGATAGAATAAGGAAATAAATATTAAAATAAATATATAAGAATAAGTTACCTCATAACAGGAAATTCATCAATCGCTATCGATTTCACATCATCTTCCTTATTTTTCATTATAATTATTTCATATGATTCAATATTTTTTTGGGATTTAAAATAATCTGATTTTAAATCAATATTTAAAATAGTATTAACATGGTAAATACCATCTTGTAACCAAGCAGATGTTATATTCGCAATTGAAAGTGAATTATAAACTCTTGAATCAGATAACTTTTTTAATTCATCAAGAGCAAATATAGCTTCATTTTTTACTGCAACATCATTCACATCAAGCTGCATTCTAGCAACAGTCATGCCCAGGGAAGGTGCCAAGAGAAGTATCAAGAGACATGGCAACAATAACATCATTTTTTTTTACTATTTTCTGAAAAAATTTAAGCAAATAAGGATAAGTAAAATTTTAAGATAGTATAATTCTTACTAATCAAATAAAGAGTTGATATATACAATCACCAGAAAGTTATATTTAAAAATGAGTCAAGTAAAGAGAAAACTAGTAATTGAAATAAAATAATTGGTACCATTTACACTGGCAGAATTAATATTTTGTCGTATTAAGAACATGATTAATATCAGTAAAGTAATGATGGTGAATGTGCTTTGACAACTAGCTTTGCGTGTTAACCCAAGAAAAGATTTTAATCAATTAAAATCCGGCCTTTTGTCGTTTTTTCATCAAAAAATTGATATTTTTAATATCAAAGATAAACCGTAGTTGGTGCGTTTACCTTCATAGATTTAGTAGAAATGGAGGGTTATCAAGACGACGCAGCCGAGTTTGTAGTGGAAGATGTGGAACAAATAGTAAGAGTTGCTATAATGAATACATTAAATGAACATACATTTAATGTTAAAAAAGTCAATGAATGGACGAATAGTATCGTTACTTCATGCCTGAAAGAGTTACAAGGACTGGCTAGACCATTTAAATATATAATTACATGTGTTATTATGCAAAAAAATGGTGCAGGATTAAATACAGCTTGCAGTATGCATTGGGACGCCGCGAAAGATGGATACTGTAAAATACCTTGGCAAAATACCACAATACATTGTGTTGTAACAGTATATGGATTGTGTGTAAATATTGATGATCCACAAGATATGGATTAATAATTATATATTTATATTATAGTTAGACCCGTTGTATTATGTATATTATTTTCATCATTTTTTATTCCTGATTTTCTTTTTTTAATATCTTGATATTTCTTTATCTCCTTATTCCAAGATTTTTATCTCGAATAATAACTAGCATTACTTGTACTTGATTATATAATTGGGAATTATTCAATCAATATGTCTTTATATCGATTATTATGTGAATAAATATTGGCAATTAATAGGTAAAATATTCGAGATCTATGAGAACGATATATGGAAAGTGGATATACATATCAAAGACATAATCTTGGATTTGATATAATTCTTTTTTAAGATATAATTGTTGATTGAAATAAGACTTCAATCAGTCAACATCAACTATACTTCGAATGCTTATGATTTAATGGTATGTTGCATTATTTTACAGGTAAAATATTATTTCTTTTTTATTTTTTTAATTCTTTTTCGAATTCTTGATTAGCCAATCTGAAAGCATCTCCAGCACCAAATCCAGTACCAAATGCAGTCATTCCAACTCTGAATTTACCTGCTCCTACATAAATGAAATTGAAATAAGAATTAGAGGAAAATAAATAAAATTGTTAAGGAGAGGATAAAGAAAAAAAAAATATAGCCAAGAAAGAAACGTATAGATACGAATAAATGTATGAAAAAGTTAAATAAATAGTTGGGAGTAACAAAATGATGAAAGTGAAATACTCTCAGATGTATGTTAAAAGGAGAGTAAAGTGATTACACATGAAGCAGTGGACGAATAATGATAAGACATGAATAGCTATATGAAAGTGACAGAGATACTTACGAAATAAAACTAATGAAGCCAAACCGCACGACACAAATCCTATTGTACTATGTAAAGCTAATTTCTCTAAGGTTAGTTCCCATTTATACGACAGGCCAAGTTCACTGGGAATCTTAGGAACGTACTTACTGAGAGCATCTTTATTCAAAAATCCTTTAATTTCCTCCATTCTTTTTTGTAACTATTAATTTGTACCTCTTTGGTATATGATTTCTCAGAATCAAAATCATGCAGAGGCAGGCCCTAGTAGACACGAGAGACGTATTAATATTTGGCAAGAAATATAGGAAATGGAATACTAGTAGCACCGAAAACTCGCTACTTCTACTTGTTCAACCAATAAAATCACTCACTATCTAAATCACTCACCAATAACGAAGCTAGTTTATTATCTGTATTACAAGCAACTAAGACTCCATCACCTCCTAGTCTTTTTCAATATTACTATATATAATTAACTTGAAGAGTTTTAGGCCGATTTCATTCAGATTTCTGAAGAAATTCTTTCGTCAATCAAGGCTTCAACAATCAATCAAGGAAGTGAAAGGCTTTCGATAAGATTTTTAAACGTGAATTTGTGCTTGATAATAAATTTCCAGCGGTTAAATTAGTTATATACAAGTGCAACAAGTAGAAACGAATGAATTGCAAAGTTGTAGAGAATGAAACGTTTTAAATATCGCCAGCTGTTACGTAGGAAAATTACAGGTGATGAAAATTATCCAATACGACATTATGTTGAGGAGAAAAGGGAGCTCATTCTGCTGTTCGACAAGATTGCGTTCACAATTGGAGTTATTAATAATTGTTTTGGGCAATTTTTTGTATTCAATCTACCGACTTTATTCTACCTGTGGTACAGTGTTGTCATTACTATTTCATTGATGGCCAGGACTTATCATTTTAGATCATTGAAACTGCAGTATTTTATGTATGATTTCTGTTACTTTACATTGCTATGCTCTTTCATACACTTATATATCATACCAAACAATGTATTGTTTGCAAAAATTGTTTTTATTTTTAGTAATGGACCACTTTTATTAGCCATAATTGTCTGGCGTAACTCATTTGTATTTCACGACTATGATAAGATAACTAGTGTTTATATTCATTTATTGCCGAGTTTATTGACATATTGCGGTAGATGGTATGGCTATTACTCATTCAATTCCAAGAGTACTTTATACATGACGCAGAACGATGGAAATGATGCAATTACTGTCAACGATTACTTAGCTGCAGCTTTGGTATATGTAATATGGCAGATTATATACTTTTATATCACTGAGGTAATGGATAGAATCAGACTCGACCAAGACCCGTACTTGCTCACTTCGTTGCGATGGATGTCTACCGATTTAAAGAATCCAGTAGCACATAGTGTTCTACTTTTCTGTCGAAAAATCGGAATATTTAAAGCAAACGAATTTTATAACAACAAAACTTTCAAGACAAAAGTTGTTTTCATGGTCAGTCAGTTCCTCTACACGATGGCGACCTTCGCGGGGACCAATTACTTGTATCGGTACCAAGGACTGCAGATCACTTACATCATCGGGATCTACGTGTTGAGTATATTCTACGGGGCATCTTTCTACATAGAAATCTTCTCGAAACGCTACATTTCAAACATTGAAGCAAAAACATCCAAATGTCCCATCAAAACAAGCATAGAAGAAAACGATATGGAAATATTAGATATTGACAGATAAAAAATGTAGCAGCTAGTTTGCCAGCGCAATGTAAGCTCAATGTTTGGCACCTTTCAACGTGCTGTAACCACCAACAGCAGCTATACCCACACCCATGAAGACAATAAAATAATTTACTAATAATTCCAGTTTGTTGGAAGTTGTCAGCTGCGTTTTGCCGTTGCTGCTGTTTCTTATGTTGCATATATTCATAATCGCTGGAACGGAGTAGATCAACATGGCACCAATCAACGCCCCACTAAATGCCACAACCAATCCGACATTCTTCAATACTAAAGCAATACTTGTAATTAATGCAAATGTCGTAACCGTCACCGGCAATGTTAGCTGGTTCCTTCGCGTTGTGTCGGTAACACCAAGCATGTCTAGTATGCCGTCTCTTAGTGCGGTAAATGTCAATGGATATCCGCCTAAAATACCAGCACCAATTGCAAATCGCGCTATTGTAGCAAGAGTGTCTTGTGACGAATAATTGTTGAGTATGAAACCAGTTGAGTGGCCGCCAAATGTGAGGAAGCCGAGCCACATCACAGCCAAATACATCAGAAACGAGAAACCAAATGAAATATTTACGACGAAATTGTAACGTTTCAATGTTGGATTTTTCAATCCGTTCCAAAATCTTGGTGCGTTGTAATGCGCTACATATGCCGTGCTCATCATAGACAACAAGATGAAAATTGCAGATGTGAATTGGGTTCCTTTAACGTTGAACGAAGGCAAAAGGGCTTTGTTCACTATAGTCTTGTAGAATTTCCCACCAACGGCATAACTGCCATCAAAATATCTTATTGCCATAAAGATTGTGCAATAAATGATTCCTGCAATGCCAACTATAGAGGAGTATTTCAAGGCGTCTAAATTCTTTAATAAACATAGTGGAAATATAATGAATGTCGAAAACCCGACAATAACATTCGACCTAGAACGTAAGTTAAGTTTAGTTAATGTGTAATGTATCAATGAGTAAGAAGATGTACCTGCTGAATATATCTTTTGATAAGTTTAATGATTGTAACAATTGACTAAATGAGTCGCCAATAATAATTGAATATGCTAAACAAGTAAATAATGTTTTGAATGTTATAGCTGTAGACATAACAATAGATTTGGATGATTTGGATTTTATTGATTTGACCCATGTATCTGAAAAAGTTGAAGTATTATGAATACTACAAGCTTTACCAATAGAACTGAATGTGTACGCAGACACAACAGCCATGTACAATAAGAGTACAGTTCCAAAACCTAAAGCTGATTTCTCGTCACTAAATGATGCAATACCCGCTGGAAGGGACAATATTCCTGCGCCAAGTATACTCTTAGCCAAATTAAATATTGACGATGCTGTATCTGATCCTCCAACGGCAACTTTGGCATCACTTGCACCTACAATTTCAACCATATCTGCGGTTCTCACATCCAGATTCACCGCATTTTTGTTCAACACATTGTTGAGCTTTGCATTAGCATGATTTAATAGTGCAAATATGACCAGCACGAGTAGTAAGTATAACCGAGTCATGGTGCACTCACTGATGCATTAATTAATTAATTAATTAAAATGTGAGCATAAAATTCCAAAATTTTTAGCGGCCCACAAACTACAATTATATACCCATCAATCAACCAGAATAGTCACAAGTCAAGTTGCACCTTCCATGTTTCTGTTTTATTCTCTTACTACAAGCTTGTGAATATTTAATAAAAAATAATTCGTTGATTACTCAAACAATTTGCCTCATTAAACACCCAACAAATATAAATTCTTTCATAATACCACAAAATTATCTTTATTATACTCAAATTACTAATATTAGTCTCACTTTCCAACACTTCCTCTTACTTCAACCTCCGGGACCGGTCATAGTTGAAACTTCGTCCAAAGATACAGGTAGACCAAAGTACGGAAACGCATTACCGGATTACTATAAGAATCTAGCTTTTTTGTTCACTAACCCGATAAATCAGTAGAAAAATGCCAATCTTCAAATCGAATCACCCGTTAATCAAGCACAAAATGACTGCATTACGCGATAGAAAGACTAGTAATAAAGATTTTCGACAATTAGTGAGAGAAGTTACATTCTTTTTAGGTTACGAAGCAACATCAAACATTACCACTGAAAGCAAGGAGGTTGTAACACCTATGGGAGTAACGACTGTTGGTGACAAGGTTAATGATAATGTTTGTATTATACCTATATTACGTGCTGGTTTAGGAATGGCTGATGGAATGTCAGAATTATTACCAAATGCATCAATTCATCATATTGGTATGTATCGTGAGAAGCAATCATTATTACCAATACAATATTACAACAAATTACCAAAGGATAAGACTTGTGATATTGCATATATTGTTGATCCATGCATTGCCACATCAAATACTATAAGTGCAGTTGTATCAATAATTAAACGTTGGGGCGCAAAAAAGATAGTTGTAATATCTTGCATTGGCGCAAAAAGTGGCGTTGATCAATTAGTTGAGAAGCATCCAGATGTTGATGTTTACATTGGAGCTATTGATGATGTTTTATCACCAGAAGGTATGATAATACCTGGTCTTGGAGATGCTGGTGATCGTCAATTTGGTACCCCAAGTGATGAAGTTCCAGAATTACCATCACCAACTAGTGGTGGATCACCAAGTAAGCGTGCAAAACGTTAAAATAGTATAGAATTAGGTAGGCCATATATTTTGAATTTTACAAATTAATTAAATTAACAAGAATTCACAAAATTATTACGAGTTTCGACGGCTTTTTAATCTTTCCATTCCACTGCTTCTTTGACATACTTAAATCCTAATCCAACTGTTGTTACCGCAACAGCTGCAGCTCCAGCTTGCCATGGGAATCCATCTACATAACCGACACCACGACTCATAAGAGTTGCTGCTAGTGGAATAGAGCAGATTGCAAGTAGTTCTCCATTTACGACTTTAATTATTCTGTTAGCAAGAGCTTCAGTCATGGGTGCAGGCGCCTCTGTAATTTTGCCATCTTTAAAGTTTTTCGCAACAATAGCACGTTGAACCAATTTTATTGTAGGAAATAAACTACTTGATCCCATTATAGAAAACAATAGCATTTTAACCCAAAATATTGGTTCATGACTATAAAATTCCCAGCCTTTACCATATTGAGTAAGTCTAAAATAACCAGAAACTAATATTAAAACGCCAGCAATACCGTATATAGAATCTGCTATCACAACTTTATCCTCTTCAGATTGTGTCATATTAGGTTTAATTAAAAGTCTCTCAGATATTAAAGAAATGCTCACAAGGATCAATCCTAAATAATGACCATAAGCAGCGAAGACAGAATTTAATGCTGTTGCACTACTAGTAAATGCATCTGCCACTGCGGGTTGTGTTGCTAAGGCAACTGGTATCAATGGCATAACAAACATTGGAACTTTACTGGCATAATTATTCTCGGAAGACATTTTTATCACTTTCTTATACCTGTTACTACTAACAGGTCTAGGAAGCTGTCTATAAGCAAGACTGCTTGTAGCGATACAAGCAATAAGGAGCAGGCAATATGCAAAACTATTCGACATGATTACGCAACTTTGATCTTTGGGATTAGGAAAGAAACTTTCAGAAATAACCAAACGAAGTTTTTTTTGTTATTGCACACGATGACTCACACACACATTTTAGGCCGGCCGTGATTGATCTATTGTCTCCTTCCTAGCTGCTGCCCCAAATTACAAGCTTGTACTCAATTCAATCCGTTATATGTAGTCCTACTTCAATTACCTACATTTGCCCATCCAAAAAAGTGACTAGAAGTTCTAGTCTAGAACCTTCACCGGTACCAAAGTGAAATCTACCAAAAATTTTAGCAGCCAAATGCAAATTAAATAACCAAATGGAATTTGTATCAGAAAGGTCTACTGACACGAGCGACACGAGCCAAATTGTCACAACATGTGGGTCGTGTACAGTTGTTCAGCCTGCAAGTGATGATGATGACGACGACTACATAACACTTCCTCCAGCCGATCGATTGGTTATTCCAGAGCATTGTGTGGATATTGATAAAGAAAACGATGAAATAGTACAAGTTATTGGCACGAGAGGTGCCAAAGTCACCCGTATTGCTGGACTGGAGAATATGGTGGGTCTTAAAACTTTGGTATTACGATCTTGTTTAATATCATCCATGGAAGGAGTTGAAACACTAACAAACTTAACCAAACTAG
>JACCDO011705916.1_pt1 | contig 11383 bp, 13 predicted proteins | sample 7446101 | NCBI WGS metagenome assembly JACCDO01 (sample SAMN15323440, study PRJNA562643) | freshwater metagenome | isolation source: river surface water | place: USA:Blue River Watershed | collected 2017-08-16
AAATTTTTAGATTTTCACAAAACACCATACCAAACCATTTCGGCAACTTTGTAAAACGCCTAGCGAGAAAAAAAGAAAGGAAGGAATAAGAAAGGGGTCATGGGCGCAGGGGTATAGCGGATTAAGCTACTAGGCATATAGGAATCTCAAGTGCTATCTTTTTATGGCAGCTTTGTAAAATAAATATAAAAAGAGTAGACTACTTGATAGTCTACTCTTCTAGGTTGTTATTCGAAATTGATCTTGAAGCTAGCAGTAAAGGTAGTCTTATAGTCTGTAATTGCTGCTGTTGTTTCAAAGGTAGAGCTACGATAGTGAGAGCAACCTGAGCCTAACATAATTAGAAGCAATAGCATCCTTGCCATGTATGTTTACTCCAAGTAGTTGTCATTTGTTTTAGCTACATCTCTAATGGCAAATACGATTGAGAAGAGGAAAGTAAACCAGATGAACGAGTTGCTGAAGCGGTCCATGCTATTGACTCCATTGTTCCACCATCGGAACAATAATGTTATCGGCATTCTGTTGGGTTTACTTTAGTACAAAGTAAACTCCATGATGACACTGTAGTCTACAGTTGTTGTCCGGTATTCAATCGGCATGACAGTGTAGTCTACTAAAGTAGTTTGCTATTCCACTAGTAGACAATAGGTCCAAAAGAAAACCCCCTAGGCGGATCGCCTAGGGGGTTGTTGATCAAAACCGTCAAACGGTGTTGATCTCAACAATTTCTTTTACCGTTTTCACCACCCTAAAGGTGGTTTTTTTGATTTGAGTATGCCCCCCGTAAACGGGGCTTAGCTCTAGTTCCTCCTCCTCGAAATCTTCGAGGCGGGTTTCCCCCCTCGAATATTCAAGGTCTTTGATACAGTGGATTGCCCAATCGGGCGGGGTTTCACCCTGAAAGTACAGGGTTCGATCTTCACTATAAGTGAAGATCTTAAAGGTGGGTATTTCCACCCCAGCAATGTCTGCCGGGGTGATGAACCGCCACCCTTCCGGGTTGGCTGGTTTTGCCCCGATTAAACGGGTTAGGATAACCCGTCGATGGGGGTTATCATCGTCTAACCACCAATCGGTGACGATGCCGACATCATCGGCATCGTGTTGAACGATGTCGCCTTGCATGGCGACATCGTCTTTCGACACCTTTTCCCACCAACCGTGGTGGGCAAAGTGGCTAATGCCCGTTTGGACAATTAGCCGGTTCAGAACCGGCATCAAATGCCGGTTCTCGACATTCTTCCCTCTTTCAATCGAAAAAAGGATTTCGCCCGCTATCCAGCGGGTAATGTCCCCCCCCCATTGATGGGTTTTTGCCTGCCGGAGCAGGTTGTACCCGTCGTGCAGGGGGGCGTTTGAGGCGAGGGCGGTGGCGATCATCCGGTAGTTAATCTTGGTCATGGTCGAGACTCCTGCCTGCTTTGGGTGAGGCTAACCCTTGGCAAAAACCATATTTGCCCAAATACAATCTACGCCAGAAAAATCAAACGGTCAAGTGGGCTTGTTGATTTTCTCAGGAGGACCAACTGTTGCCGACATTGTAGTCTACAAGATTAGTAGGTAATTAGGTTTTCCTAAATCCAACAATTGATGACACTGTAGTCTACGCCATTTGTATTCAATACCTTTAAAGTATACTAAAATGTCATCTGGGATTTTAGATTTCAAAAATAAAACCCCGGATGATAAATCATCCGGGGCTGATGGGTTGGTGAGGCGTGATATTAGCCCCACCAGACCCCACCCGATTCGATTAGTGTCTTAATGTCCTCTTCGGGAACCTCGTTGTAGATTGCTATTTTTTCCACATGTTCGGGGTTTTTTGTCCCCCCATAGCAACCATCGTAGCCGAGTTCTGCGATGATTTTGTAACTGACTTTGCCCCACCCGAAGGTGATGAAAGAATCCAGACGGGCTGCGTCTTCATTCGTCCGAATGTGGTCGAAAACGGCGAACTCGTCGCCAGTTTCAGCACTGATTTTTTCCCCTTCCGCCGTAAGGCGGTCCAGAATCGCTTTGGTGCCAGCTGGCACACCAGCCAGCTTCTCGATGGTGGCGATGTCGTTTGTGGCGGGGTAAAGGCGGGTGCCCATGTCGATATTCCTGCTGCCTGCTTCGGGTGAGGCTAACCCTTGGGCAAAAACCATATTTGCCCAAATACAATCTACGCCAAAAAAATCAAACGGTCAAGCTGGCTTGTTGATTTTCTCAGGAGGACCAGCTTAGATGACATTGTAGTCTACACAAAAGGTATTTAATACAAATGCTGTAGACTGCGATGTCATCTAAATGACCACCTTTTTTTCAATTAGGTTTTCCTAATTCTTGGGCAATTAAATCCTTATCAGGTTACTGATATTAGGTACTTATTCAATAAATTGCATATTGCGTAAAACGGCAGATTGTTGATCGGGTTGGGTATCGGGTCATGTTTTTAAATCGGCGGTTCTAGGGGCATTTAATCGAATCTGGTGCCGTGCTGTTTTTGGTGTTTTGGCACAAAAAAACCCCCGGTTTTTCGACCGGGGGCTAAGGGTTGATATCAGTTTTTATATCAACGCCTTCTATCATCCTGCCGCACAATTTCGATTATGTCACGGGTGAGCGGGGACGCTCCCAGATATTCAGCCCGCCCTCGGCGGATGAAATCATCAATAGATGATTCTATAGCTTCCGCTTGTGAATCTGAGTTAAAGATAAGCCCCCTTCCCAGAGGGCATCCACGGAAGGATCTTCCTTCCCATTCACAGACTGTCGCATACACCCCGGTTCCGGGGGTCTCCACAAAATGAGACCCGTTCCAATAACTGCCCCAACGGAGTTCAACCGCCACTTTGATCTTTTCCATCACAATATCCTCATCCTTGGGCGAAAACCACATTCGCCCAGCTACAATCTACGCCAGAAAAATCAACAGGTCAAGTGGGCTTGTTGGTTTTCTCAGGAGGACCAGCTTAGATGACATTGTAGTCTACACAAAAGGTATTTAATACAACCACAGTAGACTGCGATGTCATCTGGGTTCCGCAGAATAAAAAAAATCCCCCGGCATCAGCCGGGGGCTAGTGGTTGATATATTTTTTTTATTTTTCGTATATTGGAGATATTTCCACCTTGAGGCAGTCATCACTTAAAGACAATTTCTTCATTGCGCCAGCATAGTCTTTAGCTTTTACTATGATGGTGTACACTCCTGCGGGCTTTGGAAACACTTTGCTATAAATGCCTCTTAGTTCATTCTCAGAGAGATGGACGGTGACAGCAAAAGATTTCATAACGATACTCCTTACAGGGTTGGCACCATGCTGTCCCTGTAACCGCATTGTAACGGAGCCAGATACAAAATCAATACATAATATAAATTGTGCTTACCACAAAAATTTTTGTGGTTACTTTATACGACATTGTAGTCTACAACATTGGTGGCAATTAGGTTTTCCTAATTTGCTTTTAGATGACATTGTAGTCTACACAAAAGGTACAAATATAAAAATACAATTCAACTAGATTTTTTCTCAAGAACAAAAAAAAACCCCCGGCGAATCGCCGGGGGTCTTGGTTGACCAGAAGGGGCATCATGCCCCAAGCCAGCGCACCTCAGTGCGAGGTCCGCCGATGGCGGACAAGACCGCCTCGACCGCCTTGGCAGCGGTTCGATCCGCCATCACGCTGGTGGCTGTACCACCCCGCAGGATGACACGCACCGCCACGCCCCGAAGGGTGGCGTTGACGCAGCGGGTTTCCCGCTGCATGACGGCGCTCACAAGCGCCTTGTCGGCACCAGCGCCGATCAGCCGGGAGATTGCCTTGTCGTGGTTGGTGAGGGGCATGGTAAGCCCTCCGTGCCGGTTTCTAGGCTGACCGGGAACCTTCAGGGTAAGCACCATGCTGCCCCTGCCCCTTTATCCTAGCAGCACTCAGCCAGATGTCAACCGAACCAAACAAAAAAATTTTGTCCAACTTTAGATGACATTGTAGTCTACAAGGTTAGTAGGAATTAGGTTTTCATAAATGGCATTCAGATGACATTGTAGTCTACAAAAGAGGTGCGGATTAGATTGCGGATAAGAAGAGTCGATAAGTAATGCGGATAAGTAGCGTAGATTAGTATGAAGATAAGACAAGGGGATAAGTAGACATAAAAAAAGACAATCGCAGGATGAATACCTGCGATTGTCTAAGGATGAATCTATTTGTTGTTCTTTACTTCAAGAGATAGCAAAACCTTTCTCTTGGATACACCATGAGCTTCAAAGCCTATGCTGATATTATTTTTATGCAAGAAATCTGCCTTCATGCACAAGCCACAATCAACGCATTGAATTTTCTTAGTTTGATTGGGGCATGGCAATATCTTCTCACCATCAAGATTGTAAAGTTTATCCGATTTAAAGCTTTCAACAACAATTGCAGCAGCATAGCCTCGGCTTCTCGCTTCTGCTATCTCATCGGTTGTTTCGACCGATGCTAAGATAGATTCAGATTGCCATGATGATCTTTCAACATCACGCCATGCATGAGTATAGGTCCATGCCCTCGATCCCCGTTTTGCTCTATGTTCTGCCATAGCAGACGATACAATCCTAGCAGCTTCATTGGTTGAGCAATCGCCAACCACATGAACCCTAAGATCTTGCCTTCCTGTTAAATCAGATATAGCTTCAGCTTCAGCTTTTGCTATCTCTAATGAATCGGTGATATCACAGGCGCTAATCCTGCGGGCATGAATACCCGTAGGACCAACCTCAGCATAGCATCCGTTATGATAAAACGGGCAGCTATGCGGGCAGCTATGCTGGCTTGCATATGTGACTGATACAGGACCAGTCTTGCTATTGTATGATACTTCAATCGCCCTAGCTGGCTTAGATGCTGCTATCATGGGATACCTCCAGAAGGGGAACCATTCCCCTAGATCATTCTACAACCAAAACAATACTTTGACAAGTATTGTTTTTCCTTTAGATGACATTGTAGTCTACAAAATTAGTGGTAATTAGGTTTTCACAAATGGTATTCAGACGACATTGTAGTCTACACGATTTGTATTTAATACCTTCAATGTAGACTACAATGTCGTCTAGGTTCCGCAAAATAAAAAAAGATACCACCAGCTATAGCTGGTGGTATCCTGATATCAAGCGATGTGGTCGCTATCAACTTTTAGCCCAAGCTCTTTGAGCCAGTTTGCCAGCGGGGCGGGCAAACCGAATGTCCAAAACCCCGCTGCGTCTGATCCTTCAAGGGATCGTCCTTCAAAGAACAGCCCATACTCCGTATGGAAATCCCCGTCACCATTGTCCGGGTAAACTTCCGCCGCATGCGGGGCGGAAGCACCTTCCTTGAAGTGCAGGACCATCGTGCCAATGGTTTTTGGATATCCTGCGAAAGCGAAACTGGTCTTCTTCTCGATTTTTGCCATAAGGCACCTGAGCCAATTACAGAAGCAACGCCATGCTGCCCCTGTACCCTCATAATAGGGACATCCAGCCAGAAATCAACCCACCCACCAAAAAAATTTTTCCCCTTTAGATGACATTGTAGTCTACAAGATTGGTGGCAATTAGGAATTCCTAAATCCAACCCTGATGACATTGTAGTCTACAAAAGAGGTATCAATATTTTTTCCAAATGACATTGTAGTCTACAAAAAGGGTGCGGATTAGATTGTGGATAAGAAGAGTGGATAAGTGGAGAGGATAAGAATAACGGATAAGACAAGGGGATAAGTAGACATAAAAAGACCCCCGGCGGTTCGCCGGGGGTCTTGGTTGATCCTGATGAACCTTAGTTCATTTCAGGATCAGCCATCATGGTGGCTGGCACCTCAGCCACCACCTTGTCGCCTTGAACAGACCACTCAATAGTGCCATCGAAAAGAGCTTTCACGATGGTTTGGTTGATGCCGTATGACTCGGCAACAATGTTCAGGAATTGCCGTTTTTCCTTCCCTCGGCTGGTCTTCCAGCCTTGGACCGCCCAGCGGAACAAGCCGGGGGTGTGGCAGAACGGGGTCGAAACGAAAACCAGAGTCTTGGTGTTTGCCATAAGGCACCTTTAACAACAGGTTCAGCACCATGCCGCCCCTGTACCCTCATTCTAGGGACATCCAGCCAGATGTCAACCCACCCACCAAAAAAAAATTTTGTCCAACTTTAGATGACATTGTAGTCTACAAGTTTGGTAGCAATTAGGAATTCCTAAATCTGACCCTGATGACATTGTAGTCTACAAAAAGGGTGCGGATTAGATTGTGGATAAGTAGAGTAGGATATATCAGAGGGATATGAAGACATAAAAAAACCCCCGGCGAATCGCCGGGGGTCTTGGTTGTCCCGCCTGTCACCATCAGGCGACAGGAATCCATTTGCAATGAGTCACCTTGTAGGTGACCTGACCCCGGAAGGCTGAAGGTGCCTTAACTCGGCAATCGAGCAGGATGGTCCCACCCATGCCTTCCTCATGACGGGCATCGGTCCACCATTCCAGTTTTTTGCCGTCATCCATGACAAACGCATGAACGACCTTGTCCCCGAATGCAGTCTGGACAATCCGAATGCCCTCGAAAACGACCTTTAGCTGAGCCTTGCCAACTGGCAGGTCCACCGAAGCCTGAGCGATGGCAGCAGCGGCTTGCTGCCTGTCCGCAGCAACCTTGCCCGCCCAAGCCACAAAATTGGCTTGGCGTATGTCCACCCGCCCAAGCTCGATTGCGTCGAGCGTGTTCCGCACGACATTGGTTTCAAATTCGTTTCGGGTGCGGATGTTCCGAAACATCTCGATCAGAGAATCGACCCGCCCCATCAGGTCGGCATCTACGGGGGTGTTAAACCCCGTCGAAAGGGCGATCATGATCGATTCGCCCGTTGTGCGGGTGGACCGCTCTTCGGCTTGTTTGCGACCCAGAATCTCAGTCTGGGTGAGGACACGGGCGAGGAAAGCCCGTGCGTGATTCTGGGGGATAACGGCGCTGGTGTTGATGTTGTCGTTCATGGTCGAGAGAAACCCAAGCCCCGTTCAGGTGGGGCAACCTTCGGCTGAATACCATATCCAGCCATAACCATATTAGGCTGATAACTTCAATATGTCAAGTTTTGTGTTTTCCTAATTTTTACCTGCCCCACTTAGATGACATTGTAGTCTACAGCGTTTGTATTTAATACCTTCAATGTAAACTACAATGTCGTATTGAATGAAAACAAAATAAAATTATTTTTTTTTGATATTAGGATTTTCTGATTTGAGATGACATTGTAGTCTACAAAAAATGTATGAATAGATAAAAAATAAAAACCCATCGGAGATTGCTCCGATGGGTTTTGTGTTTTCCTAATTGAGATCAAAGCACTCTTGCATATTCGATAACATCAGTCATCGGAATATTGCCATCGATGAAGTCGATGATCTGCCCGATCAATTCCCTGCATTCCTTGTTTGTAACCGCATCTTCCAACTCCCCGATGAGGTCGAGAAGTTCCTCGTACTTCTTGAGAGACTTGACAGCCTGAGAAGATGCAGGCTTGTCGTTTGTCGGGGCGGGTGCCGTTTGAAAATTCAACGGTGCCGATGGTCCCGATGGTGGAACAACATCATTCAGGTTACCCTTCTTGGGTGCCGATGGTGTCTTGGGATTCTTCTTGCGTGGTGGCTTGGTTGTGGTCCCCTCTTTCTCTGTCTGCTGGTCAACCAAATCGGTTGTAGCCCGTTTGATCTCAGTATCGGAAGCACCAGCAGCAGACATTTCAGCTACCACTTCGTCAATCTTGGCTGAAACCTCTTTTTGTTCCTCTTTGTCCGCAGGAACCAACGCAAGGGCGGATTGCATGGTCATATGACCGTTATGCAATGTCGCCTGAAGGCTTTCGGGAAGTTTCAGCAAGGAAACAATTCTGGAGATATCCGCAGGATAGACATCCATCTCCTCCGCAATCTCATTCTGCGTCATGCCAAACTTATTTTTGGCAAGAACAATCTGCCTTGCTCGATCAATGGGAGATTCATTCTCCCGTTGTCCGTTTTCCCAATTCCTTGCAAGGAAAACGGATTTGTCGGACATTTCTTCCCGCACAATGGCAGGAATCAACATCCCCTCAATCTGGGCGCAGGCGAGGGTACGGCGATGCCCGTACACCATGTGGAATTCCTCGCCCTTTTTGTGAACCATGACCGGCTGAAGCAATCCCTCACGCCGAATCTGTGCCGCAAACTTGGCAATCGAATCCGCATCCATGCCATTGGTGCGGTTTTCATCCAAATTCATCTTGATGCTCTTGGGGTCCAGCATCTGAATAACTGGGGCAACCCCCACCAATTCAACCAGCTTGTTCTTCTTGTTGCCCTTAGCCTTTGCCATCGTCCGATCCTCGTTTGTGTTTTCCTAACGGACCCCGCTGCACCCATTGCATCGGTCGTTCGTCGGTCCACACCGTCATAATAGGGTCATCACGCCGACAATCAACCCCACCAACCACAAAAATAAAAAAATTTTTCTGCTATCTTCTGCTTACCTCAGCTATCCGGGCAAATGGTCCCCCTTTAAACGACATTGTAGTCTACAAAAATGGTGGCAATTAGGTTTTCCTAACGCCAACCCCTACGACATTGTAGTCTACAAAGACTATCTTCAATTTTATTCATAAGGTTTGCCTTTTATGTTATCCAACCCAACCACAACGACATTGTAGTCTACAAAAATGGTATTTAATAGTTCAGACAAATGAGATATTTGCCACCAACAGTGTAGACTACAATGTCGTCTATGTCCAAAAATCAAAAAATCATGTTAAGACGATGTGGTCCGACATTGTAGTCTACACGATTTGTATTAAATACCTCCAATGTAGACTACAATGTCATCCAACACACCCACCCCAACCCCTCCCAACACCATTTTTATACTATTTTTGTCTGTTTAGAACAAGTTTCCACCTATTTTTGCACTTTTTTACTCTCTCTTTATCCGTATTAAACAATTCAAACACTAAAAATAGTCTTAATATTGATCTAGACCCGGATTAAACCGATAAAAACGGTGTCAAATGTGATTTAGGAATTCCTAATTTGGACAAAAACGGGTTGAGAATGATTTTTTAATTATGAAAACACAACGACCACGGGGATTTCCTCCCCGTGGTCGTCTTTTTATCCAATTTAAATCAGACTTTAACCATTCTTGTCGTGAAACTTTGTCCAAGAACAAGGTATTCCCTTGTGTACTGTCCCATCAGGCAAGATGAAATCCTGCTTCTCAACCAATTCCTCAACAAAGGTCCGCACAACTGCCTCGAAAATGTCCTTCTCCTTGTAAGGACCAAAGGATTTACGGACCAAAAAGGTGAACAAAGGCTGCGTCTGCATTTCATATCCTCCCAAAAAGGTAAAAAATCCCTACCCAAAACCATTATACAAAAAAATTTTAAAAAGTCAAATCGAATTTGAGACCTAGTGCGTACATATAGTTGTATATTCCACAATACTATCTGAAAACTATACAAAAAAGGTATACAAAGGAATTAAAACGGGGCAGACCCATATCTGTCCCGTTCTTTCATTGTTTCCCCCCATTGTGTTTTCACAAATTTCCCCCCTTTCCTTTCCATTCTCTCCCATTTTCTCCCACAGATATGCTAACCTCAAAAACAGCCTAACCTTATATTTATTGTGAAAATTTCGTGGATATGTGACAACGAGGATATGCAAATAGCATAATTTCTGAAATAAATTTATTTTCTTTCTCCCATGCGTGTACAGATATGTCATGCGGGATATGTCACAGGGGATATATCATGATTGAAATAATTTATCCTAAAGTAACTATCCCATGCGTGTATGTGGGATATGTCATGCGGGATATGTACGCATGGGATATGCAAGGTGCTGAATTGTCAGGTCTTTTTTATTTCGGCAAACCTTTGTGCTACCAGATGGTTCAGTTCCCTCTTGATTGAATTGATCTGGGTGGGTGTTGCATCCTTGAGATGATCCTTCATCAGAACCAAAAGTTTATCTATTCGGTCCTGAATTTGGATGAGTTTCATATCGTCCGAAATCGAGTAGGGCATTTCATCCTCCTGACATAAAAGAGTTAGCTAGATTTAAATTTAGCCTAGCTAGGTGTTGCTCACAAAGACATTGTAACAGCATTTCATTACCTTATCAAGTCATTTGATGGTTATTATCTTTGCGAGGATGCGTTTAAACGAGAGATTATTGATTAGGTTGGGCATCGGGTTGGTTTTTAAGATCGTGCGTTTTAGGTGGTGTTTTGCAAATATTTGGTTTTAATGATAATAGGTGTGAGTTGGGAAGACATTGTAGTCTACAAAGGTTGTCTTAAATGGGTATAAAATAAAACCTCCGGTCTTTTGGACCGGAGGCGGGTTGGTTGGGTTGGTGTTGGTTAGTTGGCAGCTTGGAGGGCGATGTTGAGCGCCCTCTTATTCATGTCGGCACCGAGACCGAACCAGAGGCTGGTGTATCGGTTGTCAGAATTCCTTCCTGCCTTGTGGGAGAGGAATTCGGTGACAGCGTTGTAAGCGCCCCACCAAGTGCCAGCGGAGAGGTTGGACCCGATGCCGTTGTAAGCGAGATCGGAGATCTCCTTGACCCGGTTGACGGATCGGGTGGGCATATTGCCGTTGGCATCGACCTCGATGTCAAGAACCTTGACAACATACTCAACCAGATCACGATGATTGACGATTTTGGACTTGGCGAGGAACCTGTACTGTTCCATTGTCGCCTCAAACTGGGAGGTAGCAAGGACCATGATTTCCCTGATCTTGGTCAGGACATCGTGTTGACGCTTGTGGTGCCGGATGCGGATGAGCTTGTTTCCAGCCTCATCCTTGTCGTGCGCCATTGCGAGGGTGTTGGCACAGACAACCCTGACATTTGTGAATCCACAACGGGTTGACTGAGAACCGTCGAATGAGGTTGACAGGAGGCAGTAGCGATTAATGGCATCGCCCTTGATGACCTCCTCTTGACCGGCGTTGATGCGGGCGAGGGCGAAGATCACCCTGCCGTCCTTGAGACTTCCGGCAGTCTCAAAGGTGCAGGAACCGGAATCGACCACAGGTTGGAACCATTCCAACGCTTCGGCGGGTTGGATCGGTTCCCATTGGGGTCCGACCGTGCCGAGGTACTTGTTGTCCACATCCCTGATTACTCCGAAGGAGTCTTGGGTGACCTGCATGTTGCCGTTCTCATCCTTGAGGTAGAGCGGGGTCTTGCGGACAGACCACTCCATATTTGCCGCCTTGAGGAAGGACCGGCAGTCCTTGGTGGCATCGCCCTCGACGAGTTGACCGAGGGAGTGCCAAGGGGTTTCGCCAGCGTAGGCGAAGGAAGCGATGCCGTTGCGGGTTTCGATCTGATG
>JACCDO010986742.1_pt1 | contig 11381 bp, 8 predicted proteins | sample 7446101 | NCBI WGS metagenome assembly JACCDO01 (sample SAMN15323440, study PRJNA562643) | freshwater metagenome | isolation source: river surface water | place: USA:Blue River Watershed | collected 2017-08-16
ATTTGCTATTATCATCATTTTCTTCTATTTCTATTTCGTTTTCGTTACTTCCATTCTCGCTACTTCCATCTCCAACGCTACTACCATCTCCATCACTACTGCTATCAGCATCTGTTTTACCTCGTGACGACATTAACGAACGTAATTGAATAATTGATTGTGATGAAAATTCATTTTTCCCTAGGTTGATCTGTTTCCCAATAGTTGCCATGAAAGCAGCTAGCTGTGAATGCGTCCATTTTAATAGTAACGTTAATACTTTACTGTCATCACTATAAGCACCAAATAGTTCTAAAAAGGATTGACAAGTTCCCATTACTTCTTCAAAGAATAACTGAGTTAAATCAGTTATATAATTAAGAATGTCACCACTACTGCCAGTATTATTTATTGACTTGGATAATACTTGCAAATGACTTTGAAAAAATCCTTCCACCGCCATTGTGTATTCACCGAGTAATAATAGTAAACCCAATCGATTTTTTAACTCATCTAGACCCCATAAGGAACTATTCGCTAAATAAGGTAATGACGAACGAAGTGACTCGGCTAAATGTTTAGCCTTATTCTCAATTAAGTTATATAACTCTTGATTGGGAGACTCTAGAAATGTCTTTGGTAAGGATTCTTTTTCAGCTTTTTGATATTTTCTAGATCTTAGTACAATATCAACAGCATTATCATACTCATGTTCAATCATTTGATTGGCTAAATTATCAGGAGATTTTAATAGCCATTCTGGTGTAAGAGCAGATTCTTCGGTATTACTAAATGCATTAAAAGTATTATCTTTCATAATATTACGATACAACTCATCATTTGGCAAACTAGATGATTGTGTTGTTGATAACAATTTTTGTAATTTTAATTGAATTTTATTAGTTAGTATCGCTTTAGATTGATCATTAATCTGACTAGTACGACATTCTCGAATTTCATCTATAAATTTTTTGCATCCATCAACCAAACGTTGTAATTCTGTCATGTCCATACCAACTCTAGTAATTTCCACATTTGCTTTTAACAGCAAGTGATAATTATCCCTCACTTCCTGCTTTAAAACAGCTTCAATGTTACCCAATAGTGAGTTCATCTGTTTCAATTTATTTCCAACTTCTATCTCTCCATTTGTACTGAATAAGTGCTGGGCACTTGCGATCGGATCATAGCTTCGATCAGCATAGAATTCGACCTGATCAACAGTAGTGAACATTATACTAGAGAAACTTCGGGATTTGAATAACACTCTACTCTTAAGAAATAAGAAATACCAATGACTAATGAATGGTATAAATCGATACAAAAGGACTTCCAAGTCTCAACAGATTTTTGGCATGGAATTTTTTGTTGCCCGGATGTTGACAGTACCGCGGTAACCAATTATTGATTTACTTTTAATAGAATTTAATTGGTGTGACTAGCACCATGATTAGCACCTTGGCAACAAATTCTCAAAAGAGTTTTTCTAATACTTAACAATTTCCGTGAGCCAACTATCATTTGTAGTTCCGATTCTGCGATGACTGTGGAACCATGTTTCCATCACATATTTTCAATATTACCATCAATGATTTGAAGTTAATCATGTCTCTTGATCCTCTTCCTAGTGGATTAAAGCTGTCGCTTGAATGGAAGCTGTTGGAAGTTTCATCACAGTTATTAGATAACGTAACAACTAATGCAATGGCTGAGGCCAAGGAATGGTTTCAACCTCATCATTATTTGGATATAATTGAAGAAAGAACGGTTGATGGTAAATGTGGTTGGCCATTGTGTTGTAAAATATTGGAAAATGCAGTAACCGAAGACAAAGTTTATCGTGTATCGATGAAAACACATAAGATTTTTGATATTGATCAATCTAAGTACTATTGTAGTAAAGACTGTATGTTACAAAGTACTTATTATAGAGAAGCATTGAGTAACTCAAATCCATTGTCTAGACCAATAGCCAAATCTTTAGCCCCAATTGATTCAGTTGGAGGTATTGAAAGTCTTTTATCAACACTAGCACCTAAAATGAAAATTAATTACGAAAATGAGAAAATGAAATCAACTGATTATGATTCAGATAATGACCAAGCAGATGACATAAGTAAAACAGATAATGCCAATGTGGTTGAAGTAAGTGATATCAATCCGCCTGTGTATCAAAATAGTAATATAACCAGCACTGGTGAAGTTAAAAAAGCCATAATACCGAATCTCCATGTTACTAAAATTACAGACAACTCTAAAAGTATACTAAAGTCTGTAAAGGAAGTCGTAGATCCACCTATATTAAATAATGATATTACAGATGGCAGCTCGGACTACTCTGGAGCTCCAATGAAATTAAAAACTAATATAAAACCAATAAATATGCCAATGCCTAAATCCTCCAATAGTGAATCATTACGAACAAATGCTTCCCAAGTCACCAAGTCATCTACTCCGACACAAACAAAGAATGCCGTTTCAACTCCCTCCCCAGATATGAAAAATAAGAAAAATGCCAACGATAAGAAAGAAGCTAAAGTAAAATTTATTAATAAGTATAACTTTGAGAAGCCTTCTCCACCACATCCGACTACGGTTGAAACTTTCGTACCAAAAATTGAATTTAACACAAATTCTACTAAGAACACAGATATAAAAGAATCTAATAGTAAAGATATCGCACCAGTAGTGCCAGAGCGTGCAACTGTGCAAGATTGGTCGATGCCCGTCATGTCGGTGAATGAATTTATGGATAATTGGAATAGGAAGGAAAAAGTTAAGTTAAAAAAAGGCTATACGCAAGCATGGGATGAACCAAAAGATAAGATGTCCGTTGATGAATTCAACGCATACCAGGCACCATCAATTTTAGCTACTAGTGTGGAGACATCAAATGAACCAGGAATAATAAAAGATATCAAACAACATGAGGGCAAGACAATACAAAATAATCGTCCTTATACGCAATACAATTCTCCAGAGAAAGAATCAACAGTAATTTCTCCTGATGAGAGCGAAGATGACGAAGATTTGAGCGATTTAGAGAATGAAGAAGAAAAATATGATAGTAATAATGATGACGATTACACCGAGAAGAATGTCGAAACAAATGATAAAACTAAGAAAAATCCGCGATATATTAACAATGAGTATGGAATAAATGATACATCAATGTTTCTTCGTATATGGACTGTACTCAGCGATTTATTTGAAACTGATGCTTTAATTGCAAGTGACGAATTTGCACCAGAAATAGCAATGAGCAAATTAGATATTTCTTCAACAAATGATGACAATCAACGCCCTATTCCAATTTTAGATACTCCACATTGGAATGCTCGGAATGCAATGACACAATTAATTCAACGCGGTTTAATATCTGCCGAAAGCATTATAAATCTTAAACAATGTTTTGATAGAGATAGTTTGCATCTATATGATCAATCAAAGCTCAAATTATTAACATCAATATTTTATCCTCCATCTTGTCCCTCGTTGAGTACATCAGAGTGGACTTTTATCGGATTGTTAATAATTGATGCAATATACCGCTATCGAGACATGAAAGTTATTGGTATTAATGAATGGAATCATATGATAGAAAATGGCGCAAAAACTATTTTGAGTACATATACCAAATCTAAGACATTAAAGGAAGAAGATCTTAAAGTTTTACGCTTATTTTTTCAAATGGAAACAAATAAAATTACTGATAATGCATGATATGTATTTAATTAACGACGACCTGTTAATTGCTCGATAGAACATTCACCAAATTGATTATATTTACTATCTAATTGCCTATATAATTTTTCAGGTTTCTTTCCATATTTTTGAACAATTTTACTAACATCATTTAGCTTTGATGGATTTGCAACTTTATAACATTCTCTAACTCTATCTTCAATTTTCCAAAGTGGTTCACCAGAAGTGCTAGTAGATGATAATTGTGGAAAGAATATGTTTGTCAAATATGCGACAGCTCCTCCAATTAATGGTACGACAAATAAACCCAAAATAAATAGTCCGCTCCAGTTATAGCCTGAGGTACTGCTGCTGGTGCTGCTAGTAGGTTTATCATTTACTTCTTTTTTAGTTGTTTTTGTCGCTGCTTCAAGTAATATAGTTTTACTTAATTTATTTGTATTAATTTGAAATGTTTCAGATATAATAGCATCAGAATCACTTGCTTTGGTCACTGAGAGCTTTTCGCCATTATTAAGTACGTCAACAATCACATAATCTTCGTCCTCTAATATGTTTACATTCATTTCTTCCTTCAATCGCAACTTTTCATCCGCTGAAATATCGACTCCAGTAATCTTAACTTTCTTTAATTTTTTTGGATTTATAACCACCTTTTCTACTCGAGGTACGGAAGCTTCACTCATTGTATATAATTCGCTTTGATTCACTAAAGGTGACCTGATTCTCGCCAAATTACCAATTTGACCACGATGATGAAATTTTTTACAGTACTGAGTACCGGTAGGAAGCTAAGCTCCCCAAGATCATATACGATTACAAGCATAATATATTTTTAACAATATAAACCCAAGAGCAAATCTAGTAAATACAATGAATAAACAAAAATACTTTTCATTACACTCTCGATTGAATTGTTCAAAAAGTTGACCGGCACCAAAAGTTTGGCGATAAAATTCGTACCTTTCTATTTCTAGTTTTTCTTCCATATCTTCTGAACGATGGATTCAAATAATATAAGTGCGTTGCTAGAACAAGCAATTGCTATGAAAAATGCTGAAATTGATAGTAATGCTAAAGTATATCTTAGTAAACCATTATATCATCAACATTCAATTTTTTCGAATGATAAATTAGATGAAATTAGAAATAAGTGCAATTTTGATGCAAGTATTAAATATGCAGAAGAATGTAAGCAAAAAGGTACAGAATATTGTGATTGTATCGACAATGAAATTGACACCATGGTTAATGAAAATAATTTATTTAACGCTATCCATGAATTTGAGAAGGCTTTATCTGTATTTAACTGGATTGAACCAAATGATAAAGTGAATTGGAAGAATCAAGCGATTGAAGATAGCAATATTACATATCGCACCTATAATCCAATTAATAATGAAGAAAAGTTTAAAATTCAAGAGTTGAATATTTACTGCTTTATTTACTTAGCATTATGCTATCAAAATTTAAATCAGTGGAAAAATAGTATTGACGCATGCAACTCAGTATTAGATTTAGATTCGGAGAACTATAAAGCTTTATTTTTAAGAGCACAGGCAAGGTATATTCCAGTGTCTTGTGATAGAAGTGACAATGAATTAGCATTAGTAGATCTATCCACAGCCATGAAAATATCTCCAAATGATTCAGAAATTACTGCAGCGTATAATGAGTTAAAAGAATCTTTGAAAGAGCAAAAAACAGCCGAGAAAAAAGCTTTTAAAGCAGCATTTTCATCTGTAAACTACTCAGATTTAGACGACAGAAGTAAAATTAATAAATCGCAAGACATGACTTTTAGTGAAGCACTTAAATACATTAATGATTTAAAAAGTACTGCAGATCGGCAAGAACGCGAAGGAAAATACGATTTTGCAGAAGAAACTAGAAAAAAAATTAATAAAATTGAACAGCAAGTAAGAAGTGAGAAAGAAAAATTTCAACACATTAATCAAATGGATAAATTACCATTTGAGAATCCTACTCAAGACATGATAGATGAAGCGAGTAAGTTTGGGATAGATTTATCAGACCCTAAAATAAGAGAAATGATGGTTGAATTAAGAAACGAATCCGTGAAATTAAATGACGATGACATAGACAATAGCCGTAGTGAAGAAGTTGTGAATAATGCGGTACATAACGTACAAAAAAAGTCTTTACTTAAATTGGTTAACAGAATATTAGAAGAAACTTCCACTGAGGATATGCGCAACATGATGAATATCCGATATAGTGATAGACCGAATATGGCACAAAAAATAATCACATTTAATGAAAAAGACTTGAAAGAAAACCTTATTAACACGATGATGTGTGACATTGAGGCGATTAATGAAGCCCAAAGTCACGTAAATAATAAACGCAGCGACGAGTTAGTTGCCCAAGAAATCATGAAAAGTTTAGTAGATTTGTATGGAAATGGAGTAGAATTTGGTAAGTTACGCAAAAATGATAATAACTCACTGGGCACTACCATTGGTATTATTGCGGCAGTACTTTATTTCTTTTATAGATTATATCAACAATTTACGGCAGTTACCAATCCATCTGGTAATAACGATGGAGAATATAACAGCATGAATAACAAATGGGATTCTAATAAAAATGATGATGAATTTGATTTATAATGAAGGATTTAGTCGAATTTCAATCACTATTCATATTTGTCGCAGAGACTGACCGTTGCTCTAGGTCCACTCACCTATGCTATATTTTGCCAATCTATTTTGCTATTGTTAAAAAAATATGCACATGTTGTATAATTCAAATAAAATTGTAAAAATTAAAATTCTTTTTAGTTTACATCAAAATTGATACTACCGAATGTATGGACGTTCCATATCGAGGGATCTTCGCGTCCGATATAATGACTCATATATATACCTCATCATTTCCCTCAACATATCAAACATTTCTACAGACAGTTATTTCTCTCTATTACATCATACATTTTGCACAAGTTTATCGTTTTTATCAGTATTATTGTCGTTAGTAGTTAACCTACTTGATACAAAACCGAAAATATGTAGGATTGAAGCTGGTCTAATCAATTCAAAAAAACTATATAAAATATTAAATCCAATCGACAAGGTTTGTTGAGTCCGAAACATTATAGTCCTATGTAAAGGTGCGTGATAATCATGAAGGTAATACACATATAAGTATGCTTTATAAGGCATATTAGATATTGTGTAAAAATTTTCTATACTTTGAAAATATTGAAAATTATTTTTCTCATAAAATTTGATTGCTGCTTGATTGTAATGTATAACATGTAGGTATACCGCACCACAATATTTGTTCGTATTTCCATAGGAAATAACATTATCTATCAGTATGCTAGCCAATCCATGTCGTCTATATTCATGTTTACATCCTAAAGTTAATATATATAAAATCTCTTTCGCCCCACTATCACTTCCTATAATACAACTATCTTCATTGTCGCGAAGTGGGAGAAATTGCGCAAAAACAAATCCAACTATTTCATTCTCAATTTCTATGATACATGTATGTAGAAATCCTTTATGAATACCAATTTTGCGACAAGCATCCGTATAAAACGAATCAGAATATCGCACCGGAAAGAACTCCTCATGCATCGATTTTAATTCTTGGTGATCAATTTCCTGAATTTCACGAAGCACTAAGTGCTTCTGTAGACTTTGATGATAGATAGTCTTTACCATATCGTCCCAAAGGTGCAAGGCTATAATAACTCACTCATGCCGAAAAATTTTCACAGGAGATTTTATGCCATTGCTTGTCAACCGCGGATTTATGTATTTTTTGCCTTCAGATTTTTGCAAAAAAAATAAAATTTTAGGTAGGATAGGAATGCTGATATTACCTGTTTTTGCATTTATTTTAATTATTTGGTGTCTACCAGTAATTGGTAATGTAAATGTGCCATCATATTGCATCGGAGTTGACTTTGGAACAGAGTCTGTCAGAGTGGGAATATGGGATACTGAAAAAGTTGATGACCCATTTTATCCTGTCGTTAGTAAAGCTGTACCATACAAAACTTATTTTCCTCAACCTGGTTTTGCTGAACAAAATCCAAACGATTGGTGGAACTGCTTAAGTCAAGCAATGAAACAATGTATAGATGAAGGGAAAATTAATGTTAAGTACGTAAAAGGGTTGGCGATTGATTGTACTGCATGCTCAGTTTGCGCATTAGACGAAAATTTTGTCCCATTGTGTAATAGTTTATTGTGGATGGATCAACGAAGTTCACAACAAACAAAGTATATATTAGACAAAGCAAAAGGTAATGAATTCTTAAAAGTGAATTCGAATGGAAATGGGCCAATCTCTGCGGAATGGATGATACCTAAATCTTTATGGCTCAAACAAAACGAACCATTAATTTGGAAAAAGTGCAAAGTAATTTGCGAGAAACAGGACTTTTTAAACTTTAAATTGACTGGGCTTTTAACTACTAGTGGGTGTAATGTAGCGGCGAGATGGAATTGGAATGCAATTTCAGCTTGTAAAAGAAGATATTATAAAGACGATTCATATGAAGGTAGACCTCTTTCACTACTAAAATTAATTGATTTGGAAGATATTGTAGAAAAATGGCCGAAGCAATGTATAGCTATGGGAGAAAAAATAGGTTGTTTAACTAAAGATGCTGCCGAATTTTTAGGTCTAACAAGTGATGTGGAGGTTATTCAGGTACTTACTCACTCAGTCTCTCTTACTCACTTCCTTACTCACTCACTCCAAAACCGCAGGGAGGTCCCGACGCCTATGTTGGGATGATCGGAAGTGGGGTGATAACTCCTTCAAAAATGGTTTTAATTACTGGCTCATCACATTTACATTTAGCAGTGTCAAGCAACAACAGTACTGCAAATGGGATATGGGGCGCCTACGCTGGTGCACCACTTCTTGACTTAAATTTTGCAGAGGGGGGACAAAGTAGTACAGGATCCGCACTTCAATGGGCCAGAAGAATATTCAGTGCATCCTTTAATGATTTAGACAATGAAGCTGCAATTATTGAGCCAGGTTCAGATGGATTACTCGCTTATGAAAAATTTCAAGGTTCGCGCACTCCAATAACGGATCCATTAATGCGCGCATCGTTTATCGGTTTATCGTTAGCACATAGTCGCGGTCATATATGGCGCTCAATATTGGAAGCTATTTGCTACGGGACGAAACAGGCAATTGATTCATTGGCAACAGCTGGCCATGGATGTAAAGAAATTATTGTTGCAGGTGGTGCTTGCCGCTCAAAATTCTTTTTACAAATGCATTCTGATGTATGCGGGCTTCCTATTTCCATAAATTTATATGATAATGCCCCTTTGGTAGGCTGCGCTATACTTGCTTATGCAGGAACTATGAATAGTCATGAACAAAATAAAGACAGTGATACATTTGATAGTTATGTTCATGCAATTCATGATAAAATTCAAAAAGGAATTGATAAACTTGTGAAAGTTTCACATATTGTGGAACCAAATTTGAATGCAACAGTCAAGTACAATCAAATGTATAATTTGTACAAACAGATTCCCCATAGTATCGAAGATATCACACACGCCTTGGTACTAAATAAGAATCTAGACAATGAAGGCTTGAAAAATGTAGTGTTACCCTCCAAAAGGATCGGCGTATTATCACCTTCTTTATTATCAGCAAATTTTGGACGTTTACTCGATGATACTTCAAAATGTGTTGATGCTGGCGCGACTCACATTCATGTTGATATGTGCGATGGTGGAAGCGATTTTTGCCTAGGATCTCTGACGTTTGGCCCACAACTAGTGGCAGCAATTAAAGCAGAACATCCTAATTTATTTATTGATGTCCATTTAGTATGCCAAGAAAAAACATTGTTTAATCTTTTAGATCCGTTACAAAAAGCAGGAACTGATCGTGTTATTGTTCAATACGAGTCATTTAAACAATACGATAGCGACAACTTCGTTCAATTGTTGTCTATAACAGCCAACATGATACGTGCAAAAGGAATGAAAGTCGGTATCTGCATCAAACCTTCCACTCCAGTTGCAGAGTCGGAGTTAGATGTGTTACTAAATATCAAATATAAAGACGAACCATTATTCGAAATGGTTAATATTCTATCTGTAGAACCTGGATTTAGCAAACAAAGTTTTAATTTCATTGTTTTAGATAAAATAAAATATGTGTATGATCGATGGGGTGACAAGTTAGAAGATATAGCGTGTGATGGAGCTATAACAAGTGACACAGCAAAGCATGCATTAAATGCTGGAGCAAACTATTTAGTGAGTGGTGGATTTATCTTTGATTCCGGTAAAAATGAGATAGTAAATCAGTATAAAAAGTTGTACCAAGAGATAATGGTACACGGAAAATAGAATTATTTGTATATTTCATTCTTTTACAGTTTAAACCCAATCCCTTGGACTAGCGAATACTTTAGATATTTCTTCTTCTTTGGACCCCTTTTCAACGATGTGATTATATTCCCATCTAGCTGTTTCAGGGAGAGACATTAAAATAGATTCAATACGACCACCAGTTTTTAATCCAAATATGGTGCCTCTATCATAAACAAGATTAAATTCTACATACCTTCCACGTCTCATTAATTGCCATTCTTTCTGCTTCTCAGTAAATGCATCATTTTTATGCTTTGAAATGATTGGTAAATATGATGGAACAACAGCATCAAGACCATCTTTAGCTAAATTATATAATTTTTCTGGATCACGGTCATTCATATCATCAAAGAATATTCCCCCTAAACCTCTAGTTTCACCACGATGTGGTATCTTGAAATAATCGTCAGCCCATTTTTTAAATTTGGTGTAAAATTGTGGATCATGTTTATCACATACTTCTTTGTATTTACCATGAAAATGTTTCATATCATCAACATCCAAGTAAGATGGTGTAATATCAGTTCCACCACCAAACCACCATATTCCGCCATCTGTTTCAAAATAACGATAATTAAAATGCATTGTTGGACAAAATGGATTCTTTGGATGCATTACAGATGATAAACCACATGCAAAAAAAGGTACCCTTTCACCGGGTTTCATACCTTTTGCTCTATCAACACCACGTTCAGTTGCAGCTTTTAATGCCTCTTGTGGCATGGTTCCATAAACTACAGATAAGTTAACACCAGCTTTTTCAAAGACTTTACCACCAGATAATACTCTTGATATACCTCCTCCACCAGACTCGCGTACCCATGCATCTGATCTAAATTTTCCTTCACCATCAACCTCTTCAACTGCTTTACATATAGAAGCTTGAGCATTTCTACACAATAATTCAAATTTTCTTCTCATACTTTCATTGCCTTCGATTGTTTTAACTAAACTATCTGGAATTTCTGCAATTGCTTGATGTGAATCCCAACCAATTCCACTTTCATTATTACCTCCACGTAGAACTAATCTACTGATAACTGGTTTAGTAGATCCTAACTTGAATCCCTCAGCAATTGCTAGTAATGCTACTGCTAAAACTAGCAGTATCGCTGTCACCATTTTACTTCACTACAATTTTTTGGTACTGTCATCACTCGCGCATCAAAGCACGGGCCGAACTACAACACTTGACATTTACGCGCTAGGCGCAAAAAGAAGAATTTAAAATTGTATCAGTTTGATTCACACTAAAAGTATTATTTATTTCCAAATAACAGTTTTCATTTATAATAATTTTTA
>JACCDO010548921.1_pt1 | contig 11380 bp, 9 predicted proteins | sample 7446101 | NCBI WGS metagenome assembly JACCDO01 (sample SAMN15323440, study PRJNA562643) | freshwater metagenome | isolation source: river surface water | place: USA:Blue River Watershed | collected 2017-08-16
ATTATTAAAAATCAATTTTTATTTATTTATTATATATATATCATATATAAATCATATATAAATGAGTGAACCTAATAAAACTAATCCACCCAAACCAACCACAACCAACTCAAATGTCCCAGCTAATAAAACTGGACAGATTAAAAATAATCCTAGTGTACCTGTAAGTGTTTCTACTAGTGTTCCAGCTAGTATTCCAGATAGTATTCCAGCTAGTATTCCAGCTAGCGTTCCAGTTGGTTCTAAAAATTTTAAAAAACCTACTAACACTAATTTTCCAACACGTCCATTTGTAAAAAAAAATCCAAGCGAACAAACTAGTGAATCCGGTAAATCTAGTGAATCCGGTAAATCTAGTGAATCCGGTAAATCTGGTAAAACTTTTTCAAAACATCAAAATAAACCAGCTGGTTTAACTAACATAACTAGTAAAAAAAATCAAAATAAACCAACTGGACAAACTAGTACTCAAACTGTAACAACTAATCCAACTAATCTAACCAGTACTCCAGCTGCACCAACTGGACAAACTAGTACTCAAACTGTACCAACTAATCTAACAAGTACTCCAGCTTTACCAACTAATCCAACTAATCTAACTAATCCAACTTATAGTTTAATAACATATAAACAATTATGTGATAAAGCATCAAGTGGTGATTCAAATATTTTTTCTTATAATCCAGCTCCTGTTGAATTAAATAGAGAGGATGAATTAAATAAATTATTAGAAAAATGTTCAGATAAATTAAGAACAAAATTAGTAGCTTATAAAAAAAAACTTAATTTAATCGACTCAGGAAATAATAAAAAAAAAAGTAATATTATTAAAGGTACTGGGGATACAGAAGAAGATTTATTTAAACCTGAATTAATGAAAGAAGGACCAATTACATATAGTAAAGATAAAGAACAAAAACAATTTATAAAATTTACAGGATTAGCATTAGCAGTTGATGAAAAAGGAGTTAGTTTAACCCCTCAAGTTAATGTTCAAAAAATAATTGCTTTAACACCTGCTCAAATTAATAGAAACTCTATTAAAAAGATTATGAGTGACCAAGAAGAACTTTTAAGTAGAAGTATAGATTCTTTTACAGACCCGGATGATCCAGAACTTTTAAAAAGAATAGTTGTTATAATACTTTTACAATATTTATATGAAAATATTAATAAAAGAATTAAATATATGGATGTTTCAAATCAATTATATTATAATAAAGACCTTAATTTATCTATTAATGCTGTTAGTTGGACTGGTGATAAAGTTAAAGTTGAAATTTATATATATAAATATGATAAATCAGAAAAAAAACAAGAAAAAGAAAAAGAACAAGAAAAAGAATTAACATTACAACTACCAATTAGTTCAGATTATAGAAATATCTTAGACACAATATTTGGACCAGCTGATTCTGATTTAAAAAATAAATATATACCAACAACTACTATTGTTGGTGAAATTGGTAATAATCCAGAATTACGTAATAAATCTTTATATATTAGTCCTCCAAGGGGGTCAGTTAATTATATTCCTGATACTAATTTTGATGTTTTGTCTAGAACTATAAAAAAATCTAATCCAAAATCTAATCAAAAATCTACTGAACTAGATTTATCTAATATTAAAATTACTAACCCTGAATATGAACAAATTAGATTAGTAACTAGATTAATTACTGAATCTGCTAAACATGAAGTTGATGAAGAAGCTGATATTCAAATTAATTTTGAAACTGTTAAAGAAGCATTTGGTATTGAACCTGAATTAACATTTGTTAATCCTACTAATTTATCTGAAATCAAACTAAATGGTCCACAAAGATTTGACGGTATAGTTAATATTCCTTGCATCAACGCAAAAATTGAATATAAATGTGTGCTTTTAAAAAAAGGTATGACACCAGTATACTGTTTTTTTATACCTTTATCAAAAGATCAATACAATAATTTAAGAACCCATGTTAGAACTAGAGCAGTAAATTTTAAAAAAATAAATGTTAACGAATCAGTAAATATTTATGATGAAAATGAACCTAAATATCAAGAAAGAACACAGATATTTATGAATAAATATCTTAAATATAAAAAGAAATATTTAGATTTAAAAAATTTATTAAATAAAAGTTAAATTAGTTAAATAAATATTTATTTAATTTATTATTAAAATATGGAAGAAATTATTATTAATAATTTAAAAAATCAAAATCAACTTCAACCAGAATCAAATTTTAATACCAATACTGAAATTTCTGATACTGAACCTAATTCTATTACTGATATTTATTCATATTTATCTGATAAAAATGTTAAAATCTATGATTCTACCTTGGATATCTATAATATTGTTAATCAATTCTTAGAAAGGAAACAGGGAGACGAGTCTTTTGTAATTATTGATTTGGGTGAAATTATACGTCAATTTAATAAATGGAAAAAATTATTACCTAGAGTGACTCCATTTTATGCTATCAAATGTAATCCTGATCCTATTATTATTGGGTTATTAAATAAGTTAGGTTGTTGTTTTGATACCGCATCTAAAAATGAAATTCTCAAGGTAATTGAGCTGGATGTTAGTCCTGAAAATATTGTTTTTGCTAATCCTTGTAAACCTGTTGATTTTATTAAATTTGCCCGTTCTAATGATGTAGATTTATTGGTTATTGATAGTATTTATGAATTACACAAAATCAAATTATACCATCCTGATGCACAAATTCTAATTCGTATCCAAACTGATGATTCTAAATCCAGATGCAGATTTAACTCTAAATTTGGGGTTAGTTTGGATGAAGTAGAAGGTATTATTCAAATCGCTAAACAATTTGGAATTTGTATCAAGGGAGTAAGTTTTCATGTGGGTTCTGGCTGTGAGGATGCAAGTGTATTTAGAACCGCGCTTTCTGATTGTAAGAAAGTTTGTGAGATTGCTAAAACACATGGAATCACTTTGGAATTAATTGATATTGGAGGTGGATTCCCTGGAAAAGATGATGTTAAAGTAACTTTTGAATCTATGGGTGAAGTCATTAATAATTCAATTGATGAATTTTTTGGTGAAGATACCGGAATGAAGTTTATTGCTGAACCAGGAAGATATTTTGTTACTTCCTCTCATACTCTGGTTGTATCCATTATTAATAAAAAAGAATTAACTGACAAACAAACTGGTGACAGAAAGAATGTTTATTATATTTCAGAAGGTGTTTATGGAACATTTTCAGGTGTTATCTATGATTACGCTAAATTTGAACTACTTCCATTTAACGAACGTAATGAAAAAACATTTCCCAGTATTGTTTGGGGTCCTTCTTGTGATTCTATGGATAAAGTTTCTCAAGATTGTTTGCTACCTAATTTAGCTATCGGAGAATCAATTATTATTAAAAATATTGGAGCATATTCGGTAGCATCTGCAACTGAATTTAATGGCTTTCCTTTACCAAATATTCATTATATTATAACATAAATATTACTAAAAAATTGAAATTATTAAATATTTCTAAGGCCTAATGCAATTATCTAAGTATCTTGGATTATTAGAAATTACATATAGTAAGACCAATAATTTAAGAAAAAACTATTTTTAACCTAAACTAAATCATATACTAAAAATGAATAGTTTAACAGCTTTTACTCTTTTTACTGTTTGTTCACTTGTTCCCTGTTATTTCAGATCTGGTAGTAATAAGAATAAAGCTAATAACATAAATCAAATAGATAAAAATGGTCAAACTGCTCTAATGAAAGCAGTAAACTATTTAGATGTGGTTGAGGTAAAAAAACTCCTTGATGCTGGTGCATCCAAAGAAATACAAGATGCCGATGGTAATACTGCACTTATGCTGGCTGTAATGAGCTATTGTGGTGAATTCCAATGTGGTTGTATTAATGACGAATTAGAAAGAAAAAAAATAATCGTAGAACTTCTTAGTAAGGGAAGTACAAAATACCTCGATACAATAAATAATAAGGGTATGACTGCACTAATGCTAGCTGTAATATATGAATACAATCAAATTATAAAAATTATTGTAGGAGCAGGAGCGTCATTAAATATAACAGGGAAATTTGGATGGTCTGCAATTATGTGGGCTATATCCAATAAATATATATCAATTGTAAAATATCTTATTGATACCGGGTCATCTTTTGGAATTATAGACAATTATAATTACTCTCCTATAATGAGGGCAGTAATTGCAAGAAATGTATATGTTATAAGACTTTTATTAGAAGCTGGGGCACCATTAGAAGTAAAGAATGATGATGGTGAATCTGTAATTGATATTGCATTACAAAAGATATCATGTGATAGATTTGGACCAGTAATTGTAAAAATGTTATTAGAGTTTGGCACTGTATTATCTCAAGATAATATTGAGAAATATTCAAAAATTTTAGACAAATTTCATATTACTTACTAATATCATATTTAACATTTAGTAGAATTTATTTATACAAATTGAGAAAACATTTCTTCATTTTCATTATTTGACCAAAATACCTTTTTAATTTTTTCAACCGGTTCATAATATACCACACAAACCGAATTATCTGGTAGAACTATATTATTTATATTTAATTTATGTATTTGATTAAAAAATTCTTTACTATAATCTTTTTTATTCGTATATATAAACATTTGAGGCTGTGAATAATAATAATTAGTATTTTTTTTATAAAGTGTATTGGGTACTTTATTTGTTGATTGTTTAATTGGATTAACATTATTTTTATCTAAATATAATAATATTTCACTTGGTACACAATCATCTTCAATATAATATATCGTTACATTCAAATCAGCAAATTTACTAAATTTATCTACAATATTCATTTAATATTATTAAATATTAAATAATTTATAATAGTTTTTATTTTTCAAGTAAACATATTTTTCTTATTTTTTTAACTTTATCATCAACATTTTCATTATTTATCAAATCTATACAATCTTTTTCATTAAAATTATCTAATCCTAATGAAGTATTTATTTGTCTCATTATTTTTATTCTAGCTTCTGCAGATACTCCCATCAAATGAATTACAAAGTCTTTTGGTTTATAATGTAGGATATTTGAGTTAAATGCATTTTCTTCTAGTAATTTAAATTTACTATCGGATATTTTTAAACAATATGGATTGTATTTTAATGTCTTAATTTCTGCTCCTGGAATTAAATCTTGTACTATTGTGTAAAATATTACATTTTGGTCATTATGTCCATGAGGTATTTTACTTAACCATGTTTTTTTAAATATATTGTATGCCCAGGGAGTATTTTTTATTATCATAACTCCTGAATTTACACATTCCTTTTCTTCCAATATATCTAAACAACATATTATTTCAGCTTGAGGATATTTTTGTACAAATGAATCAATTCGTATATCAAAATTATTAACTATTGCATCTGCATCAAACCAAACAACATATTTGTACGATTTTAAATTTTCAAGAATTGCACAAACTTTATTCCAACATGGAGACATATTAGTATTGAATGGTTCAGAATATACTATTAACCCGTAATTATATTTTTTTACATACGCTGTTAAATTTTTTATACTATGGACACAATATTCATAGATATTTGGTGTATACACATAAACTATTGCAATATCTGCTGAAGGATTAATGACAATTTGAGGATTTTGTTTTTTTATTGAATAATCAAATGGTTTGGGTTTGGATTTTGTTGTATTGTTAAAATTTTCTTCTAATTGATTAAAATCCAATCTATCAAATCTATCCATTTGATATAATATTACTAAAATTATTATAAGTATTATTATAAGTTCCATTTTTTGTTATATATAAATAAAATATAAATAAAATTGATTATTTAATTATATATACTATTATAAATTACTAAAAATATAACAAACTTAAATTATATTATTATTATAATTATAATATGTCCAAAATAGCTATTATAAATGAAGAAAAATGTAAACCTAATAAATGTGCAAAAGAATGTATGAAAGCTTGTCCTCCTCAACGTTCTGGTAAACAAGTTATCGAAATTGAAGATTTAGCTAAAACTATTTTACCAAATACTTTATTAACCAATTCCAATACAAATGATAAAAAGAAAATTGCTAAAATTATTGAATCTCAATGTATTGGTTGTAAATTATGTGTTAAAGCTTGTCCTTTTGATGCTATTAAAATTATTAACTTACCTGAAGAAAATCCAAATGATATAGTCCATAGATATAGTGTAAATGGATTTAGATTATATAATTTACCTGTTCTTAAAAAAAATATTATTACTGGGATTGTTGGAGAAAATGGGGTTGGTAAAACAACCTTAATCAATATTCTATCAAATCTTATTAGACCTAATTTTGAACAATTTAATAAAATAATTTCAGATAAAGATATAATAAGTAAATTTAGAGGTACTGTTTTACAAGATTATCTTAAAGATTTATATCAAGGAAAACTAAAATTTAGTATTAAGGAACAAAAATTAAAAACTTCCATTAAAAATAAAAACATTAGTGTAAGTGAATTTATTCAATTAAATGGTGTTCAAATCAATAATACTGATGTAACATTTGTTTCTATGGAAATTGATAAGATTATTGGAAACAATATTAATTCCTTATCTGGAGGTGAATTACAAAGATTATTATGTTGGATTACTATTTCTAAACAAGCTGATGTTTATATTTTTGATGAACCATCAAATTTTCTTGATGTTAAACAAAGATTAGAAGTATCTAAATTAATTAGAACTTTGGTTAATCTTAATAAATATGTTATTGTTATTGAACATGATTTATCAATGTTGGATTATATTGCTGATGAAATTTATATTTTATTCGGAAAACCTGGAGCTTATGGAATTGTTTCTAAACCATTAACACCACTTGAAGGAATTAATATGTATTTATCAGGTTATATTACCACTCAAAATATTAGATTTAGAAATGAAGAATTTAATCTAAAAACAACTTGTGAAATTACTAGTGAAACATCAAATTTATTACCAGTAAATCCTGAATCTCCAAATACAATAAATCTTATTAAGTATCCTGGACACAAAATTGTCTATCCTGGTTTTAAATTAAATATTCCTGCAGGTAATATTAAATTAGAATCACTTAATGTAATTTTAGGAGAAAATGGAACCGGTAAAACTACATTTATTAATTGGTTAGCCAGAAATATCGGATTGTCTATTAGTATTAAAGAACAAACATCTGATATAACTAAATATATTGGGTCAAATGGAGAATATCCAACTGTACAAGAATTGCTATACCATAAAATTAGAACTAGTATTATCAATCCTACATTTCAAACTGATGTTGTTAAACAATTAGATATTGAGGATTTAGCCCAAAGAAGATTAGATGAATTGTCCGGGGGTGAATTACAAAGAGTTATGATTGTGATATGTTTAGGAACTCCTGCTTCAATATATTTATTGGATGAACCGTCTGCAAATTTAGATATTGAAAAAAGATTAAAAGTAACAAAAATTATTAAACGTTTTATTATTAATAATAATAAATGCGCTTTTGTTATTGAACATGATATTATGATGAGTGTGTCTATTGCTCAAGAATTTGGTAGTAATATTTTATTAGTAAAAGAAGATAAAGATAATTTAGAACCAAATGTTAAAAATTGTGTAATTTCAGAACCTGTTGACTTTAATATAGGAATTAATAGTTTTCTTAAAAATATGGGTATCACAATGAGAATTAGTGGACATAATCGACCTAGAATTAATAAATTTGATTCACAATTAGACCAAGAACAAAAAATCCAAGGCAAATATTATGGAAATTAACTGATTAAGTGATTAAGTTATTTATTATAAAAATTTAAATATTTATTATAAATATAATTATTTTTCAATTTATTTTTTTCTAGTATATTTTTATCTAATTTATTAAATTAAAATGAATTGTTACGAGTCTGCTTTAGTTGGAATTGGTTTATTAGGAGCAAGTTTTTATACATCAATCTCTTCAAAAGAAGAAACCGATAAACTTAAAAAAACAATTAGCCAAGAGTTAGCTGATATTTATGATAATATTACAAGAGAAAGATCTGGTTTGTATGTGCATGGGTTAATTTTAGGTTTTATTATTGTGTTATTGATAAATTATAATTATGGGTCAGAATTTGATAATAAATTTCATAAAACTACTTTTTATATTTTAATTATTTTAATCAGTGCTGTTTTATATTATAGCTTAATGCCTAAATCTGATTATCTACTTAATCATGTTACAAATAATCAAGAAAGCAAAGCTTGGTTAGATGTATATTTGAATATGAAAAATAAATATACTATGGGCTTTATTTTAGGAGCTTTAGCATCTGTTCCCTTAGCTTATTCTTTTTGTTAATTATTTTTTATTTTTAATAAATAAAAATTGATGGTTGGGCTTAATATAAAAATTATATAAAAATTAATATATAACAATATATCATATATTAAATGTCAATTTTGCTTTTAACTTTGTTTGTAGCTTTGGTTGCTACTTCTGGTGCAGTAGTTTCTACTCGCGATAGTATTGTTATGGATAGATTCGCTGAATGGATGGCTAAACATGATATCCGCTCTAGAGATGAAACCCATTTATCACATATCTTTTCCAATTGGGTTGATAATGACAAATACATCGAATACGTTAATGCTCAAAATCTTTCCTATACTCTCGGACATAATGCTTACTCTGGAATGAATTTAGAAGAATTTGGAGAACTTATGGGATTTAAGGCTAATAGTGATTCTATCGGAAAAGGTCTTAGAGGTAACGCTTTTGATGGTGTCCCCGTTCTCGAACAAAAAGAAATTCTTAGTTTAGAAGCTTTACCCACTTCTGTTGACTGGAGAGCGAAAGGATCTGTAACTCCAGTCAAGAATCAAGGCTCTTGCGGCAGTTGTTACTCATTTTCAAACACAGGAGCCTTAGAAGGTGCTTATCAGATTAAGTATGGAAATTTAGTTTCATTTTCTGAACAACAAATTGTTGATTGTTCACAAATGCAATACGCTGGACCAAATATGGGCTGTAACGGTGGCCAGATACAAAAAACCATGACTTGGGAAGGGAAAAATGGCGGTCTCTGTACTGAAGCATCTTATCCCTATGTTTCTGGAACAACTCAAACTGCTGGAACTTGTCAAAAAACTTGTTCATTAGTTTCTGGTTCAAAAATTGTTTCTTCAACTGCAGTTACTGCTAATTCTGATAATGCTATGATGACAGCAATAGCGCAACAGCCAATTTCAGTTGGTGTGCAAGCAAATCAGCGCGATTTTCAACTTTATTCACAAAACGTATTTACAGCATCTTGTGGTACAAATTTAGACCATGCCGTTTTACTTGTAGGATATGGTGTTTCAAATGGTCTTGAATATTATATTTTAAAGAATTCATGGGGTTCTACACAATGGGGGATAAATGGATACATGTATATTGGTAAAGGTAATGATCCTGCAACTGGTAAACCTTATAATGGTGGTAAAGGTCAATGCGGTGTATTAATGGAAGGTTCTTATCCCACTCTTTAAAAATTAAACTTTTTATATTAATAATAAATTATAATTATTAATAATTCTTATAAAACTATTTTAATACTATTAATTCTTATTTATAAATAAGTATTAATTTTTTCACCTTTATTATTATAAACCCAAATTTCATATTTAAAACCCAAATTCTTTCCAGCCTGTTGTTTTAAAAATATATTATCTTTTTTCTTTTCTGCTGTCCAAGTTGATTTTACTTCTATACATCTATTTTGGTTTGGAATAAAAATATCTACATAATGACGATGTTTTTTCCCTTCTTCGTCTTCATACCAAATTTTTGGTACATTTGATGAACCATTAACAATATCTTCTTCTTTTATTAATTCTTTATTTAATAATTCTTCAAATGCAATTGGCTCATATCCTTGACAATTAATAATTTTACCTGATGGCATTTTATATTTTTTTAATTTATATCCATTTTTTGATGCTTTTTCCATTATTTCAGGGCATTGAGCAGCATATTCAACACCGTATCTTTCTAAACAAGTTTCTTTTCTTTTTTCTTTAAATTCATCAACTTGACTAACATGTTCAAAACCATATTTATTAAGATTATTTTGTTTTATAGTTTCTTTAACTGATTCAGATTGTGTTGGATATTCTACTCCTAATTTTTTTAAATTTGTTTCTTTTGATTTATTTTTTATTTCTTCAGACTTTAAAACATGTTCTACACCATATTTTTCTTTTACAGTATTTAATACTTTTTCTTTTATTTCTTCTCCATGTAAAGAACATTTATTACCAAATTTTTTTAAATTAGTTATACCTCTTTTATCAATTATTTCCTGTAATTGTAACGGATGATCTACTCCATATTTTATTTGGTTATTTATTTTCACTTTTTCTTTTATTTCCTCTGATTGAGAAGCATATTCTACATTAAATCTTTCAAGAGTTGTTTTTTTTGCTTTTTCTTTAAATTCTTCTTTTTGCAATATATGTTCAACACCGTATTTTTCTAAACATGTTTGTTTATATTTATCTTTATATTCTTGTGTTTGAGAAACATGTTCAACACCATATTTTTCTAAACAAGTTTCTTTTACTTTTTCTCTTATATCTTTATTTTGTGAAGCATATTCAAATCCATATTTTTCTAAACAAGTTTCTTTCATTTTTTCTTTAGATTCATCTAAATACATTGGATTTTCAACACCATATCGTTCTAGCATTGTTTTTTTATATTTATCTTTGTAACCTTGTGTTTGAGAAATATTTTCTACACCATATTTTTCTAAAAATGTTTTTTTTAATTTATCTTTTATTTCTTTAGATTGTAAAGCACTTTCAACACCATATTTTTCTTTACATGTAGATTTTATTTTATTAACATTTTCTTGTAATAACATAGGATTTGCTACACCATATTTTTCTATACAAGTTTCTTTTGTTTTTTTTATTTTATTAATTGTTGTACATTTTATACAATATGCACCATTTTTTATAATTGTAATAAATTTTTTTTCAAAAGAACCATTACAATTTTGTGTAATACATTTTCCATTTATATATGTTTCTCTATTAATCTTTTCATTACTATAATCTTTTTCTAATAAAATATTATTATCATTACAATATTTTATTAAAAAATTATAATCATATCTATTTGTTGTCATTTTCTTATTATTTATAAATAATAATTTATTTTTAAACCAATATTTTTATATAAAAAGTATAATAGTAAACAATTTAAAAATTATTTTAATTATTTAAATATTATTTTCATTAGTTATTCTTTTTGCTAATTGAAATAAAAATTTTTCTAAAATGTTATCTATTTTATTTATAATTTCAATATCGTTA
>JACCDO011904869.1_pt1 | contig 11376 bp, 9 predicted proteins | sample 7446101 | NCBI WGS metagenome assembly JACCDO01 (sample SAMN15323440, study PRJNA562643) | freshwater metagenome | isolation source: river surface water | place: USA:Blue River Watershed | collected 2017-08-16
GATTTTTTGTTATATTTTTATATATATTTTTAAATTTATTTTGTGTTTTCATTTTATATAATAATCTATTAAAATCTTTATTTTCATTATTAAAAGTATATTTTCCCATTGTTCTAAATAATATACAATCTGATAATTTAAGATATTTATAATATTTTGTAAATATATAATCAATATTATTTATATCTTCTAAAATATTTTTTTGTTTATTTTCTAATATTTTTTTAATATTTTTAATAGTATGATTTTTTTCATAATTATAATAAATAAATGGGAATGATTTATTAATTAATACATTATTTATTGCATAATAAGATGAACCTTTATAATTATTTATTGATTTTAATTTATCTTTATCATTTTTAATTATTTTATTTAATAATTTAAGAAAATATTTATAAAAAGTTATTTTACTTGGATATGAAATAGAGTAATCAAATTTATATTTATTTTTAATATTAAATAAAATTTTTTCAACAATATTTATTATATTTTTATATTTTAAAATTTTTTGATTTATATCCATAATATTTAGTAATATATTTGTTAAAATAATTATTTTAATTAAAAATATTTTATTAATAATATTTTATTAATTTATTATTTAAAGAAATTTTAATATTAATTATTTATAAGTCATAATGGTATTCACTTTTTCTTTATTCAAAACCGATATAGATAATTTCTCAAATGAAGATTATTATAAGAATAATGAAAATTTCTCAAATTTTTATTCTTTTTTAGACTTTTATAAAGATATTGTTAATGATGATAATAAAAAACCTGTTTTTATTCAATCAACAAAAAATAAAAAAGGAAATGGTTCTCAACAAAATTCTAAAGGGTATAAATATTTTAAAATAAACAGGGACAATGAAGAACAAAATAAAAAAGTATGGTGTATAAAAAATTTTATAAAAGATGATGAAAAAAATATTGTTTTTATTAAAACAACTTTAAATAAAATAAGCGATGAATCTTACGAAGTAATTAGCAATGAATTATTAAATGAAATAAATAAAATGGATTATGACGAATCAATATTTGAAATTTTAACTAATGAAATTATAAATAAATGTATTTATGAATATAAATATAGAAAATTATACATACATTTATGTTCAAAATTATGGAATGATATTGAATTTCATAAAAAAATATTTTTTATTGAACAAGATGAAGAAGATGATAATAAGTATTTTTATATAAATAAAAATAGTGGAGAAGTTTCATCTACTTCATTTAATAATGTTGAAAGTTTACATCAACACATTTTTGAAAATAATAATTTCAAAAAATATTTTGTAAATAATTTAAAAAACATTATTTATGGATTTGATAATACATATTTTGCTACTGATAATTTAACAGATGAAGAAATTTCTAAAAAGAAAAAATATTATCTTGGTATTTTTGATATTGTAAATGTATTATTTGTTGAAAAATATATTTCAGTTGATGTTATCAATATTTTAATTGTTAAATTATTACATTTAAATGATACATTTGAAATTATTCAATCATTGGAATATGAAGCTTTATATAATATTGTTAAATTAATGAATAATACACCTTCATTTAACTTTATTCAATATAGTATTTTCTATAAAGAAATTATTAATTATACAAAGCAAATTATTGATTCAAATAATTTATCAAAAAGAAATTTATTTTTCGTTACTGAAATTAATGATTTATTAAGTAAAATAATAAATTATAATAATTCTAATAGCAATGTTAAAAATAATACAGGTAATAATACAAATAATAATAACAATGATAACAAAAAACTTGTAAAAGATAATTTTAAGAATAATAATTTTAAACTTTGTAAAGACATTATTTCTAAAAGTAATGATAATGAAAGACAAACTATTATTAATAGTTTATTGTTATTAATTATTGAACAAAAAAATATTTCAAATGATACAATTAAATTTTTGAATGAATTAAATTCAAAAGATGTTGAAAGAGAATTTTATCTTTTATGTAATAATATTGATGATATTTTATTAGATATACCAAATGCTAATATTAAATTCATTAAATTATTTAATGAATTAAACATAAATAAAAAAAATAATATATTGTTAATGCTTGAGAGTATTAATGACGATGATTATAGTGACGACGATGAATAAGATTTAATTATTTTGTTCTAATACTTCTGGAGTATTATAAAAATCTTTAGTCCAAAAACATCGTTCCGGATATAATGGAATAATTTTTTTACATTCATCTACAAACCATTTAAATTCATTTTCCCATAATGATTCAGGATTTCTATGTTTTCCTAAATCAATAGTTTTATTATAAAAATCAATGCCTAAAAATGATATTTGAGTATTTAATCCTTTTGAAATATACCAATATCCTTTACGAATATTTTCAACACAATTGCGAGTTCCTTCTGGAGCAATAAATATTATGTAATTATCTTTAGTACTAAGTTTTTTTATAATTTCTTCTGTTAATCCACTATTTTTTGATTCAACTTTTATTATTTTGAATTTTCTATCAATAAGTCTAAGTATTGGTGTGCATATTTTTTCAAAATCGTTTTTCATAAATAAATATGTTGTATAATTTCTATGCAAATATGCATAATAATATAAAGCACCTATGAAAAAATCATATATTGATGTATGTGATCCAACAATAATCATTTTTGATGGAAGATCTTCAAGATTATTATTATTAATAGTATAACCCAATAAATTAAGTAAAAATATTGAAGTATATGAATAAATATTTTCAATACTACCAAATATAGTTTTATACAAAACAAATGTTGAATATGAAAAGAAAAATATATATAATAACGAGCTCATATTTTATAATAATGTTATATATATTTTAAATAAAAATAATATTCATAATAAATTTTTTTTAAATATAACATATTATTATAAATAATGACATTATTAAAGTCAAATAATATAATTCCTTTTATAATAATATGTTTTTGTTTATTAATATTTATTGGTATATTAAGAAATAAAAAGGCTGAAAAAATTAATAATATTATGGAAAATTTTATTAATAATAATAATTTTAATAATAATAATGAACATTTTGATAATAAACATACAGTAGATAAAAATTTTACACGTGAATATATAAATGGATTATGGACAAGTCCTGGTACAAAATTAGATAAAGAAAATTTTGCTACACAATTAATAGAAATTGATATTAATGATAAAAATAATAAAAAAGATAAAGGATTTATTCAATTACCTAATGTTAAAGGAAATAAATATTTTAATGGATTAAAATATAATATAATACTTTCTACTGGAATGAGTGTTGTTGGAACAAGTCCTGATTCTTCATATACTTTATCTATTAATACTGTTGATATTTCAAAAGATGATAAATATGGTAAAGATGGTTTATTGCTAACAACAAATGTTCCATTGGCAAAAGTAATATTTGTTGATAAAAATAATAATATATTAACAAGTATATATTCATATAAAGTTCCTGAACACAAAAAAATTCACAATGGACAATTAAAAGATATAATAGAATCAAATAGTTATAATGGTTATGAAATAAAAGATAAATATGATATAAATTCATATATTAAAATCATTGGAAATTATCGTTTTTTAAAAGATTCTATAAGTTTTAATTTTGGAGTTATATCAAATTATAGTCCACAAGTAAATAATTATTATAATATTATTAAAAATAAATATGGCAGTGAGTTATCATTTAGAATAGCACGTGAATTTACAGCACCTAATGGTTCAACTATTAAAACACAAGCTAGTGAAATTTATACATTAAAAGCTATTAAAACAACTAGTGAGAATGGTAATACAATTAATTATTTACCTGATAAAATTAATATAGTATCTGCTAAAAAAGACGTTGAATTAAATAAAGTTAATATTAAATCATATATTCCTAAATCTGTTATAATATATTTTTATAAAACAACTAATACAACTATTGATTATAATTTTGATGATTCAGCTAAAATTAATGAATCCCAATTTAAATTTGAAAATAATGGCCAAAATATGTTTTCAAATAAAACAATTAATAGCAATGATTTAAATAGTTTAACAAAAACAATTACAGCTCAATATACGATTACATATTTTAAAACAATATTTACACCTAATATTAACGGTGAAATAAGTATTCCATTTTCAGATTTATATTCATTGTTGTAAATAATAAATTATTAATAATAATAAATTATTTTATTTCTATAAATAATAAAAAATAAATAAAAATTTATTCATAAATAATAATATTATTTATAAATATATGAAGAATAATAAATATTTAAACCTTTTTATTATTGTATTTGTTATATTACTTATATTATTTACAATTTATTATATATTTTTTAATAAAAATGAAGAAAAAAAAATAATTAATATAGAAAATTTTAAAAGTGTTGTAGAACAAGAATTTCCTATTAATATGATTGAAAATGGTATTTTTGAAAACGGCACACATATTAAAAATTATATTAATCAAGATGGTCATAATAAAATTATTAAAATGAAAAATCCTTCTAAATCTGGTTTTGTTTTAGAACAACAAAAGTCAAATGATTTAACATATTATGAATTAAGTTGTAAAAGTCTATCAAACAGTAAATATGTAATATTAGTATGGGTATCATTTAGTAATGCAACTATTAACTCTGTTGATTTATTAAGTTTAATAAGAATTAGATTAAGAACAAATAATCAAACAAATAATATTCCTAAATTAAATTACAATATTGTTCAAAAAGTTGAAATGGACAATAGAAAATGGTATTTATTACAATATAATTTTATTACAAATGAAGATACAAGCGATGTTATGAATGTTTATATTAATTATACTCAAAAATTACAAGATGACGCAATTTATTTTGCCGGAGTTTCAATGTATCGTATTTTACCTGATGCCCAAAATTTCATATATAATGATGGTTTAGTTTGTTATCTTGATGCTTATCAATATGAAAGCAATAAATTAACATGGCATGATTTAAGTGGAACTGGAAATGATTTTTTTTGGTCTGCTATTCCTATAACAGATTATACTAAAGGATTTATTAATACATCTAATTTAGATTTAAAAGGTCCTGAATCAAAAGTTTTATTAAATAATGATGAATTTACTATTGTATTAGTATTAAATGAAGAAATTGAAAATAAATCTCAAGAAAATAGTATTATATCTGATTATAGATATTTATTATCAGTACCTGGTAATAACAAGAATTCTTTTGAATTAAGTATCAATAAAGATAATAAATTAGTATTAAATTTAGATAAAAATATTGTTTCTCAAAAAGATATTACATTATTTAATAAATCTGTTATTACTATTACATATAAAAGCGGATATATTAATATTTATCAAGATAATATTGAAATTTTATCAACTCAAACTTACAATTTCTATTTTAACAATAACAAAGTAATTTTGAATAAAAATAAAGACTTAAATGTTAATATGTATGGATTATTAGTATATAATAGAGTAATTAAGAGTAATGAAATGGAAGGTATTCGTGATTATTTTATAACAAATGCTAATAAAAATTATAATAATCCTGATGTTAATACTATTCAAATGGACACTAATTTATATAATAATAATCCTATCAACACTGTATCTCCATATTATAATACAGTAAATACTCAAGAACAATATTCAAATGTAAATAATAATTTGTTTGAAGATACTTTTACTAATCAAGGTCCTAAACGCACATGCGCTCAAGATTGTGATAATATGTGTCAAACATTTTTAAATTCAAATAATACTCAAAAATATAATCAATGTATTAGTCTATGTAAAAATATACTTAATACTTGTCAAGAATATTGTGATGAAGAAGATAATGATTCAAAATATTGTAATACAAATTTTGATAATAATACTAATAATACAAATAAATGCCCAATAGCATATAAAAAGAATAATAATTATTATGTTTATATATATCCTAATAGTATATATGCTACTGATTTAGGTTATAGTGGTGAAAAATCTTATGGACAAAATATTGATAATGCAAGAAATATTTATAGTCAAAATTTTCCAAATTGTGTAATTCCAAAAGAATTAAGATATGATGGTAATAAAAATTATATTGAATCATGTCCTTATAGTTTAAAACAATTAAATCCTTGTAATATTGATCAATGTTATGGAGTTAATTGGGGTGTTGAAAATTATGAATCATTAAATATTAATGATAAATGTAAGAAAGCTGTTTCTAATTATTGTAGAATTAATTATGATATTGATGAAAAATGTGCTTGTTGGAATCCAAAATATAAAGATGATAAGAAATGTATTAAAATGAAAAAATTCTTTGAAAATCCTAAAGATTATTGTAGTCCAAATTCATTTAATATCGAAGATCATCCTGATTTTGATAAATATATTAAGAAAGATAATATTCCTTGCTGGGGTTGTAATCTTGATGCTCCAGAAAAAGTTAATGATAAAAAATAAATAAAAATTATTTTTGTGTAATAAATATTTTTTAATTAAATTATAATTTAAAAATTAATTAATTATAATTTTTTATATTATTATATTTTATATAAATGGCTGAAATTATGAAAGGAGGCAAAAAAGAAAAAAAAACAAAAGTAGCTAAATCTAAGAAATCTAAGGCTAACAAGAAACCCAACCCTTGGCTCGCACATGTTAAAAAAACTATGAAGGAAAATCCTAATAAAAAATTTAAAGATATTTTGACTATGGCTAAGAAGACATACAAAAAATAAATTTTTTTGACTATGGATATTAGACATACAAAAAATAATTTTTTTTTGACTATGGATATGAGACATACAAAAAATAAATTTTAAAATATTTTTTTCTAAAATATTCTTTAAAAATTTGTTAATAAATATTATTAATTTTAATAATATTTATCTTATTATTTATATATGGAAAGTAAAGGAGATTTTATAATTTGGATTATTTTATTTTGCGCATTATTTATAATTATTGGATTATATATGAGCGAAGATACTCCATTAAAGATTAACATGAAAGATAAAATATTAGGCACAAATAATTCTATTGAAAATTTTACATCAGATTCAACATCAACAGATATTGCTGAAGGTGCTTCTCCTAAATATAATTGGGGATTACCAGATGATTTTATACCACAAAATAATCAAAAATGTGCTGATTGTCCTATATGTCCTGATTGCAAGAAATGCCCTAAATGCGATGATTGTAAATGTAAAAAAAATTGTGATAATGATGATTGTATTCCTAAACCTAATTATGATAATAATACCTGTAAAAATTGTGATATTACTTTAAACAAAGATATTGATAAATATATTTTAAAAAGCTCTGTTCCTGCTTGTCCTGATATGACAAATTATGCTACTAAAAATATGATTCCATCATGTCCTGATATTAGCAACTATATTTTAAAAAGTGAAATCCCACATTGTGATAAAGTTGATATGACTAAATATGTATTAAAATCTGAAATTCCTGCATCACCTGAATGTCCTATTTGTCCTGAATGCCCTATTTGCCCTAAATGTCCTGATCAACAAAAGTGTAAAGAATTACATGAATATAATATTGGTGAACACCCTGATATGAGTAAATATATATTAAAATCTGATATCTTAAATAGTCAAGAAGTTAAAGATTATATTTCCGCAAATTATGTTGAAAAAGGTAAATGTAATCAAAATACAAATAATAAAAAAGATAATAGCAAAAATCCTATTAATGATAATAAAGTAAATTATAAGAAAAATAATATACCAAGTGAAGAGTCTTATAATTATAATATGAATGATTTTAATAAATTTTTTAAGAAAAATAATAAAATGTCAAGTGACACAATGGGAATGTATGCTGGTGATAATTTATATGCAAGTGTTTAATTTATTTTAATTAATATCATATACTTCAAAACTACCCATTTCAAATTCATCATCTAAGTCTGTTTTTTTAATATATAAATCTTTAATTTTATTTAGTACGCCTTTATGTGAAACTAATAAAACAGTTTTATCATTATAATTATTTAATAAATAATTAAAGAAAGGGATTATTCTTTTTTCTAGATTTTTATCATTTTCTAATACGGTAAAATCATCTTTTTTTATAATAGATTTATAATTATGATTAATTATATGTTTTAAATTATTATTTTTTAAATCATTTGGTGTATAGTACCATTGTCCAATACTAAAATAAATATTATGTAAATATTCATATAATGCGTATTCAACATTTACTTTTTTATTTAATGATTTTGATATAAAAAATGATGTTTCTAATGTTCTTGTAAACGGTGATACAAATATTTTATCAATATTATATTGTTCAAGTTTTTCTGGTAATTTCATTGAATCTAAAAAGCCTTCGTCGGTAAGATTACTAAAAAATCCTATATCAGAATTTCTTTTTTCATGTCTTAATAAAATTAGTCGCATATTTGTTCTTTTTAGAAAAAAGAACTACAAAAAAATTGAAAAAAGAACTTACTACAAAAAATTGAAAAAAAGAATAGTAGGGAATATTTTGCTGGATTTTATAGGATTTTTTAATTTTAATTATTTATAAATAAAATATTGTATATATGTAATATTAATGTCTTTTTTTAATTTTAATTCATATAATAGTTCTAGTAATATGTCTAGATATATAAATGAAAAATTACAAAAAATAAATGATAAATACTTTAAAAATAAAAATATAAAAAAACCTTTACAATTTTATTATAATTATGAAAATGGTAATATAAATATAAATAAAAAAATTGATATATTGCATTTATATAAAACTGAACAAAATAAATTAAATTATTATTTTTTAAATAATTTTAGTAATGATTTTTTGAAGAAAGTATTTTCAATTAGTAATTTAATATATGATATATTAAATATATATAGATTGATATTAGAATATAATTATGATGAAATACATGAAAAACATGAAAAACAAAACAACGATTCAGTTCGTATTATTGATATATATGAATATATATATTTTATAATTAATAATAATGAAAATACAATTAAAACAACTTTGAATAGTACCAATGATTTATTAATTTTAATTAATAATATTAATGAACAAAATATTAATTATATTGGATTTTATAAAAATAATAATAAATTAGAATATATTATAAATAAATCATATAGTTATGAGTATTATTTATTATATTATTTATTGGATAGTGATTCTTTTAAAAATGATACTAAAATTTTTAATGAAAAAACTAATCCAATAAATATTCAAAAATTAGAAAATAAAATGAAGACTGATATATGTAGAGCTAATTATAAAATAATATTCAATAATACTGAAACTAATTATAATTTAAGTAATAATAATAATATTGAAAATAAAAAAGATAAATTAAGAAAAAAATTTATTGATGATCTAAAAAATAATATAAGTGAATATTTAAAAACAAATAAACAACAATTGTTTAATAACACATTAATAAAAATTTTACAATCAATATATCAAGTAGTAATTGGAAATATATACAAATATATCCATAATATATATATTAAAAAATATTTTATTTTAGTTGGATTAGATAATTTTCCTATTAAATTTAGTGCCATTAAACAAAGTTATGCAATTACTTTTAAAGAAAATAATATTTTAATTGAAATTAATTATATTTTTAATAGTTTAGTTTTAGATGCGTATTGTAAAATAAATATTGATTTTATAAAAAATACTTTAAATGAAGAAATTAAATTTAAATGGAAAAATGAAAAATGTAAAAATATAATTTTATTTGGATCTAATCCTGAAAAAACAAATTTAATAAACGAATTATTACCTAAAATAGTTCCTATTCAAAAACAAATTTATAATATTTTAAAATTAAATAATAAAAAAATTAATAAAAATACTATTGAATATATTCGTAATATAATAATGAACTCAAACTCCACGAAAACAAATTTAACACAAATTGCTGTAGTTTAGCTGAAAACCAATGTTTTCTTAAATTAGTTATTAAAATGCCATCTGTTTCCACAATTTTGACAATTAATAAAAGTAGTCATAGGTTCATCTGCACAACGAACTTGTAATTGATAATAAGTACAATCTCGACTTTTACATCTACTACATTTGTATTCGTCTGTTTTAATACCAATACTACGATTATTCATAAATTCATCGGCGGCGTTTTGTCTATCAATATATTGTTTCCAATGATCTTTATTAATATCTTGTGGTAATAAAAAAGCAATATTATCAATATCAATTTCATTATTATTAATTTGTTTAATGAAATTATTATTTTTTATGTATGAATTCGGGTTCATATTATTGTACAATGAAATTATTTTATTTACATAAATTCTTTTAAAATTTTTATCATCAATACTTTCATGTATTCCTCTAATAAGTGATTGTTCTTTTGCATAATTATATATGCTATTTTCTATTTTTGATGATAATTCTTCTGTATTATCAAAATGTATGTCTTCAATAGAATTATTTAATGTTTTAAATAATTCGTTAAATTTATAAATGCATAATTCTCTTGCTGTCATTTTTATAATAATATAATTAGTAATTTATTTTTATATATGAAAAAAAAATCATTTTTTTTAATTTTATTAATAATTGTTTTAATAAATATTTGATAAATATTTATTTAATTAAAGAATTTAATAAAATAATTTAGTAAAAAAAAATTAATAAAATAATTTAATAAATATTTGTTAAAATTATCAAAAATATATATAAATAAGTAAAGATACTTATAATTATTTTCTATTATAATTATATATTATGGATATAAAATATTTAATTAATATTTGTTTAATCCTATTTGTTTTACATATTATTCTTATAAATTTAAATTTTAATATGAAAATAGGAAAAAATGTTGAAAAATTTACAAATAATGATAATACTTCTAATATTAATTTTTTAACAAGTGATAAAGATAGTAGTGATGAATTTAAAAAAAAATTATTAAAATATATTCAAGCTGATGAAAATAAAGAAAATTCTTCTAAAGAATCAGATTTTGAGAAGAAAAATACTAGTTCTATTTTACCAGCAAATACTTATGTAGGAGATGATAATGTTCCTAATTTTGAATCTAATGTTGCAGATATTAGTAAATTTTATAATATAAATTTTGATAATTTAAATGAAGATGATTTAAAGAACGCTACTCCTATTTGTAATCCACCTGATCCTGTTAAGTTAAAAGGAAATGATGATTCTTGCAAAACAAAAACTGGACGTGAATCAATTGAATTACCAACTACTTGGCAATATAAAAGTGAGCTTCCAATGAATGGTGGAAGTATGAATGGAATTTACGGTTTTGATAATTTGGAATCCCAATTTGCTTCTTTTGGTGAC
>JACCDO010663006.1_pt1 | contig 11375 bp, 9 predicted proteins | sample 7446101 | NCBI WGS metagenome assembly JACCDO01 (sample SAMN15323440, study PRJNA562643) | freshwater metagenome | isolation source: river surface water | place: USA:Blue River Watershed | collected 2017-08-16
TAAATCACAAATTAAAGAATTATATCAAATGTTCTTTAATATGGAAGCACCTGTTTCACAATTAGCAAGTATCCGTGCATCAGAATATTCACCTGCACATATTACCGCAGTTTTCCTTAGATTCAGAAATGAACCTGAAAAAGCTTTGGAACATTTAGATGATTTAGAACAAAAAGTTACAATTAAACCAATGGTTGAGGCTCCTGAATCTACAAAAACTACTCCTACTAATTCTAGACCAATTTCTCCTTCACAATCTGGACAAACAGAACAAACAGGACAAACAGGACAAACAGGACAATTTAAAAATATTAATGAAATAAATTCATTTATGTCTAAATTTATCATAACAAGTGCTCCTAGTATTCCTATACAAATATCTAATTCATCCAAAGATATTTTAGTATCTGATGTATCTAAAGATATCTCAGTATCTGAGCAAAAAAATATTGTTGAACTGGTTGAAAAAGCAAATGAATCTCTTGTAAATCTTGATAAGACCAAATTTACAAACGAAGTAATTGAAATCGTCAATATACATAAAAAACTTGATTCTATTGCAACACCAAATGATTCAAATGATTCAAATGAACAAAAAGAACAGGAAGAATATGATGATTTACCAGATTTATCAGATTTACCTGAAACTACTGTTTCTGAACAAGTTGATTAAAAATATGATTTTTTATAAAGAAAATAAAATAAATTTATAAAAATATTTTGAAAATGTTTTTTGATATTTTATATATCAGTTGTTAAATTTTTATTTTTATCAAAATTAATAATTTTGTTATTATAATTTTGATTGTTTTGATAATTTTCTGGACTGCTTAAAATGTTAAATAGAATTTTCTCATATTGGGAAATACCAGAGTCTGCTAATAGTCCAAAATTATGTGTTGATAAATTATTTAAAATTGAATCTAAATTAGAACTTTTTTTAATACTTAAATTTGTCATATTATGAATAGAATTATCTACACGAAATTCATTTCTAATAGCGAAATCGTTTTCTAATTCATAAATTTCCATAAATTCATAAATATAAGTATTAGTTCTACTATCTTTAATTTCACTTACTGATGTGTAACCATTTGGATTTTTAATAAACTTGTTTAATTGAACTGAAATCTTAATTTTTTCATTATAATTTGGACTATAATCATGTTTAAAATTAAAATATTTTAAATCCTTTGATTCAAACTCTTTAAATTTACTATTAAATGTTTCTAAATAATTTGGAATAAATCCATGTGTAAGATTTTTGTAAATCGATGGATAAATTTTTACTAAAGTTTTATAAGAATTACCGATATACATTTTTACTAATTATAATATATTGTATTAATATAGTATTAAATAAATTCAATTTTTTTGTTTAATTACTTGTTATTTTTATTAAATTACGAGTTGAATTTTTTACTTTTGAAATAAGCAGAAACCATTTGTCCAGATTGTATATGAGTTGTATCTATTAATTGGTAAGTAAAATTTGATAAAATATTTAATTCTGTCTGTTGCATAAGAGTACGATTTGAACTTGTCATTATAATTACAATTGATTTAGTTGGTTCAACAATTCTATCTAATATCGTATAAATTGTTTGTAAAATTTTGTTATTATAAATATTTCCTAGTTTAGAATATTCTATAATTTTTTCAATTGAATCTAATACTAAAACAAATGAATCAGATTTATTACCAGAATCAAATTGTTCATATAATATTTGTTCTTTCATCGGGTAATTTATCAAAGATTCTGAATTCACAAATTTAATACAATTAAACCCAGAATTTGATGCAATTTGACAAGCCAAAGTGGTTTTACCAATATAATTATCACCTTGTATTAATATTGATAACATTTTACCCTTATTTAATTTTGAAATCTTGTCTAGAACCTCATCATATACTTTTTTATATTCGTTTGAATAAAACTCAAAACTATTTGCTGTAATAATTTCTATTTGAGGAGAACGTGTACCAAATTGTGGTTTAATTTCTAATAATGCTCTTTCAAAATATTCTTGTGTAACAACTGGTCTTATAGTTTTTATATTTGATAAATTAGATGGGTCTAATTCTTTAGCAATACTATAAGATACTGCTGTTTTAACCACTGATTCTAATTCTGCACCAGTGTAATTTTTGGTTTCATTAGCGATAATATCTAAATTTACATTTTGTAAATATCCACCTGAACTCATTTTATTAGTGTGAATAGCAAGAATATCTTTACGGCCTTTTTCATCTGGGATTCCAATTTCTATTTGAACTTCTAAACGTCCAGGTCTTAAAAGTGCATCATCAATTAAATCACGTCTATTTGTCATACAAATTAGTAAAATATTATTAAGACTTTCGGGACCATCAATCATTGTTAAAAACTGGTTTACAACTTTGTCTGAAACTCCAGAATCAGAAGTATTCATACCACGTTTTTTAGCAAGAGCATCAAATTCATCACAAATAATTAAATGTAATTTTTTACTATTTTTATCCCTAATTGCATCCTCAAATAACTTACGAACATTTTCTTCTGATTCTCCTACATATTTACCAAGTAAACTAGGACCGTTAACTATTTTTGGCTCTTCGCAATTTAAAATTTTTCCGATTTGTCTGGCTATAATTGTTTTACCACAACCTGGTGGACCGTAAAGTAATATACCTCTTACATGATTAATACCTAAATCCTTTAGAATCTTTTCTGGTACAATTCTTGAAGCAAAAGCACGTCTAAATATAATTTCAAATTGTTTATCTAAACCACCAATACCCATTTCTTTAAAATTAAATTCTGATTTAAAAACTTCATTTTGTTGACTTGATACAATATTAATTGTTGAATCCGTAGTAATTATTTTTAATTGGGTTGATTCTGTAATTATTTGATTATCATAAACTTGATTAACTGCAACCATATTTAAAATATTATTGTAAATATATTGATGATTTGAAATAATTGGAATTCCAATAATTGATTTTTTTATCTTTTCTACTTCATCATCATCTATTTCAATATAAGGATTATTTTTTGTTGATATATTTTTAATCAATAATGTTAAAATACCAATAGGTTCTAACGGTTTATTCCATGGAATCACGTCAATTGATTTTGTTAACATTGCTTTTAAATACATTCTTTGGTAATTATTAAAACATACTTGATTTTCCCCAATAGAATTATCTTCAATTACTTTGTAAATTCCACTTGCAAGACCATCAGGATTAAATACTTTTACATAATTTGTAATTGATGATTTCACATAAATACAATTTGATTTTGAATATTCTGGATTTGATAATTTATCAATTGTTAATTTTAATACTTGGTCTTCTGTTTTGTTATTAGTATTTTTAACATTTTTCTCAAATTCATCAAATGGATTTGATTTAACTTCAGAAACTTTATTAACTTCAGAGTTTGAGCCTGTACCAAATAAAAAGTTCATATTAACTTGTAAAATTATTATATATACTTATTATCATTTAAAATCAAATTTTTATACAAAAATTTAAGTATAATTGAATATAAAAACAAATATATTCATTATATATAATAAAAATATGAATTTAGCCAATAAAGAATTTAATTTTATTCAATCAATCAAAATTTTTTATCATAAAGTTATAACATTTTTTACAACAGGAAAATTTGATTATGAACTCGCACCACTTAGAGAAAATATTGATAATTCTGATGTTGTACTTGATTTCCAAGAAATTAATGGATAAAAATATTAAAAAGTATTATTATACACAACTTTAAAAGATTTTTTTTAAACTTAAAAAAACATAAAAAATATAAAAATATAGTTTTTGAAGACTTAATAAAAATTATTTACAATTTTTAGTATAAGAAATATATTTGATTTAATTTTTAATATATAATATATTTTTTTCTTGAATAAATAATATATTATAACATGTCAGGAAACGTTCAAAAAATTAACACTAACCTTACAATTGCATCAATTTGCCCTATTGTTATTAGCCAAACTGATGCTATCTTAAGTTTCGCTACTGCTGAAACTATTGCAAGAAATGTCCCTGTTGGTTCTGGTTTCCGCGTTTGTGCTCCCAGCATCTACTCATTAAACCAAGTTTACACTACTGCTGATGCTCACACTTGCTGTGGTGTTAACGTACAACCTACCGTAAATGCTACTGTTAACATGTCAATGGGTGGTTATTAAATTATTTTATCTAAATAAGATAATCTAATATAAAATTATATCTGCACAAATGATTTTTTAAAATCTATTTTTATTTCTTTACCTTTTATTTTATTCAAAGGTAATCTTTCTTTTGGTCTAAACTTTTTTGACTTGTCTTTTATATAATTTCTTTGGTCCAAATTATATATACTCTCTTCTAATGATGATAACGAATTATTTGAATCTGATTTGTATTTTTTATGTATACTCGTAATTTTTATTGATTTATCCAAATTTGTTGTGTCTTTCTTAAAATAATTATATAAAGTATTCTTTGAATTTGAATATGATGTTTTTATATTTGTTATTATTTCTTCATCATATGTATCGGACTCATATATACTTTTATAATTAGATTTTACACTGTATTTTATTTTATCATTTAAATATTTTAAACTTTCAGACTCTGTGATATTTACTATATCTAATTGATTGGCTTTTTTAAAATAATTTACTGGAATCACATTTGGATAAGAATTTAAATTTGAATTTGTCACTGTTATTGATACCAAATCTGGTATCGAATTGGGAGCTTGATGTAAATTTTGATTTATACTATATTCATTGTTTAAATTAAAATTTGGAGTCACAGTTGGAACAGTACTTATTGAAAAACTAGGGACTGATAACGTTGGATTTAATGTATTAATGAATATTGAATTTGGACTAGAACTATGATTTAAATTAGTTAAATTCGTGTTAATACTAGTATTAAAGTTATTATAATTGTTAAATCCATTGTTTTCCGAATGATTATTTGGATTAGACATAATATTTGGATTAGACACATTGGTTGAATCATATTTTAAATTTGCAATTTTGGCACTTAACATCGCTAATTTATTTATTAGAGAAAAATAATCCATAATCACATTGGAAAAAACCCCATAATTATTTTCTTGTGCAATAAAAGTGTATATATTTATTATATTATTTATCTTATTGATTAAATTCGTTTTTATTATATTAAAGTTCATCTCGTCACAATTCGAATTATTTAAAAAAGTATTCAAATAATTACTTATATATTTAACTTCTGAAGAAGAATTGTTTGTTATAATGTCTATATGTTCTATACATATTTCGGTGAATTCTGATTTTATATTTTTTATTTGTGTGAAATTATAGTTCATTTACTAGATTTATTTTATATATTTGTTTTATAATTGTTTTATTTCTTTTATATTTGTTTTATTTGTTAAAAATTAATAGTTTGATAATTTGATAATTTTTTAGTTATAATTATAACTAAAAATGCGTAAATAAAAAATTAATTTTTATATCGATTAAATCGAAATACTTGACAACTTAAAATTAATATTAAGGTCTCTTTTTTTAGTAACAATGCTGGATTTTTTTTTCTCATCGCTTGATTTAATTTCTAATCCTAATATTGTTGCTAATTCATTATCAAGTTTTTTTTCCTTATGAAATTGATTAATCTTATGATAAATACATTCTGAATTGGCACAATTTTTTGGATGCAGACTAAATGTTTTTTTAAGATAATTTTTTACTTCATCTGTTGTATGTGGTCCATCGTATTTAAATGTTTGTAAATTTAATTGAGTATTAAAGCAAAATGCCCAACAATGTCCACAACTATCCCCAATTTTCATCTCATTTAAAAAATATAATCCACAAAATGAACACTCTGTGTGACCATTTTTAGGATAACTTATTCCAACAAATTTCTTGAATTCCTCCATATTATTTTTTTTCTGGTTATATTGATTATTTTGATTTATATTTTCTTGATTAATATTATTTTGATTTAAATTGTTTTGATTATTTAACATATCTTGATTTTGTTGATTATTAATATTAATTGACATTTAATGTATAGATATTTGTATATATATACATTTTTTTATATTATATTATTATCAATTTTTCAAATAAAAATTGATTTTAACATATAAACCTATAATTAATTAAAATTATTATTATTATATGTTTAAATTATTCTGGAATAGTAGAAAACAGGATGATTCTGATTCAGACTATGATATTGAAAAAGAATTCAATTCTGGAAAAGATTATGATATTGAAAGCGCATCATATTTAAAAAAAGATATTAAAAATACAAAACAAGAATTTATTACAAGTACTAACACAAACTCTCACAATCAAAAATTAAAAAATTCAAATTCGTCTACTAATATTGATATTGTAAAATCAAATGATTCTACTGATTTTACTGATTCTACTCAATCTACTGATTCTACTGATGTAATTGAAGTTAAAAAAAGACAGATATCTAATGAATCTACAGAAAATCAATTTATTAGAACTTTATCGAGTACTGGAAGTTTAAACAATATGCAAAAATTGTTAAATCAAAATTTATTACCAACTCCATTAAAAATACCTAGTTTATCTCCAGTATCAACACCAATATCTACTCCCACATCAACACCAATTAACAAAAATATTTTAAATGAAAAAACTAATCATCAAAGCGAACAAGATTTTATTAGTCATTTTGAAGGTGGACAAAAAAATAAATCAGATGCAAGAACATTTTTTGAAACACAAAAAATAATTAATGATTATGAATCAAAAATGAATATGGATATGGCTATAACTATGGATATGAATATGAGAATGGATGAGGATAATTTTAGTAATTTGAATGATACTAATGATTTAAACTTAACAAATGAACATCAATCCAATGAACCAGAACATAATGAAATTACTGATATAAAATTATACAATCGAACAATGAATAAAATTAATAAATTAAAAGAACAATCATCATATACAAATTATAAAAATGAAAAATCAAACAAACATGATGACTCTGAAAAAGAAGAATCTGATTATGAATCTGATTTGTCAGATGATGAACAATCTGAAGATGCATCACAAAATGATGAATTAGATTTTGAGCCTGATAATTTTACTCATTATGTATTAAAAGAATCAATTAGAAGTTATAATCATAATTCTTTTTATTGTCAGTTTTTATGGTCTGGTATTGAACATTTAGACCATTGGGAATTACAAAGAAAACTTAACAAAAATCATGCTAAACAAATTTTATCTCAGATGAAAAAAGATTATAACAATAATCAAAAAAAATTTACATTTTATGATGTTATTCATTTGGCAATTAAACCAGATGGCAAATATTATGTTATTGATGGTCAACATAGATTAGTTGCTTATTTTAATTTATATTTAAAAAATGTATATCCTATTCAAAAAGTACCAGCGGTAATTTGGACAACTAAGTCAGATGAAGAATTTTTAGAAATTTATGAAAGAATTAATAAACGAGTTCCTTTTGATGTAACACCTTTTAATAAAAAGATTTTAGACATTATATTCCAAATGGATAATACATTTAATAAGGTATCTAATATTTGGGGTAAAAAACGACCTAAAATTGATAAAAATCTATTTATTGAAGAGATGAAAACTAATGATTATGTCCATAAATTGGATGCAGACACAATTGTAAAAAAAATTATAGAAATTAACATTAAAATAAGAGGATTACCAAGATCCAAAAGAACAGATTCTAAAGTTTCTAGTCAAGTACATACTACTGCAGAAGAAATGGATTTCTATTTAGGATATGACAAATCACTTAAATGGATTCACGAAATTAATGATAACTAATCTATTTAATCATTTTTGTATATTTATCAATATATTTTTTTATTGATTTTAAATTAAATTTATCATTATCTATATTTTTTGTTACTTTTTTATATATCAAAAATGTCCAATATAAATTCATTCCAATCATTACAATTGATACTAATGGAATTACTAATCCAAATATATTTCTAAATCTATAATTTATAATAAATAATAAACATAATGGTAATAAATACATGACTCTGACACTAAAATATGATATTACAAAAAAATTATCAGAAAATGTAATTAAATTATCTGGAACATAACTATTTTTTTTAACATATCTTAATATTTTTGACAACGATAAAAATATTGTACTAAATTCTGCTAAAAATGTCTTACTTACCCAAATCAAATATTCAGGTTCCATATATAAATAACCATAAAACAATATTACCATACAAATTATATGATGTAGCAAGAATATATTATTTTTATCTAAATAATTAATTCCTGATGAAATAGTAAAATATATATAACTATGTTTGCATACTGATAAATATGTTGAACCCATATACTCTAAATTATTTTGATTAAATAAAATTGTCATACTTAAAAAAAACATATAGACACAAAATAAAAATCCATAAATGTTATGGATAAAATCTAATTTTTCATTGTACATTTTAAAATGGTATTATATAAAAATAATTACATTTTATTTTTATTATAAAAAAAGTTTATTTTGCAAATTTTAATAAAAATACACATTTATTATAAACTTTCTCTTCAGGATTTTCATAATAAAATATTATTGAAACGTCTTTATCATAATTTTGATTTTTATATCTTTCGTTCCTTATTCTATAATTCCTACTAAATTTATAGTGTTTTATTATATCATTCATTTCTTCTTCATCATTTTTATCTTTTCTAAATATTGATACATTTTCACTTGAAACTGTATCTTTTTTATTGTTATTAATTATTTCACATTTTGAACATGTTTCATAATGGATTTTAAAAAATTTTTTTGTCATTTTACTATTTTTAATTTTAGCCTGTAAATCATCACAAGGTATCCATAATATAGGTATCTGTAATTCCATCAAATTTTTAGAACTCTCAGAATCTAATTCAAACTCTACATCATCTACCTCATCATGTTCTTTTGGATATTCATCATCATCTTCACCATTTCCTAATAATGCTTTTTCATCTTCATCATCTTCATCATAGTTCCCATTATCTTGACCATATCCATCATTATTTTTATTATTTAATTTTTCATCTTCCTCATCTTTTACAAATTTTATATTATTAAATCTATTTACCAAACATAATTTATCAAAATTACTTAACGGTTTTTTTATTTCTCCTTCTGATGAATCATTAAACATTTCAATATTATCCTTATATATTTTTTCTATATCCTGATTGTGATTATCGAAATAATTATTCGAAGTATCTTTCTTAAATATTTTCTTGTCTGAATCAGATGACTCCTTTTTATTAACCTTTGTATTTTTTAAACCTGATTTATTAAGTTTTGGTTTATCTGAATCATCAGAATCTACTGAGTCGTTCAAGTTTTTACCTTTAATATATTTATAATCATCAGAATTATCTGATTTTTTTATATTTTTGTTTTCTAATTTTACAATATTATTTTTTTTCTTGAATTTGTTTACTTTAAATCTTGAATCTGAATCACTTGAATTTGATTCTGAATCTGATTCTGAATTAAATGCACAATCTAATTGTTTTACTTTGCTTTTAGTTTTAGTAGTTGTTTTAATTTCATAATATCCATTGTTATCATTGTCATCATTGTCATTTTCATCATTGTCATCTTCTTCTACTTTAATATTTGATTTTTTTAAACTTTTAATAGAGTCTATATCAATTTTAATATCAATTTCATCAGAATATTTATTTGATTTAGATATTTTTGATGGTTTTGTTGATTTATTTACTTTAACATTAATACTCGAATCAGAATTTTTTGATTTCTCAAATATTTCAGAATTTAATTTTGATATTTTTTCATCTTGTTTTTTTAATTTAATATTTTTCTCAGAATCTGATGATTTCGTTGATATATTTGATTTAATTGATTTTGATGATTTAGTTGATGAATTTTCCGAATCAAATTGTTCAATGTTTTCTTCATCAAATAATTCATAAAATTTATAATTTGAATATGGTTTTTTAACAACCCCAATATTCATTTCATAAATTACCTCTATAATTCTACTTGCTTTTATTTTTATCAAATTAAAATTAGTTAATTCTCTTGGAAATTTAATTTGTTTAATATCATAATTTTCTGCATGATAATTAAAATCTTTAAGAAATATTTCTTTGCCCAATATTTTTTTAAATTCAAAAATCATATTGTATTCCAAAAAATACAAATTATCTAATTCACATATTTTATTAGCAGATAATAATCTATAATATAAACTAGTTGTTTGTTCATCTATATTTTTCTTTACTGTACCGATTATCTTTGTTATTCCGTAAAAACCTAAATACGGTTTTCTTGTCGCAATCAAAAATAAACTTCCAATTAACTCATTTTCTTCTAATCCATCTTCATCAATAAATGGAATATATTTATAATTTCGTGTTGTTTTTGATGTTGTCATAACCCTTCTTATATCTTTGGGTTCATTCAACATATAAAGATATTCGTTAACAAAAGTACCCATTTATATTTTTTAATATATTTTAATATTTAAAATCTATCTAATCTCTTAATTATAATATATTAAGTATAAAAATCAAATTTTTATACTATACTAAAAAAATATATAACAAAAAATTTTTAACACAATATCTTTATTCCTTCAATTTCATAGTATTTTTTTGGATTATACATTTGTTCAATCACATCTAAATTATTTTTTCTATCATCAGAATGTAATTTTCCAGAAGTAAAAATTAAATTTATTATTTTTATCTTTTTTTCATACATTCTCTTAATTTCCATTTCTTTATATTTATTATTGTCTAAAATTGTTAATGGTTTATCTTTTATCACAATAATATTATTTAATTGATCACCAGAATAATTATTATAAATCCATTTTTTAATAGTTTGGAATCTTAATAATTTTTCTATTGATTTTCTATTAATTTTATTATCTTTTATTAATTTAATACTGTTTGAAGAATATCTGCTTAATGTATTTGAATTTAAAAATACAGAACTAAATCTTATCTTTGAATTAGTATCATTGAAAATAAATATTTTACTCTTATTAAAATTAAAATTCATATGTGCTGATGTTTGATAAATCAATATATTTATATCATAGGTCATATTATCATCATACATAGATAACAATTTTACTCTTTCTGTGTATAAAAGATTCTGATTTATTCCAAATAATATATTTTTAAGTACTATACCTGGAAATACAAATTTTCTTTTGTAAATCAAATTCTCTTTCAAATCTCTTGTTAACTCAAACTTTTCTTCTGTTTCATCAGCCACATACATTACTACATAAACATTGTTCATTACTCTTACATATTCGGATAATAAATAATCCA
>JACCDO011635853.1_pt1 | contig 11375 bp, 9 predicted proteins | sample 7446101 | NCBI WGS metagenome assembly JACCDO01 (sample SAMN15323440, study PRJNA562643) | freshwater metagenome | isolation source: river surface water | place: USA:Blue River Watershed | collected 2017-08-16
CCTCACCGGCCTGCGCGCGGCCATGACGCGGGTGATCAACAAGTACATCGAGGACAACGAGCTCGCCAAGAAGGCCAAGGTCGAGATCACCGGCGACGACATGCGCGAAGGCCTGTGCTGCGTGCTGTCCGTCAAAGTGCCCGAGCCCAAGTTCTCGAGCCAGACCAAAGACAAGCTCGTGTCCAGCGAAGTTCGTGCACCCCTGGAAGACATCGTTACCAAAGCCCTCACCGATTATTTGCAAGAGCGCCCCAACGACGCCAAGATCATTTGCGGCAAGATCGTTGAAGCGGCCCGAGCCCGCGAGGCCGCTCGCAAAGCCCGCGAAATGACGCGCCGCAAAGGCGTGCTCGATGGCATGGGCTTACCCGGCAAGCTTGCCGATTGCCAAGAAAAAGACCCAGCCCTGTGCGAGATCTACATCGTGGAGGGCGACTCGGCAGGTGGCTCGGCCAAACAAGGCCGCGACAGAAAGTTCCAAGCCATCTTGCCGCTCAGGGGCAAGATCTTGAACGTTGAAAAAGCCCGTTATGAGAAATTGCTGAGCAGCAATGAAATCCTCACGCTCATCACAGCATTGGGAACGGGCATTGGCAAAACCAGCAGCGACTCAGGCAAGTCCAGCGTGGACGACTTCAACATCGACAAGCTTCGCTACCACCGCATCATCATCATGACCGATGCCGACGTAGACGGCGCCCACATTCGCACGCTGTTGCTCACTTTCTTTTATCGCCAAATGCCAGAGTTGGTCGAACGGGGTCACATCTACATTGCCCAGCCGCCTCTCTATAAAGTCAAAGTGGGCAAAGAAGAACAGTACCTCAAAGACCAATCTGCGCTTGATGCGTTTTTGCTGCGCGTTGCCCTGCAAAGCGCTAGCGTTCAAACCGGCGGTGCGCGCAACCAACTGTTGTCTGGCGAAACCCTCAACGAACTGGCGCGCAAACACCAGTTGTCCGAGTCGGTGATTCATCGCCTGAGCAGTTACATGGACGAAGAGGCCTTGCGTGCAGTGGCCGATGGCGCCGTCCTCGATCTGGAAACTTTGGATGCCGCACGCCAAAGTGCGCAGGCTCTACAAGCGCGCTTATTGGCCGCAGGCAGCCAGGCCGAGGTTCTGGGCGAGTTCGATGCCGTCAACGACAAGCCGTTGTTGCGCATCTCGCGCAAGCACCACGGCAACGTGCGCAGCAGCGTCATCACCCAAGACTTTGTCCATGGCGCTGATTACGCCACCTTGGTGGAGGCTGCGGCCACATTTGAAGGGCTGGTTTCCGCCGAAGCGGTGGTCATGCGCGGCGAAGGTGAAAAACAAAAGCAAGAGCGAGTGACCAGCTTCCGCGACGCCATGCGCTGGCTCATTCAGCAGGCCGAATCGGCCACAGCGCGTCAGCGCTACAAAGGCTTGGGCGAAATGAATCCCGAACAGCTTTGGGAAACCACCATGGACCCGAACGTGCGCCGTTTGTTGCGTGTTCAGATTGAGGACGCCATCGAGGCCGACCGCGTCTTCACCATGCTGATGGGTGATGAAGTCGAGCCCCGCCGCAACTTCATTGAAGCCAATGCGCTAAGGGCGGCCAACCTCGACGTTTGATGACTTGGCCGCTTCATTCGCCGATGACCGGCCTTTGCGCTTTTCGCTGCTGTGCATGGCGTGAGCAGGCAGCGTTTCTTGGTCAAAGGTCGCTTGTTGTTGGGTGTTGAGTTGCGCGTAAAACGCTTTGGTGGCTTGCAGTTGCTCGGTCATGCGTTGAGCGTGCTGCTTCTCGCGGGCCTCGTGCAATTTTTGGCGCTCTTCCATGCGTTGAATGGCCGTCATCTTGGCGAGGGCTTCCATCTTGGGGGGTTCTGCTGACGAAGAAATGGGTTTCATGCTGGCTTCAAAAGCGGCCCAGGCGCTTTCTTGTGCGGGTGTGAGCTTGAGCTTGGCCTTGAGGTCTTGCAAGCGTGCTCCTTTTTCATGTTTGGCGTGGTGATGACCGTGGCCGGGAGCACCGTGGCGACGACCACCTTGTGGCGCTTCTTGCGCCAGTGCAGCCAAGCCAAGGCCTAGTCCTGCGGCAAGAATCCATGCGCGGGTGTGGGTCAGCAAACGGGTTTTCATGAGACATCCTGATATGAAGTTGCGGATGATCATTCAACGCCCCCTCATGTGGCCGGTGCACAGAAAACAGTGAAATATATTTTTTGTTTGTGCGTCAACTCAGGCGTAGAGATTGCGTTTCCACCGCACTTTTGAGGGCTCAGGCAAGACGTCCGTTTTGATAATCGTTAACCGCTTGAATCAACTCATCACGGGTGTTCATCACAAAAGGCCCGTACTGCGCAATGGGCTCGCGCAAGGGTCGGCCTGCAACGACGATGAATTGACAACCGGGCTGCAACGCCAGGCTCAAGCCTTCACCATCGTTGCTGAGGATGGCCATGTGGTGCAAGGGCAAGCGCTGGCCATTCAAGCTGGCTTCGCCATGGTGAACCACCACAAAGGCGTTGTGCCCAAGAGGCAACTCGCATTCAAAGGTTTGCGGCGTTGAGCCCAGCGCATGTACGTCCCAATACACGGGCGCGGTGGCTTCGCGTTGCACCAGCCCAGTCACGCCTTTGAACGCACCAGCAATCACGCGCACCCTCAGCTCATCGCTTTGCCAAACGGGCAACTCGGTTGCTGGAATGTCGCGGTACCAGGGCTCGCACATCTTGTCGCGCGCAGGCAGATTGAGCCAAAGCTGAAAGCCATTCATCAGCCCTTCTTCTTGTTCGGGCATTTCGCTGTGGATCACGCCTCGGCCTGCCGTCATCCACTGCACTGCGCCCGGATGCAAAAGCCCTACATTGCCCACGCTGTCGTTGTGGCGCATGCGGCCAGCCAGCATGTAGGTGATGGTCTCAAATCCGCGGTGTGGGTGATTTGGAAATCCGCCGATGTAGTCTTGCCCTTTGTCGCTGCCGAAAAAGTCAAGCATCAAAAAAGGGTCCAAGCGTTGTTGCCAATGGTGAGTCAGCAAGCGGGTGAGCTTCACGCCAGCGCCATCGGATGTCTTTTCGCCAGCGACCAGCGCTTCAATTTTTCTGGTTTTCATGACTTGCCTTGCGCGTTCGCGCGATAGCCTTCTTTTTGCACGGCTGCGATCAACTCGGTCACCTCAAGTTTGCTTTCAACGAGAACCGAATCGTGGCTGCGGTCAATCTCGATCTTCGCATTGGGGTCTACCGAAAGAAGGGCTCGCTTGACGGCCATTTCACAATGGCCACAAGTCATTCCGTTGACTTGAAGATGATGGTCCATGACAACTCCTTGTGCTTTTTCAAATTGTCCTTGATTGTCTGGCCAGATGTTTGGGCGAGGTTGATAATCCATGCATGAGCCGCACTCAAACCTCAAGCATTGGCATTGGTGGGATGACTTGTGCGGCATGTGTGGGCCGAGTCGAGAGGGCCTTGAGCAAGGTGCCCGGCGTTCAAACCTGCAGCGTGAACTTGGCCACCGAGTCGGCGCATGTGCAGTGGCAAGAGGGCCAAGATGAGGCCGCCGTATTGCCGGTCTTGCGACGCGCGATCCGAGATGCGGGTTACGAGCCCCGCAGCAGCGAAGCCACTTGGAGCGATGACCCCAGCCCTTGGCAAGGCTTCATGCCCATTGCCTTTGGTCTAGTCCTATCTTTGCCCTTGACCTTTCCCATGTTTGCAGCGCTGTGGGGCAGCAACTTCATGTTGCCAGCGTGGTTGCAACTGGCCTTGGCCACGCCTGTCCAGTTCATTCTTGGCGCGCGCTTTTACAAAGGGGCTTGGCATGCCCTGAAAAATGCCAGCACCAACATGGATGTGTTGGTTGCTTTGGGCACCAGCTCAGCGTGGCTGTTGTCGGTTTGGTTGGGTTGGGGCGTTTCACACCATGGCCATGAGCCGCACTTGTATTTCGAAGGTGCTGCCGTGGTCATCACCTTGGTTCGCCTTGGTAAATGGCTGGAAGAGCGCATCAAGCGACAAACCACAGCCGCAATCCGAGCCTTGCATCGATTGCGCCCCCAAGTGGCGCTGTTGGAGGATGCACTGAGCCCTTCGGGTGTTCGCGATTTGCCGGTCGATGAACTTCGTTTGGGTGATGTGGTGTTGGTCAAAGCCGGTGCGGCCATGCCTGCCGATGGTTGTGTGGTGTCCGGTCGTTCATCGGTGAATGAATCCATGCTCACTGGTGAGCCATTGCCTGTGAGCAAGCAGGAAGGGGACGCCGTCACGGGCGGCAGTCTCAATGGCGAGGGTCTTTTGCGTGTTCGTGTCACGGCGGTGGGTGCGCAATCCATGCTTGCTCGCATCATTTCGCGCGTGGAGCAAGCCCAAGCCGAGAAAGCGCCCATTCAGCGTTTGGTCGATCGCGTTTCTGAAGTGTTTGTCCCTGCGGTTTTGCTTTTGGCCTTGATCACTTTGCTCGCATGGCGTTGGTGGGGTGTGTCGTGGGATGAAGCCTTGGTCCATGCCGTCTCGGTGATGGTGATCGCTTGCCCTTGTGCGATGGGCTTGGCGACACCCACTGCACTGGTGGCAGGAACGGGTCTTGCAGCTGGGCGAGGCATTTTGATTCGTGATGCACAAGTCTTGGAGCTTGCCCATTCATTGCAAGCGGTGGTCTTCGACAAAACCGGTACGCTGACCCGTGGCGAGCCTGTGGTCGATGAGGTTTGGACGCCCACGCAAGGCGCACAGGTTTTGTCGTTGCAGGCAGATGCGCAGGTGGTGATGGACGAGGCCACTCAACGCGCTTGGTCCGTGGCTTTGGCCTTGCAGCAAGCCAGCGACCATCCTTTGGCCAAAGCCGTCATTGCTCAGGCGCAAGTCATTGCTCAAAGCTTGGCTCAAGGCTTGGGTCATTCACCCGGTGAAGGCTCAGCTTTGTTGCCTGCGCCCATGACGTCGGTGGAGGTCTTGCCCGGACGTGGCGTGAAGGGCCAGCTTGATGACGCATGGGGCGGTGCGGCGTGCGAGCTTTCTCGCTGGTCGGCTTGGCAAGATCAATGCGATGAGCCAGCCGCACATGCGTTTGTTGCTCAACAGTTTCAGCGAGGCGCCACGGTCTCGGCTTTGGTTCAGTCTTCACCAGGCCCTGTGCGTGTGTTGATGCTCATGGCCTTCACCGATCAACTCAAGCCCAATGCCGCTGAAGTGGTTCATGCGTTGAAAGCGCAAGGTTTGCAAGTCTGGCTGATGTCGGGCGATCAGTCTGCGGCGGTTCACCATGTGGCCAAAACCTTGCAACTGGCGCCAGATTTTTGTCTTGCCGCACTCTCACCAGAGGGCAAGGCTGAGCACATTGCCGCATTGCGTGCACAGGGCCTACGAGTGGCCTTCGTGGGCGATGGCATCAACGATGCGCCTGCGCTTGCTGCAGCCGATGTGGGCATTGCCATGGCCAGCGCACAAAGTGGCAGCGATGTGGTGCTTTCAACGGCGGGCATGACCTTGTTGCGTGGCGACTTGACCTTGGTGCCGGTGTCCATGGCGCTTTCAAGCCGCACCTTCAAGAAAATTCGGCAAAACTTGTTTTGGGCTTTTGCTTACAACGTGGCCGGTTTGCCGCTGGCTGCCTTGGGCGTCTTGAGCCCCATGGTTGCGGGTGCGGCAATGGCTTTGAGCTCAGTCAGTGTGATGCTCAACTCGGCGGCCTTGCGCCGATCCAAGCTTTGATCACACGCGCTGAGCAAGGACGCTCAGAGTCCTCATAAAATCGGTGCCCTTTCTCTGAAGCCCTGAATGCGGGAGTTGCTGTCCCGGCGGGCCCTACTTTTCATGGACTTTCCTCAACGGTTTGATGTGATTGTGGTCGGTGGTGGCCATGCCGGCACCGAGGCCGCGTTGGCAAGCGCACGCATGGGGCGAGACGCGCTGTTGCTTTCTCACAACATCGAGACCTTGGGCCAAATGTCTTGCAATCCGTCGATTGGCGGCATTGGCAAGGGGCATTTGGTCAAAGAAGTCGATGCTTTGGGTGGTGCCATGGCCTTGGCCACCGACGAGGCGGGGATTCAATTCCGCATCCTCAACGCCAGCAAAGGCCCTGCGGTGAGGGCGACCCGTGCCCAGGCCGACCGCATTCTTTATAAGGCTGCGATTCGCCGTCGCCTTGAAAACCAGCCTCACCTTTGGCTTTTCCAACAAGCGGTTGACGACCTTTTGCTCGAAGGTGAGCGTGTGGTGGGCGTTCTCACTCAGGTCGGCATTCGCTTTCATGCGCGAGCTGTGGTGTTGACCGCAGGCACTTTTCTCGACGGCAAGATCCATGTGGGTTTGGAAAACCATTCGGGTGGGCGTGCGGGCGACCCGCCTGCGGTGCGCCTGAGCCAGGGCCTCAAGGCCATGAACCTGCCCCAAGGCCGGCTCAAGACCGGCACCCCGCCGCGCATCGATGGCAGAACCATTGATTTCAGCCGCTGCGAAGTTCAACCTGGCGATGGTGTCCCAGGCGGACTAGAGGGTCCGATTCCCGTCTTCAGTTTTTTGGGCCGCGCCGACATGCACCCCCAGCAACTGCCCTGCTGGATCACCCACACCACGAGCAAAACCCACGACATCATCCGATCGGGCTTTGACCGCAGCCCCATGTTCACCGGCAAGATCGAAGGCGTGGGTCCGAGGTACTGCCCCAGCGTGGAAGACAAGATCAACCGCTTTGCTGACAAAGACAGCCACCAGATTTTCCTTGAGCCCGAGGGCCTCACCACCCACGAGATCTACCCCAACGGCATCTCGACCAGCTTGCCCTTCGACATTCAATATGCGCTGGTGCGCTCCATCCCCGGTCTTGAAAACGCCCACATCCTCAGGCCTGGTTACGCCATTGAATACGACTACTTTGATCCGCGCGGACTCAAGCGCAGCTTTGAATCCAAGGTGATTCAGGGCTTGTTCATGGCCGGTCAAATCAACGGCACCACCGGCTACGAAGAGGCGGCTGCCCAGGGCCTTTACGCGGGTTTGCAAGCGGCGCTTTTTGCCCACGACCGCCCGCCCGAACTGCTCACCCGCGATCAGGCCTACCTCGGTGTTTTGGTGGACGACCTCACCACCAAGGGCGTGAACGAGCCTTACCGCATGTTCACCAGTCGGGCTGAATACCGGTTATTGCTCAGAGAGGACAACGCCGACATGCGGCTCACCGAATGGGGCCGTCATTTGGGTTTGGTGGACGATGTGCGTTGGGCGACCTTCGATCGCAAGCGCGAAGCCATCGCCCGAGAACAGGAGCGGCTTCGTTCCATTTGGGTGAACCCCAGCATGGTTCCAGCGCCCGAGGCTGAGCAGATTTTGGGGACGCCGCTTTCCCATGAGCACACTTTGGCCGACCTCTTGCGCCGCCCGCGCGTGGCTTATCGCCAGCTCATGCAACTGGCCCAAGGCCGCTTTGATCAGGCCGATTGGGTCGATTTGGACGAGGTTTCACGTGAAACCGTCATTGAGCAGATCGAGATTTCGGCCAAATACGAGGGCTACATCCACCGCCAAAAAGAAGAAGTGGCCCGTGCCGCCCATTACGAACACATGCCTTTGCCTGCGGACTTGAACTATTTGGAGATTTCTGCCTTGAGCATTGAGGTGAGGCAAAAGCTCAACACGCACAGGCCCGAAACTTTGGGGCAGGCCTCTCGAATTTCGGGGGTGACGCCAGCGGCCATTTCCTTGCTGCTCATCCATTTGCGCCGGCTGAAAGCCAAAGGCTTTGACCCTCAACCGGCATGAATTCAACCCGGCCACTGGCCATGCCCGATTTGCGCCCAGCCCTGCAACAGGCCTTAAAGGCCATGGCCTTGCCGCTTTCCGAGCAGCAGGTGAACCAAATCCTGGGCCATCTCTCCATGTTGCTCAAGTGGAATCGGGTGCACAACCTCACCGCCATCGACTCCCCAGAAGAAGCTTTGCAGCGCCATGCCTTGGACTGTTTGGCCACAGTACCCGTCTGGCTGGCGCGCCACCCAGCCCCTCAAACCTTGCTCGACGTGGGTGCGGGTGCTGGTTTTCCATCGGTGATTTATGCGGTGGTCTGGCCCCAAACCCAAGTGGTGGCGGTGGACTCGGTGGGCAAAAAAGCCGCCTTCATCCAGCAGGTGGCGGCCCAACTGGGGTTGAAAAACCTCAAGGTTCGCCATGCACGGGTTCAAGATCTCAAGACCGCATTTGACGCCATCACCTGCAGGGCATTTGCCGCCCTCCCCGACCTGATCGAATGGTCTCGCCCCCTTTTGGCGCCCGGTGGTCGTTGGGTTTGCCTCAAGGGCAAGACCCCTCTGGAGGACATTCAGGCCTTGCCCAAAGACATTGCATTGGAGTCGGTTGACCCTGTTTTTGTGCCCGGTTTGACGGCAGAACGGTGCTTGGTTTGGATGACCAAAGTGTGATGTTTCACGTGAAACGCTGGTTGAAATGGATCATCCAGGGTTACACTGAGCCCACACAATCAGGCCCCTTTATTCATGGATTCACTGAACGATTATTTGGCCTTTGTGGTGGCCATACTTGTTTTTTTGGCCATCCCAGGCCCGGGCAACCTTGCCCTTCTGACTTCAACCGCTAAGGGCGGCGTACGTGGCGGGATCGCTGCGACGCTGGGCGTGATGGCGGGCGATCAAGTCCTGATGGGGTCTGCCATGGCGGGTTTGTCGGCGGTCTTGCTCACCACGCCCTGGCTTTATGTCTGGGTCCAGTGGTCGGGTGCGGCCTATCTGGCTTTTCTGGGCTGGCGAATGATCCGCAGCAAACCAGGCGATGCGCCTGTGCTTCAGTTCAAAACGGGCCACTATTTCCGCCAGGCCTTTTTGATCACCCTGCTCAACCCCAAGGCCATTGTTTTTTACCTGGCCTTCTTCCCCCTGTTTTTGCGCCAAGACCATCCGCACTTTTTATGGGTGTTGGCCTCCATGTCGGCCACCATCGCTGCGCTCACCTTTCTTTATGGTTTGGTGCTTGCCTTGCTCGCGCATCGCCTCTCGTCTCGCATGCGTGAGCAAAAACGGATTGCCCTCTGGCTCAACCGAATTGCGGGTGGTTTGATGTTGGGCTTTGGCTTGCGCCTTGCCCTAAGCCGTTGATTTTGAAAGAGAAGTATGGCAAAAATCTTCTGCGTTGCAAACCAAAAAGGCGGGGTAGGCAAGACCACCACGACCATCAACCTGGCCGCGGGATTGGCCGCCGTTGGCCAACGGGTCCTGCTCATCGACCTTGATCCCCAAGGCAATGCGACCATGGGCTCGGGCGTCGACAAGCGCGAGATTGAGCTGGGCATCTATGACGTGCTCTTGGGTGAAGCCACGGTCCACCAAGCCAGCGTTGAGAGCCGCTGGTCCGACGAGGGCAAAGCCAATCACCCCATCTACCACCTGCTCGCAGCCAACCGCGAACTCGCTGGCGCTGAAGTGGAGTTGGTCAGCATGCCTGATCGTGAAAAACGCCTCAAGCAAGCGCTCGCGCCGGTGCTCGATGCCTACGACTTCGTCCTCATTGACTGCCCGCCCTCTTTGTCCATGCTCACCCTAAACGGCCTGTGTGCCGCCAATGGTGTGATCGTTCCCATGCAATGCGAATACTTTGCGCTCGAAGGCCTGACCGACTTGGTCAACACCATCAAACAAGTGCACGCCAAGCTCAACCCCGACTTGAAAATCATTGGCTTGCTCAGGGTGATGTTCGATCCGCGAATCACCCTGCAGCAGCAGGTGAGTGAACAACTCAAATCGCATTTCGGCGACAAAGTCTTCAATGCGGTCATTCCCCGCAATGTGCGTCTGGCCGAATCGCCCAGCTACGGCATGCCTGGCGTGGTGTTTGACCCTGCGGCCAAAGGTGCGCAGGCCTATTTGGACTTCGCCAAAGAACTGGTGGGTCGCGCCAAAACCCTTTAATTTCACGATACAAAATGGCAACCAAAAAATCAAAAGGATTGGGGCGTGGGCTTGAGGCCCTGCTTGGCCCTGACATTCAAACCGCAAGCGAAACGGGCACGCAGAGTGAACTCCAACTCGACCAACTCGTGCCGGGCCAATACCAACCCCGCACGCGAATGGACGAAGGCGCGCTGTACGAACTCGCCGAGAGCATTCGCACGCAAGGCGTGATGCAGCCGATTCTGGTGCGGCCCTTGCCAAAAAAACCAGGGCAATACGAAATCATTGCGGGCGAACGTCGCAGCCGTGCAGCCCGACTCGCTGGCCTCACTGCAGTGCCGGTGCTCATCAAAGAGGTGAGCGATCAAAACGCAGCGGCCATGGCCCTCATCGAGAACATGCAGCGCGAGGACCTCAACCCCCTGGAAGAAGCCAAGGGCTTGCAGCGATTGGTCAATGAATTCAAGCTCACCCACGACCAAGCGGCTCAGGCTGTGGGCCGCTCACGCAGCGCAGCCAGCAACCTCTTGCGCTTGTTGCAACTCACACCTGCGGTTCAAGACCTTGTCTTTGCAGGCGATCTCGACATGGGTCACGCACGCGCGCTGCTCGCTTTGCAAGAAGCCGAACAGGTGAGTGCCGCGCAATCCATCGTCGCCAAAAAAATGTCCGTCCGTGACGCAGAAAAACTCGTCAAGCAATGGGGCCAAGCGACGCCAAGCAAAGCCAGCAAAACACCGCAAAGCGCCGATGTGCGCAGGGTGGAAGAAGAACTCTCTGACTTGCTCACCGCGCAGGTTTCGGTTCATGTCAAAGGAAAAGGCCAGCGCATGCGGGGAGAAGTCGCCATCGCCTTTGCATCGCTCGATGAACTCAACGGCTTGATTGAACGGCTGCGCAAATCCAGCTGAATCAACGCACTCCCACACCGTGCTGCGCCATGCTGCCACACCTACTCTCACCCCAAAACAAAGCCCTGGTCCAAACCGATCAAAAGATCAAATCGGCACAGCGTCTATGGTTGGGTTTGGGTGGCGTCAACATGCTGTTCTTTTACCTCTTTCCCTCACCCAACAATGCGGGATGGGTCAATTTGCCAGGCGCCTTGCTCATGTGGTTTTTGCTCCTCATGGTTGGGCGCTGGCCTGCAAAGTGGATCAATCACATTGCCCTCTTTTCTTGCACGCTCTTGCTTTGGACCGTCTGTGTCCAGACGGGCGGCATCAACTCACCCAGCACCATCTGGTTCACCCTCTTGCCGGTTGCCGCACTCATGGTGGCCGACGTCTGGGTCAGTCAGTTGTACTTGGGCGTCGTGCTCGCCACGGGAATTGGCATGTTTGCCGCTGGCCAATGGGGCTGGATAGACGACCGCGTCAATCAAAGTGCGGAATCCATCCAATGGGCCTTGGCCTTGATGTGCAGCGTCACCATCACCCAGCAACTCATCGTCATCCTCTTCGGCAGAGCGAACAGCCGCCAAATGGCCGAGCTTGAAAAACG
>JACCDO010593957.1_pt1 | contig 11373 bp, 9 predicted proteins | sample 7446101 | NCBI WGS metagenome assembly JACCDO01 (sample SAMN15323440, study PRJNA562643) | freshwater metagenome | isolation source: river surface water | place: USA:Blue River Watershed | collected 2017-08-16
AACGCTTGGTGCCGAGTAAGCCAACCTGCAAGACCAGATATCCCTTGCCGATCAAAGATATCCTTCGCTGAAGGTAGACTGGACGAATAGCGAAACTCGGCGAGCTCTGGCGCATCAAATCTGAGTGCTGGCAGATCACGTTCACCCTTTGGGATTTTAGTTGGTAGGTCGTGCGGATTATTGACACTTACATCTGCGAGATAACGTAACATTTTTGTTGCGCGATCTTTCGCTTTAGGAAATTCAAAAACTTCTGGATACCGATCGAAAAAACTTGTTGTCATCTCTGACGCAAGAAATGTCGGGTGCATAACAACATTTTTCAGGAGCGACACATTGTGTTTAACTCCACGAATGCGGAATTCGCTTAAACTACGATGCATTTTTCGAGCGGCGCCTTCGAGGTCACTAGCGGCAGCAATCACTTTTACTAACAATGAATCATAGTACGGAGTGACAATTCCACCTGCCGTAGCTTGCCCCTCATCAAGGCGGATACCAAATCCGCAACCGGGGCGAAAAGCAATAATCTCGCCAGTATCTGGAGCAAACTGGTTTTGAGGGTCTTCTGTTGTTACACGGCACTGGATTGCAGCACCACGACAACTAAGAGTATCTTGGCTGGTTATTCCAATCCGAGGATGTGACATGGGCTCACCGGTCGCCACCAAAATAGAAGCCTGCACCAAATCAATGCCAGTAACCATCTCGGTAACTGTGTGCTCTACTTGAATGCGTGGATTGACTTCTAAGAAATATGGATTTCCTGTTTTATCCACTAAGAACTCAACAGTAGCTAACCCTGTATAGTTAACATGCTTAGTGATGCGCAAAGCGTAATCAAAAAGCTTTTGCCTGGTGGCATCTGAAATTCCAAATGCTGGCGCAACTTCAACAACTTTTTGGTTCCGCCGTTGAATCGAACAATCACGTTCGAAAAGATGAACCACTTTGCCGGTAGTGTCCCCGAGAATCTGCACTTCTATATGTTTAGGTTCAACCACCATTTTTTCGAGGTATAGATCAGCACGACCAAAACTTGTTTTTGCTTCTGATTGCGCTCTTGCAAACGCCACTTCAAGCTCGGCAGCACTTTGAATCATGCGGATACCTTTACCGCCACCGCCAGAAACCGCTTTTAGCGTTACAGGATAGCCCAATTCAGTAGCAACCCTTTGAGCTTCAGCGAGATCAGAAAGAGGAGACGTCGTACCTGGAATAACCGGTAATCCAGCATCGATTGCAATCGCACGAGCTCTAACTTTATCGCCGAACGCACGCAACACATCAGGACTAGGGCCAATAAACTTGATATGGTGTTCCTGGCAAAGCTCGGCAAATTCTGCGCTTTCAGAAAGAAAACCGTAGCCAGGATGGATGGCGTCCACCCCCCATTCCACAGCGCGGGCAACTATGTTTTTCATATCTAGATAGGTCCCGATGGGATCACCGGGAGTACCAATCTTGTAAGCCTCATCCGCCTTAAAACGATAAAGACTGAAACGGTCTTCGTGGGAATAAATCGCGACAGTCCGAATATTTAACTCCGTTGCAGCGCGCAAGATACGCACTGCAATTTCCCCACGATTTGCAACAAGCAACCTTTTAAACATCACGTCAAACCTTCCTTAGAACCGACTTCTAATACCGATATTGGCGCTAGGCATATTGATGTGGAGAGTTCTGCCATATTTAAAGCTGGCAGTTCCATTTCTGAGTGAACCAGGATCTAGCTGCAGCTGAACGAGAGCGATGCCACCTACAACGTCTAGTTGCGAAGTTGCTGGGACTACCACATCGTAAGCGAGCTGCCACGCCAAGCCTGACAAATCATCAGCTTTGTACGTACCCACATCATCAGTTTTAAGGGAATAGGACGTCATAATCGGCCCAACTCCTGCTTTGAATAAACCAAATGCAGCACCACCTAAGCTATAGCCCCAAGCACCATTTATAAGTGCGCCAAAATCGATCTTTGCTGTACCGACCCCGCCATTAAGTGTTGAATCTGCCTCCCGGTAGGAAACTCGTCCTACCAAAAGTGCTGTACTGACTTCAATGCGGTTCCAGCTATCTTGCTTCACTTGATATCCAGGCTCAAGTGCCAGGAAATACCCAACCCCTGGCCCTCCGCCACCGGTACTGCGGCCTTGCCCAAAAATCCCCCGGACCCCGAGAAAGAGCCCACTCTCATTAGTTGGGGTGCTGGATTCGCCCGTAGTTGTCACCTGACTAGGAGTAAGCATATCGCCGGCAGCCTGGACGACGGGTGCAAACACTGTGCTCGAAATAAAAATAAACGCATATTTTCTGATAGTTACAGCAACCATTGACAACTCCTTGGCAAAAATATGACGAAAACCTCTTTGGGCAAGTGTGCCATTAACCTAGAAAAGTGCGAGTATAATTTTTGTGAAAAAAGCGTCTTGCAATTCCCCTAAGCTTCTACTAAATTCCACGGGTTCTAGCGCATGGGGGCGAGTAGCACCTCGGCATCATTATCTGGAAGGATGAACTTAATATGGCATCACCAACAAAAAAACATAAAACCCGTCGCGTTGCTAAACTTGTAAAACAAGGTCAAGCTCGTAAAAATCAAGTTCGTTTGCATGGTACGACTCCAGTTCGTCTTCCTCTTAATAAGCCGAACGCTAACGAAGTTGCGCAAAAAGCTAAAAAAGCTTAATTCAACTACTGCGGGAGCTAGATATGGTGCACCCGACTGGGCCATCCATTCAAATGGAAGGCATAAACGACTTGCATGTTGAGACGATATCAGACGCTCTCAATGGCAAGCGGTTGGATGTCGTCATTTCTGGTTCCATTGGGGCAGTAGAAAGTGTTCGTTTTATTCGGGCACTGAGACGCTTAGGTGCCAGGGTTACCCCCTGGCTTACTGAAGGCGGTGCGCAGTTTGTCACCCCGACAGCTTTATCATGGGCCAGTGGTGAACAAGTTAGAACCTCGTTCAAGGGCGAGGAAACCCATATTGCCTGTAAAGACGGGGTTGTTATCGCGCCTCTTTCCGCTCATTTCGCGGGCAACGTAGCAAACGGACTTCTAGGTACTCCGGCAGCCGCACTTGTACAGTCCTATTTAGGACAACGAAAACCTGTGCTCGCAGTTGCGAATATGCACATGAGTCTTCGCCAAGCCCCTGCGGTAACGAGATCGATTGAACAATTACAAGCAGATGGCGTGACACTTATTACCCCGCGTGAAGAGGAAGGAAAATTAAAGTTTCCCGACCCAGCGACTCTTGCTGACCACGTAGCTCACATCCTCAACTTACAAGACACTTCACCTAAGCAGATTGCCGTAACCATGGGAACTACCCGTGGCTATATTGACCAAGTCCGTTATATTTCGAACTATTCTAGCGGCAAGCTCGGATCTCTCATCAGCGAAGAACTCTATCGCTACGGCTTTGCTACTCACGTCATACAAGGCCCGTGCCCTCATACTCCACGTGCGTACAGCAAACGCGTACTCGTGGAAACAAATCAAGACATGGCTGCACAGCTTCAAGCCGCAATCGCCAGTGGAGCAGATAGCTTAGTGATGGCTGCTTCTGTACTTGATTTTGCTCCGGAAAAACCCAGCAGCGGTAAAATCAAAAGTAATGATCATACAAGCCTCTCAGTGACTCTGGCAAAACAGGATAAGATACTTGCCGCCGTCAAGTTGCCGGGTCCGGTTGTTGGCTTTAAACTTGAAGTCGATCTTGATGCCGACCACGCAGCATCACTAGCTGCTGATTACCTCTCTAAATACGGCTTAACCATGTTAGTAGCCAACGATCTAAATGACGTATCAGCTGAGAAACATCGCGCCACCATCTTTCAGAAGGTACAAGGTAAACTCCAAAGTACAAACATTGAGGGTAAAGAACCGTTAGCACAGGCGATTGCCCTTCATATTCGGCAGCACTATCACCAGTAACGGAGTATTTCGATGCAGCGACTAGCTCGATTGGCTAAGGGACTTTATGCCTGGACAACCGGTATTACTGCCACGGTTCTAATTTTTTTAGGCCTAGCTTTCTCCAGGGTGATTCTCCCCCTGTTTGGCCGGAAAGATGATGACCGTACTGCACATCGTTTTGCTAGCTTTTGGGGTAAAACGATATTTACGCTCATACCTGGTTGGAAAATCACGATCTCAGGGAAAGAAAACCTCCCACAAGACGGCCAAGGCTATGTGATTGTTGCTAATCACGAAAGCATGTCTGACATCCTAGCGATGTATTACTTAGGAATTCAATTCCGATGGTTAAGTAAAGAAGCAGTATTTAAATACCCCCTGATTGGCCAAGCTATGCGCTGGGCTAAATACGTACCGATTCTACGCGGTGACCGCGCTAGTGGACAAATTGCTATGCAGGCAAGCAAAGAACACTTACACCGCGGTATCCCAATGTTTTTCTTCCCTGAAGGAACCCGTTCCATCGATGGGGTAATTAAAACCTTCAAACCAGGTGCATTCAAGCTCGCGCACGATGAGCAAGTGATGATCCTCCCAGTTGCTATACACGGAGCGATGCAGCTTCTGCCGAAGCATTCTTTGGTTCCCGGGAAAGCTCACGTCAAAATCAAAATCTTGCCTCCGGTAGCTCCACCATCAAGAGAAGATAGCAAGGATATTACACCATTTGCGGAAACTGTACGCCAATCGATCATAGCTGCCCACGCAACCCTCACCTAAGCAGCTTTCGTCTTAGCGAGGTGGTTGCGAAGTGCCTCGACAATGATCTCCCGCTGGCGGCCATTTAGCCCAAGGATTCTGGTGCCAAGCATATAATATTCATCACGGACTGGCACACCCCACACCACCTGCACGTTAATGGGGCTTAAGATCCGGACTTCAGGATCATCGACAATCTGCGCTATATCCACTGAGATATCGACTCCTTTACCTAAAAATCGATTAGTGCGGAATGCGTAGCCATTGAGTGAGAAGTTCTGGAGTACCATCGTCCCATGGTTAGTATGAAACGTAAAAATATCAGAGTCGGAAGTATAACGCTGGTCTCGGGGCTGCTCATCAATGCTCTTCCAGTAATAGCCCCTCGCTTCATCGATAGCCTTAGGGTCACGATCGAATGGATTAACTTCGTAGGTCTCGACAAGTGGCATGGTATGCTTCACCGGAATTAAACGCTGAAAAAACTTCTCAAGCGTGCGAGTTTGGATGTCCAACGCATCATATGTCTTTCTACCAATCATCACTTTGAAAGGTTCACATGCAGTTTCAAAACGGCTTGCGAGATTGACGCCGTCACCTGTTAACGTAAAATCAAAGCGACTTTCATCACCGATATTACCGATACAAACATCCGCTGAGTTTATACCGATACGGAGAGGGAAAACGACTTTACTTTGCTCTCCGGCTTGATTAATCGATGCGACAACTCGCCGCTGAATCTCCAATGCACATAGTACAGCGGTTTGTTCATGGCCTTTAACATCACTTCCCGTGAGATCGTAACCAAAGAAGCAGAGACAACCGTCACCCAAGCTTTTATCGATTATGCCACCGTGCTGGTGCACGACCTTACCAATCAGGCCAAGAAGCTCTCGTAAGTGATTGAATGTCTCAATAGGTAAATGCTTTTTGGCTGCCAGCGAGTAACCAACAATATCAACAAACATCACCGTAATATATCGTATCTCAGGTGTTTGATTGAGACTAACTCGGTTTTCGATAATTTTCTTTACTTGCATAGCAGGAACTACCGCACCAAGCGCGGATGATATAACCCGGTTTTTGCGATCAACTCTTGCCATATACATGGCTGTAATCAGTGAAAATCCGAGGATTGCCAACATACCAGCTGAACACAGGAATATGTTTGAACGTGTTGAATCACTGGAATAAACTAGATCAAACCCATACATCCCCCCCGCTATGAGAACTGGAGCCAGCGTTAATGTTAAAAGTGACGCATGCAGTGGATCGCTCTTTAGCTTATACCCTACGACAATGCCAAGCAGCAAAAGTGTCACGACGAGACTGAGTAGCACAAGTGGCAGGGCATACTGCCAAACGATTCCATAAGCCAAGAAACTAAAGATTACCCCACCGATGCTATAATTTACTAAGCGATTAAGCTTCGGGGAGGTGGCTGCAGTAATATCAAAATAGGTTCTGGTAAAAAGCAGCGCACCTGAAATGGATGCTGCTAAAGCAAACATCCACAGTGGCCCAGCATTTGCTTGCGCATTGGGACCAAGAATTGCCAGTCCCCCGGTAATACATGATTCAAGCGCAATAAGACCAAATATGCCGATTAGATAGTAAACATGTAATTTCGACCTTAGACCAGCAAACAGAAAGATATTAAACACACCGATGGCAATGCCCATCATCAAAAAGCATGAAACAAAAACTACATATTTTAGGTGAAACTCACTGAATCCAGCGAGAGGACGAATCTCAAAATTCAAACTAGCGGGATGCTTATTAGTATGCAACCCGAGGTAAAGGTCACTTTCACCTGTCGGAATATTTATCTGATGCGCCGGAAAAAACCAGCCAAGATCTTGCCTTAACGGAGTACCGAAGCCAATTTGAGCTTGCTGGGTAAATGAGTCACCCGTTCGCAATCGAATATCCACGATAAAATAGTTAAAATGATTATAGAGAACTTGGTCTAAATTTTTTCCACTGACGTTACTGAGTCGAATTCGGTACCACTTTCTGTGATCAGAGTTGAGAACATGTATCCCATCTGTCTTTTTAGAAAATGTCAGCTGCGATAGATCATTTTTTTCTATCAACTGGCTGGTCATATCCCCGTCGCGATCTGAAGGTACCGAGATCTCTTCAAGATAATCAAAAAGGGCGTACTTACCCTGATCTGAGTTGATTTCCAGCCTATCAGCTGACGCGATGGCAAAAGCACTCGACCACAAAGGCGTTATGCTGAGCAGAAATGCGATTTTTTTAATCACTAAATTCACAGAGATCCTCCGAGATACCCTATCGGTAAATCGCAGAACCACGTTACTAGTCAGTGGTTGGTATTTTATAAAATATAAGAATTTACTCTTATATTTAAAGCTGTATACCCGGGATCTAAATAAGATGATCTTTATTCATTGCTGCTAGTTAACGGCTTTTCTACCAGCGCTATCATCATGGATTTAAAGCCAAGCGGCACTTTTCCCCCCACAGGTAAGAATGCACAGCGATCTAAAATATCGTGAAGCTTTAATCCAGAATCCTTAATCGTTGCGATAAACTGTTCTGTCGACTGAAACTGTGGCGGAAGATGATTAAATCCTTGCCGCACGCCACTGATGACTGGGCCGTTAGCCCATGGGCTAAATTTGCGAAATGATGCGATCACTGCTCGCCCACCCGGCATTAAAAGACGATGCACCTCTCGCGCAAAACTGTCGCTGGAAGACGAAATTTCAAGTGCATTAATCGCAACAATCGCCGGGAACGAGTCATTAGCAAATGGTAACGAGTCCAATAATGACTGCACCACCTCAACTTCCACTTTCTTCTTCTTAAACTGCTCGCCTAAATAGCTACAAGCGGCCTCAGCAGGGTCGGCAACAGTAACTTGCCATCCAAGCAGTGCAAGTGCTCGGGACACTCTGCCGACACCATACCCTATTTCTAAAACCCGCTTCTCTTTGACACCAGCGAACCACTGCTCAACTACATACCAGACTTCTGGAAATAGTTTTTCTTTTACCGTCTTCGCGATCGGCCCGTTCAGCAGTGCTGAGACAAATTGTGGCGGGGATGGCGGCATAGTACACCAAAAGGTATGCATGGGTCTCTAAGACCCATGCATTAATTTACACGATAGTAAAAATTAAGATTAACGCTTCAAGTTAATAACTTCTTCATACATGGAGTCTGTTGTCGTAATCGAACGCGAGTTGGCCTGGAATCCACGCTGAGTCATAATCATCTGCACAAATTCTTGTGCGAGATCGACGTTTGATTCTTCGAGCGATGACGCAAAGATTGATCCACGTGTACCAGTTTGTGCCATACCAATTTTTGGCGGACCAGAATCAACAGTCGCATAAAACTGGTTATTACCTGCTTTCATCAATGCATCCTGCGACTCAAATGTAGCGAGAGCGAGAGCACCTAGCTGGCGCGTAACGCCGTTGGTATAGATGCCTCGAATCGTACCATCAAGATCAACTCGCAACGATTTAATGTTTCCTGCTTCAAATCCATTCTGGCTATGGAAGTTTGTAACTGCTTTTGCAGCAATCGAAGTACTAGCTCCGACACCATTGCCACCTTCAGTCAGTGATTTCCCGAAATCAAAATCAACAATCTGCCCCTGCATTGCACCACCAGTAAAATTAACTTCCGAAAAATCAGTGGTATTTTCCAGCAATAAACCCTTTGGATCAAACTTTACGACACCGCGACCGATTTCCTTTAGCTTTTCGCCATCACCATCCACAACTTCTTTGCCATCAACCGCAGCATGCCACTCCCAAGAGATCCCCTCACTATCTTCAATGCGCTTAAAGTAAGTCGTCATTTGATGACTACCGCCTTGACTATCAAAGATAGTAATTGTGTTATTGAAATTTGAGCTTAACTCAGCCTTTGCGAGATCAAATTCACCTTCCATTACTTTCATTCTAGAGTCTAGGTTGACGTCCATGCGTGCCTGAGTGGTTGCTTGTGGAGGAATGGAGTTTGTTTCAATACGAATATCCTGCAAGCGCGTGGACAAAGTGCCTAACTCATTCGAAAGGTAACCTTGTACACGCCCACCTTTCGAGTCAGATAAATAACCGTCTTTATCAAAGATAAATGAACCTAGGCGTGTGTAAAAGCGGCCAGCAGATTCTTGCACTTCTGAGTTAGCGTTACTAACAACGAAAAACCCCATCCCCTGAATCGCCATATCAGTGAGGTTATCTGTTACAGCAAGCCCCCCCTGAGAATGCATCGTGCGTACATCACGCAGACGTGCACCACGACCTATCTGTGCTGACCCCGACCCGGTCGATAAATCGATCGACAGCATATCAGCAAATTCAGCTCGATCCTTTTTAAAGCCCTTAGCATTGGCGTTGGCAATGTTGTTGGCAACCACTGCCATGGAATCCGAGTTAACCGATAAACCAGTAACGCCTGTATAAAGTGACTGACTAATTGGCATACATTCCCTCTTACGCAATAGTGAATGAAGCTACTAAAAACCTACTCGTAACGTCTATCAAGACTACCACGCTGATCTGCTGTTGAAAGAATGTTGCAAAATCTCATAGTTCGATAAAAAAACATGGTCCTAGGTAGGTAAAACCTGCCTAGGACCATGATTCTTACTCCCTATTAATTAAGCTCTTAACTTAAACGGAGCGCGTGGTTTATCATCAGTTTTTTCCTGATTCTCAATCCCTTCCTTTTCCTTCTCTGACTGCTCTGCTAGATATTTTTTATATTCCGTCGGTTGCAGTCGAGGCGATGGCACACCGTCTGGTCTCGGATTTTCCACCACATCTTTCCAAGCATCATAAAGCGTGATCAATAGTTTTTCGACAGTAACAAGACACTCTGGATCATTTTTGATATTACCTTCAATTAATTTATCGATCATGAATACGTAGAGATTCTCCAAATCAACCGCCAATTGCCCACCAGCTTTAAAATCTAGTGTTGCCATAAGCTCTGAAAGTATTGCCGTCGCCTTACTGATAAACTTCCCTTTTTCAGCGATCTTCTTTTGCTTCATCGCTGCATGAGCATGCTTCGTAAAACGAATAGCTCCCTCATAAAGCATCAATAATACTTTTTCACGACTTGCGGTCGTCACCTGTGTTTTCTGATACTGACTGTAGGGATTGCTCATCGTGAACTCCTTATTGGCCCCCTCCTTGGGGCTGTTGATTGCCACCGCCAAAACGCTGTGCCAAATAATTACCTTGCGCTTGCAAACCTGACATCTGACTTTCAAGTGAAGAAAACCGTCTCTTAATCTGATCTTCTTTCTCAACTAACTGTCTTTCACGTCGTTCGATTTCTTTGTCTTGGTTCTCGATAATTCCCTCTAAACCTCGCAATCTTGCTTTAATCACCCCAGCTGCTGGATCGCGAAAACCCTTGATCCGATCAGCGATGCGATCACCAAGACCACCACCTAACTTCCCTCGAACAAATAATGCTGCGACGCTCTCATAGTCTTCGGTTAATGCCGCCCGAACTTTAGCGTCATCCATCTGCAGTTCCCCTGATTTGGGGTTGGTCGTAATACCAATATCCGCTAAAGACCGGTACTTTCCGGTAGTTTCCCCCATCGGAAAAATTGCGCTCTGTAACCCCCGCATAACCTGTTTTACAGACTGATCACCAGAGAGTTGACCGGGTTGACCGTCTTTTGGGTTTTTCGATTGTTCGGCTGCAAATTTGACGATATCGTTATATTTCTCGACAAACGTTTTAATCCCTGTGACCGTCGCGTCCATATCATACACAACATTCACTTGTACACGAGTACCAGGCTCAGATCTTTTAACACGAAATGACACGTTCTCAACAAGCTCATCTAACGCATTATCAATACTTGTAACAGGTACATCCTCAAATAAAACATCAAGATTTCGACCTGAAACTTGGTTCTTGAATTCAAGGAATGTTGTATCAGGATCGATATGAATTGCTGCTTCTTTACCAGTTTTCTCACTTACCACTAAAAGTCGAAACGGCTCAGGATTGAAGCCGGTATTAATCACCATCGCTCTGACACCTGCATCACTCTGATTGATTTGTTCTGCCACGTCTTGCAGAGTTGACCCGGGATTTATCACAACCTCTGCTGGCTCCATATCCTCCCGCTCAACCAACATATAACCAAAACCGACCTGCGTTTTATCTTTATCAGGGAAGCCGAATGCAAGTTGTTTATCTGTTTTCGCTAGTCCTCTCACTTCAAACTCATATGATCCAATATTCGCTGGTCCTTTAATCATTCCTTCCAAAATATCTGGATGCGATGACTCTACCTTTAAATGATAGAAATCAGCTTTACCCTTAAGTCCATTAGCTGCTCCGTCTAGAGCAGCAATAAGACCCTGCAGCTTCTCGACCTCCTTTTTTTCATTAACTATCTTTTCTCGTCTACCCTTAGCTTGTTCAACTGGTATTTTCTCAACTTCCACCAGTTTTTCGACCATCTTGTCATAACCAAAGTTAGAAAATCTGATCCCCATTTTTTTTACCCAATGCTAAAGTTAATGGTGAGACAATGACCTATGACCTATTAGAATGAGCTCAAACTATGACCACAATACTGCAACCCAGTCGTGACGATATCTCTGAGCGAAATAGTCTTTTACAGTCTGCCCTAAGAGATGATTCCATGCCTTTTGCAATCAGTGATGA
>JACCDO012039098.1_pt1 | contig 11373 bp, 8 predicted proteins | sample 7446101 | NCBI WGS metagenome assembly JACCDO01 (sample SAMN15323440, study PRJNA562643) | freshwater metagenome | isolation source: river surface water | place: USA:Blue River Watershed | collected 2017-08-16
AAACCTGATCTAGTGATGAATTTAAGAAATAATATTTAAATTGTGAACTGGTCTAGATAAGAAAATTACACAGCATGAGACACTGATGATTTATGCTGAATTTATTATTTTTAAATTATTTTTCTCAATTATTTATGTTTCGATTTATCACATATGTATTATAATTTGATTAATTTAATTTGATGATGGTCAATTATTTTCCTGAATTGTTTTATCATCGTTAATATATTTGGAGAATTAACCTTGATCCCCTTTAATTGTCGTCAGCATTTTAATTCTTTCGTGGTATGAATAACAATATATTTTTTTGCGACTTGGTGTGATTGTTTATCATGAAGAGTTAGTTGGCTTTTAATTAAGTGCAAATACTAATATTATTATTATTAAATTTTGAGTGAAAGATTTCGTTTCGCAACTTTGGAAAAAAAACATTAATTACTAATTAATTACACATTTCACAGATTGATCAATCGATCACATGACGTCAACGCATCTAAGCCCACCAAATGCTTCAAATCTGTGTAAATCTAGTTTACAAGCGTTCCCATAGGAATAATGTAGCAGTTACTTTTTCTACTTTTTAACTTCCTCGTATGCGTTGGTCCAAGGAATTGCGCCAGTCCCGCTGATCCAGAGCAAATCAATGCAGACAATATTGTTAAATGATAATTATTCAAGATCCTTATGTGCAGTATGGCACGGGTTCCCATCGAGGCGTGTGCGACCAGATTGTGTTACTGGAAGCTGTGCTATTACCTCGGGTATCCCTTCCAAACTATTGTCAGATAAGTCAAGATGTTGTAAGGCTTTTAAACGCGAGAGAGAGGGAGGTAAATGTTTCAGTCTGTTCCCAATGAGATCAAGCTTCAACAATCCACTAGGATCTGCCTGTTGCAGCACCTTCTCGAGTCGACACACACAAGGTCCCGTAACATGTTCGCACCATAGGTTGTTGCAAATTAAGTCAGGGCTGCGCGGTAACAAAAGTTGTGTCACTTTGCCTTGCATTTTCAATAATTCCGACAGACTGCGCGCGGTCATAATATGAAACGCCACGATTAATGCGAATATAAACGATTTCTTAAGCAAATATAGGTTTAAATAATGTATGTGAAAGCAAACCTCTTTGATAGTACTGGTGCGTGCACTACGCTAGTGCTAGTTGTTTCGTGAGAAGCTACGGCGCATCCGCAAATAAAGAAATTGGCAATAATATTAAATGATGGGACTCAAATTGATCATACAGCACTAACCACTATTCGTGGCTCCAAAGATAAGATAAGAACGTTGGAGTTTCCCTTGTGTGTACTTGAAAAATGAGAACCTTCCCATTTGTCCCTTTTATACGTCCAAAATTAGTCCAAAGTCTTCCCTGATCCTTCGTTTCATTTAATTTCCTCGTATCACATAATTAGTTGGGGTTAAGGTTAACTCTGACATCTGAGTTTCGAAATATACATAAGATCTTTGGACACAGAGGTTTTACTACGTGTGATTAAGGACAAGGGCTATGCAAAGACGTGAGTGGATATCATTATACTCTTAACAAGATAAGACCCACAAAATGAATGCCGAACTGATCGATCATTATTATGCACATGGTTATGCGGTTGTTCCCGCTGTATTGTCTGCAGAGGAAATTTTGACCATCCGCTCCGAATATCACGCATTCCTTGCAAGCCAAGGCGTGGACGTCAACGACCTGCATAATACAGGTCACCGTCTTTCCGCTCTATCCAGTACTGGTGGTGCCGGTGGAGTCTTAGATATTTTCTGGGCGCAATTTAAGTTGTCTCTCTTGGACCATCCTCGAATCTTAGATGCTTTCTCTGCCTTGTGGGAGGCAACTTTTGCTAGCAGTTGTCGCCAAGGTTACGAACATACCCATGGCGCTTTCGATCCCAATAAGCCTCTTGCCGCTGTTGATAGGGTTTGCTTTCGCTTACCAGATGCTCTATCGCTGCACTGTGGTGATGGTCGCAAACCTCTACAGCGGCACCTAGCTCCTCACCTCGACTGCTGCCCACATCCTCTCCCGTCCTCGAGCTCGAGTTCTGCTGTATCCCCTTCCGCCCCTTCTCTTGGAAAATGGAGGCCTGTGCAGGCCTTCGTGGCGTTGACCGATGACCTTGGCGCGGACGGCGGTGGCTTCGAGTGTTGTCCAGGCATGCATCTGCAGTTCAACGAGTGGGCAGCCCAGAGACCCTGGAGCAAGCGCGCCATAGGTAAGAGGTGCAAAGGTCAGAACGAAAGTCTCATCACGCAAGTGACAGAGGTTGAGAACTGGGAACTTGTGCCGCCGCCGTGCGTGGGGCCATTCACCCCGATGCGACCCGAGGAAGACGCGGCCGTGCTCCGGCGCATGGTGCCCGTGCCTTGCCGAGCGGGCGACCTCGTCATGTGGGACAACCGCTTGCCACATGCAAGCGCACTGCACCACTATGGTGATGCGCCTCGAGAAGTTGCTTACATTTGTGTGCTACCGCGAGTGCCGCAGGTGCGTGCATGCGTCCTTTTGCGTGACTGCCCTTAGAATGTTGATGGCCTTTCGCCGAGACTAACTCTCCTCTATTCTCGCATGTTTTTGCTATGCCTCCATCCTCGCTGCCACAGAACGTGTCGTACGTACTGGCGCAGCGCAATTGCTATGCCACCGGACAGCCGCCGTCCGACTTCTGGCAGCGCCCTCGGCGTGCGGCAGAGGCCGACGTGACTTTGAAGGCTCCAACGCTGGGTTTGCGTGCAAGCAGCATGATGCTGCTTTCGGATTCGGAACCGGAGATGACACAAGATACAGCGACGATATAATCGTGTTGTGCTACGTGTGGATGAGTTCTTCAGATTGTAAGCAGCGCGTTGTTTAGCCAGTCTGCCCGGACATGCTCACCCAGAGAGCAAAGATCTCAATTCGATGTAATCTAGATTGTGCACAATGGAATATATTATACGAAGAAAGCGTGTAAATCAAACAAATAGTTGAAGGATTGGAGAAACCTCCACAATTGAGCTGTGGCAACCTACGAAACTAGAAGAGCTACGGCACTACATGTGTCTACAAGGTGGGACAACCTTTAGCGTGTCGATAATCATCTATGAGATAATACGTATAAATTCTCTTGCTGAGTAAGGTAGTGTAATGTAAAGTGCAAGCAAACAAATCATTACAAGGTATTCACATTAGAACATACTTTCTTTATCAGTTGGCTGCTATGAGGGCGGTGGCCCCCGCGGTGCCCTGACACTACGCTGCATTTGTGTCTGCTCTGCAGGAGGCGGTGGAGGCGGCCCCTCCTGGACGTGTGCCACGGTGTGAATGAGTGAATTCAACGCCTGGAGGCTGGAGCGTTGATCGGCCGCCATGCAGCGCGCCAATGCCTTCACCTGCTCACGCAGCGCGGCTGTGTCAGCTTCGGCCGCTTGCAGGCGCACCTGCAGCAAGACCTCTCCTGCCTGGCGCTCGGCCAACTGTTGCTCCAATTGCAAAATGCGCGCTTCATACTGCTGACTGTTTTCAGCATTACTCTTCATGTTGCTGGTGGTGGCATTAAAGTTGGAGCTTGCATTATGCTTGATGCGCGAATTTGTGGTAGATGTTGGTGAGAACGAGGAGGAAGAGTGACGGATGCGGCTGGGGCTAGAACTTGGACTGCCGTCAGCTTTCCTGCCCACATGTCCGCCCAAGTGGCCTTGCACATTTATAAGGGTAGATCGCACTGTGGCCTCGATTATTTCTTTCAGCTTTGCTTCTTCCATATTTATGGTAGATCTAATAAATGGAGAGAAAGGAGACAAAGAACTCTCCGTATGATATTGAGACGAAATCGATGTACGAGGACTTCCGCTACCGGCGTCATGACCGCTGAGGATGGTGCTACCCTCTTGGATAAGTCGAAGAGCTTCAATTTCAGCTCGTAGATCTCTAAGAGTGGCATCATGAGTCGTGCTTAAACGCAAAAAATTCTCGGTCTCACGTGTAATCAAATCTTTATTTTCCATCGAAGATCGATCTCGATGCTCAATGCTCATAATTGTTATCTATTTGTCAAATACACGAAGTTACGAAATTAAAATATAAGAAAGGTCTAGTTGATTCTCTCACTCTGATTAATTTTCAAGGCTCTCTCTCTCATCTTGCTCTCTGGCAAAGATGTTTGTCCCACAGGGAACTTCGATCAAGTTCAGTCTCACAAAACGTCCTTGCGGGCGCTTGCTGAAAGAGAACTACAAAGGGTGTCTGTAGCCCCTGGATCTTGGTCCAACACCATCACGCTAGAAATATATCTGCTTTTTGTTGCATCAGATTTGCGTGAAAGATGCTAAAGACGGTCGAAAAAAACGTGAGGTACGCTGTCGTTGCAACCAAAGCGGCCGTGCATCAACTTTTCAAGCCTATTGGTAAAAAAGCTAATGCAAGTGGCATGGCTTCTTTATCAGCGAAGGCTGTTGTTAAACAAACTTGGTGGGAATTCTTTTCGACAATGTCATGGGCAAAATTCGAGAGCTGGTTATTTCCGAACATGCCTGAGCATTACCCATTTAGCAAGAAGCTTGGACAAGCCAAAGCAACGTCTCCATACGGTAAAGCATGGGATGTTTTGCTAGTAATATTTTCTGTCGTTGCGTGTGGATCTTACGTCAGTGAGACGTATTTGGCAACTTATGATGCCGTGCAGATTTACTCCATGATAGAATTAGTTGTCACACAATTCTTTGCTGCAGATTTTTTATTCAATTTCATGTCCGCACCACACATTATTCCATACTTGCTGCAAGGTTGGACTTTGGTGGATGTCGTCACGATTTTGCCCGTGTATATATCGATGTATATACGCTCCACCGGAGGTCATGGAGTGAATTTGTCCGTTTTCCGTTTTGTGCGTATTCTGCGGTTGGTACGAATTATGCGTATGTTTAAGCTTCTCAATGGGCTTAGTGGTATTCAGCGCCAACTAGTGACGTTGATGCTGACCCTCGTCTCTCTCGTCTTCATGGCCGCGGGCATCATCCACATCATGGAAAACGATCTCAAGCAGGTAAGTGATATTATGCATTTGTATTATTGTTTTGCATCATGTGTGTGTGGTACAGATACGCTCTATATGCATTTCTACTAGGAACTAATCAGACCGCACCCTTTATTTCATGTGTATTCTCTCTCCATCACAGATGATGTACTACGAATGCCAGTACATCAACGCGGAAACGAACTGGGAGCCATCTTGCTCTCCAAACTCACCTTATGACCCCAATGCCACTCCTCAAACTTGCGATTGTATAGCTCTTGATGCAAAGGTGTCTTACATATGTCATTCGACTTACGAGGCCACGGACAATTACGGCGAGCCCAGTAGCATCAGCTGCCCTTCCTTGTCCTTTCTGCAGGCGTTCTACTACATGATCGTCACCGTGGCCACGGTGGGCTATGGTGACATAACACCTACATTTGACGCCAGTCGTGCCGTGGTGGTAATCTTCATCTGTGTGGCCGTCGTGCTCATTCCGATGCAGATCAATGAACTCACCGTGCTGCTGGCGGCGAGCAGCGCCTATCGCCAGCCCTACAAAAACACTAACGGCGAGTCACATATCGTGGTATGTGGTTATATTTCAGATTTCCGCAAATTGGAGAAGTTTTTCAAAGAGTTCTTTCATCCAGACCGCAACTACAGCGCGGCGCCCGACTTTCACGCCGTGATCCTGAGTCCAATGGAACCATCCAGCGACATCATGGCGATGATGTACTCGTCGCACTTTGACGGGCGCATCACCTACATTATTGGGTCGTCGCTTTCTACGGAAGACTTACAGAAGGCTAAGGCTGACACGGCATCTGCTATGTTTTTCTTCTGCAATGTAGAGACGCCCGAAGAGAATGCCAAGCTAGATGATGCTGCCACAGTGCTTCGTACGCTCTCCGTCACAAATTTCAACAGTCACTTGGAGTGCTTCGTGCAGGTGTTAAAGCCCGAAGATCGCGACATTCTCAAAGATTCCGAGGTAGATGTCATTCTTTGCTTGGATGAGTACAAAACGTGCATGCAGGCACGCAATGCGGTGTGTCCCGGCATTAGCACCTTGGTAGAGAACCTGTTCCATACTTTCGCCTTGCCCAACCAATTCGAGAAGCAACTGCAAGAAGAGCGTGGATTCCATCAGAAGTGGGCAGATGAGTATTCGTATGGTGTCTCTATGGAGCCCTACTTCATTCCACTCATGCCGCGCTACTGCGAGATGCTCTCGTATGAATGGTCTCTGATCGTCGAGGGCCTCCTTCTGGAGTTCGATGTGCATTGCATAGGCGTCGCCTCTGCCACTGACCATAGCCTGATCCTCAATCCCGGTCCTCGTGAAATGCGCCGCTTCCAGTATAACTCGCGTTTTTTCAAGAAGTACAACATGGCCATTATCCTGTGCAATGAGCAGAACAAAGCCGCATCGATCGGAATGGCTTTGGAAGATCCACAGGTGATCGATCGCATCTTAAACAAGATTCTTCTCGCAGAGGAATCCTTTACAGTTCGCCGGCATTTGGAAAAGAGAATGGACAACCGCAAGGTAAAGAACGAAGACAAGCTGATCCTCACGCAGCTGCGCGACATTATCCGAGTCAGCAAGTCGTGGACTGGCACCAAGGTGTCCCAGGCCAATATGGACGCCGATAGCGATGAAGATGATGAGTTCGCAAATTTAGCAGCTGCAAATGCACCAAAAAAATCTGCAAAATTGGCAGCTAAAGTAAGCAAGCTGGTTCCCGTGAAGAAACACATGCACAACTTAGATGGTCAGAAATCGATGTCCAAGCGGCGCGACGAGACAGACACAGACAGCGACGACGAGGAAGACTCGGGCAAGGCTTCCTTGAAAAATGCGCCCAAAGTGGCGAGTGCATTAGAAAAAATTCGGCGGCAGAGTTCATTCCAAGCGTCTAGCCTGACGGGGTTGTCCAGGGTGAACCTTGGTGTACCGCTCGGCGCTCAATCCGACACCCGGGATGGCAATCACGCCGGCACCATGGAGCCAGATGCTGCATCGTCGATTCAAGCGGGCAAAGAGGTCAGTGGCACTGTGGGCGATGCCCTAATCGATGACGGGGTTGTAATGAACACACTGGATAACGCTAACCACCTCAGCGGTCACATCATCGTGTTCGGCTGCACCACCAATGTGTTCTTGTTTCTGACTGAGCTGCGGCGCGAGATTCACGCCACTGGTCCTGGCATGATGACCCCGCCGGCGGTGATCATTGTGGATCTCTCGCCGCCAAGTAGCTGGCCCTACATCATGGAAGCATTCACGGAGGTCTACTTCATCCGAGGGAAAATGACACGCTCCGTCGATTTCAACAGGACGAACATCGCGAAAGCGAAGAGCGTTGTGTTGCTAGCGGGCAGAGATCATGTCACGAAAGTAGAAGAAGAAAATCTGGACGCCGAGGCTCTGTTTGCCTACCTGAAGCTGGAAAAATACATACCCCGAGATGTTTTCTTCACCGTAGAGCTGACATGCGTGTCGAACATCGCGGTGCTCAATTCGACTGTTGTGCGGCGCTTCCGCACCTCTCAGGCGGCAGCACATCAAGCTAGGCGACTCAAAGAAAAAGAAAAGCTAGAAGAGGAGATGAAAAAGAAAATGCAACAACTCGCAGATCAGGATCAGGAAAGCGAGAGCAGCGAAGACGAGACGCCCAAAGCCAAAAAGAAGCGCCGCAAGAACAGGGCCAAGTCCGGGATCGAGCAAGAGATATTCCGGCCAATCAGTGAAATATCGAAAGGCACATTCAGCACACATAAGGCTGTCATGAAAACGGAATACTTCGAACATGTGAGCCGTGGTATCCTCAACGTTCTCTCAAATGTGCCTGCGCGCCGCATAAGCTCGCTCGAGACCAGCGATCTTGGCCGCCCTGGCGCCGTGGGCAAGGTCAGCAGCAAGCAGCGCAGGTTGGAAGCGTTTTGGACCTCGCAAGACTCGCACCAAATGTTGTCCGTATTTGCAAGCGGGAATGCGTTTGTGCCGGCAGCATTCGATGCGCTTTTGGCGCAGTCATTCTTCGTGGCTTTTACGCCGTTGTTGGCGGAGCGCCTGGTCTGTGGCTCGAAATACCAGTCCATTTTTCAGATGGACGTGCCCATGAGCTTTGTAGACCGCTTTTTTGTCGATATATATCGCGCTTTCATGTCCCATGGTCTGTTGATACTAGCGCTCTACCGCATGCCGCTGCCCTCGGAAGGGGCTACTCTGCCTTTCGTGCTCACCGCACCCAAGGCTGACACCATCGTCCGTTCGGGGGATCGACTTTTCGTCATCTGCAATCCTAAGATCCTTGAGGAAAGCTTGCCTGTGTTGACGCAGCGTCTGGTGGAATACCCCGATGGCAGCGTGAGTCTCGCCGACACACTGGGGCTACAACTGGGCGTGCCACTGCAGAAGCAGGTATCCGTCGAGGAGACCAAAGCCGCAGGACCCGCTGAGAAAGGCTCAGGACTAACAAATGATCGCAGTGGCTATCGCTATATTCAGACATTGGACCAGGCCGCAGAGAGCGGTAGCCACTCCCCGATGAAGCAACAGGTCAGCCAGGTGTTTTTCAAGAACACCTCACTGCCTCTCTGAGTTTTGGGTGCGGTAGGACCCATGCAGCGCCATATTCTATAAAATTTATAAATTTATAATAATGTATGACATTTATTATACAATTAGACATATATATTTGCTGAGAACGAGTGTGAAAGTTCGCATGTGGTTCCGATGTGCAATGGATACGCCGTGAGCACTTTCATCCACTCCTTCGCCTGTTCCCACACGGCTGCACAAAGTCCGCACTTTTTTTAGCACATTCAAAGATGAGGATGCTTTGATATCAGATATCGCTTTCGTGAGCTCAAGTACGCACTAGCATGCTGTAATTCCGCATTCCGCGTCGTACACGTTTTGCACTCCCACCACAGCGGCGTCCCACACGTGGGCCAGCCCGAGCAGCCCTTGTCCCGCACCTGGTCGCACCACTGCGCGGCTGAGCAGGCAGCTATCGCGCTCTTTTGCCGCAACTTTCTGCAGCAACTGCGGGAAGTCCAGCACGCCCAGCCGCTGCAAGTACTGCGTGGCGGCGTCCCACATGGCGGTGTTGCCCCCCCGGTTGTTGAACACGGTGGCCAGACTGATCTGCTTGCGTTCGTCCTGCGCGTTCACAACCTGCTTCAAGCGCCGTGCCAAGACTGGGCTCTCTGCATCCGCTGTTCTCTTGAACTGCGGGAGCGTCTCCATTTTCGAACTGGCGAGCCAACGCAAGCGCCCCCCTGCGTCTTCGTCATCGTTTTTAGGTTGCTGCCGTCGGACACCGCGATCCTTGCGCTTCCTCTTTCTTGGCGCGGCTGTATTACTTTCGCCCTGGCGCAAAGCATGATCAACACTGCTCTCGCCAACGAGGGCGGGCGGCACGCTTTGCACTTGGTGAGTGAAGCTTTTTTCATTCCAGTTCCGCGACAACTGCTGTGGTGAAGCTGGTGGCCACTGCGCTGCGACAGTGGCGCGGATACCTTCGCTTGTAGGGCATGTATACTTTGTATCGTCAATGCTATATTTAGTGGTAATAACGTAGAGAAGAAGCGGGTCAGTCAAAGTCTTGAGCATTAAGTGTGGCATACGGCGCATGATGCGTGATCAGACCCCACGGCAGGGAGTGCTGCGCTTACCTGCAGGACGTGACGACAGGCACGCCTTTGGCCAAAGTCGCAAGGCGAAACAGCAAGTCGTCGCCGGTGATGGTAGCGTTGCGCAGGTCGGCATCGAACACGACCGGATGGAAGTACCAGGGACGATACAGTACCCCGCCCGTGCCAGTAGGTAGCATTAACATTTCCTGACGAGCCGGCCTGGTCTCTGGCCACAAGCCGCGCCGATTTCGTGTGTAAGGCGCAAGCATCCAGGGTGGTGAGCTGCTACACAGGCCCATGCGACGCGCCCGGCGAGCTACGACAGAAGTGGCCGCTGCGGCACGATCGTACTCCAATAAAGATGCCAACATGCTTGGCGGATATAGCAGATGATCATCGACGGTCACTATCACGCAGTCTTCCGTCCACTTCGCTGCCAAGAGTGGCAGCAGCTTGCGATGAGGTCCCATGTTGTCGACAAAGACGATACTGATGTGAGGAAAGCGTCGATACACCGCACGCAGGTCGCGCATGGTGTCGCTGTGAAGAAAATCGGGGGATACACCCTGATCCAGCAAGAAAGGATCCTGCGATAAGAAAAGATAGATGTGAGACGGTAACACATGCCCTGTAATAATGCTGTCAATCGTCGCGGTCACACCGTACAATCGATTGTGGATTGAAGTGAGGGAAATATACACCGGTGAGCCACCAAGCGAATCTGCTGCCAAAGGCTTACCTAGTCTCGCAGACGTCTGTTTCAAAGCTGATTTTGTACTTTCCGCTGTATTAAGTTCACTAAAAAACCCTTTTTCATTTCTATCTTGATCATGCCATAACCCAGTGTACTCTTGCCAACCATAGACCCTTTTAGCTTGACGAATACCATCGTTCTGATGCCAATTCCATACTCCATTTTCATCTAGCTCAGGAATCCAAATGTTTTTAGACGTAGCTTGCATGACATGCGCCAAGGAAACCCATAGTGCGAACTTAATGCAGGCACGTGCACAGGACAAAAATTGGGTAAGCATAGCTGAAAATAAAGTTCCGCAGAAAGAATAAACTACGATGTGAAGAATTTAAGTGCACACGCACATAGTAAAATGTATTATAACAACCCGTAAGAAAGAGAATACTCTTCTTCTTCTCCGTCTTCCCAGTAAAACTGTGGATGTCCAAAAACAAGAAGCAGGGCTACCTTTTGGAGTATTGAGCCAGGATTTCTATATTAAATAACCAGATTCTTGAATTTGTTGGATAAAATTATGGAGCGCGCTCACAAATCAAGTCCCATGGGATGGGATGAACTTTTTGAAATCGTTCAGACTAGCGAGCATATTTCTTCAGGATCTTCAAACCGACTCGAGGAGCTAGGTCGCAGCACAGAGCAGCAGAGCGCATATACATCCGCTATGCAGACACTGCGCACAAAATACGCTAGCGTTGGCGACTATGTTCTGATATCAAAGTTCGGACTGCGCGGCAGGTCACATCCGACATCAGGACTAATTGAAGTAATCCGAGAGGGGCCACTATCTACATCTTCTCGCATAGAAACTTCTGTTTCTTCAGTAGTTCCTGTGACTGTGCTTGCCACATCCCACCAATCCACTCTGCCTGCACAGCATGCGGAAACAGTTCTCGCATTGAATGATTTCCCCTATTATTTCACACCAGATCTTATGCATTTTGTACTATGGAAACGTGATGTGACCAG
>JACCDO010158474.1_pt1 | contig 11372 bp, 6 predicted proteins | sample 7446101 | NCBI WGS metagenome assembly JACCDO01 (sample SAMN15323440, study PRJNA562643) | freshwater metagenome | isolation source: river surface water | place: USA:Blue River Watershed | collected 2017-08-16
AAAGCTATTCATATAAGAGATCAATTTCGTATGGGTAAGCTAGAGAGCAGTGAGCACACTGCAGCTCGTATGCGTGAAAATGCAAAGTGCTATGCCACATTGGTTTCATCTATTTCGGAGTTGCGCCATTTGCGATCACTAGACTCGGGAGATAAATTAAAGCCTCGTGATCTAGTTAATGTCACAGCCAAACGTGTCGGCTTCTCCATACCTAAATTTTCAGATGAGTTAAATGAACAAGATTTTAACAAGCCTCTGCCCGAAGTTGTGCGTGTTCCAACCCGGTATGCAGAATACAATGCGATCTTGGAAAAAAACAAAAGGTAATCGGAAGTGTCCATGAGGCGCCCTACGAATTAAAAGCCAGCAGTGTGATGATTCAAAATTTGAACTTCAAGCGTGCTGCTCCGGCAAATAAGCAGGAATCGCGAAGTATGAAGCCTTGTGACAATTTATATAGTATTGTTTGTAGAAGCTGTTCTAAAATAAATGATAGATATAGTGTTCAGAAGTAGCATACCGTTTCTAATCATTCAAAGCTTGAACACAAGGAACTATGGATATATGCAATCACTAAATAATGGTAATGAGCACCATCTTCTCTTATCCCATGCAATATCAAATCATTCCATTTAATTTCAATTAATTTCTTATTTAATACAACAAACGAAGAGAATATACTACTATATTGTCAAATATTCACGTCACCTACATTATTTCTTGGTCGAGATGTCCAGGCATGTGTTCTAAAAGCTCTTCGTGCTCGTGCTCGTGAACGAATAGAATATACAAAATGAGTACCAACAAAGCATACAATGCTAGCCGGTACAACCTACTTCGAAACGCTCTGAGGCTTCTGGCGCCGAAGCCTTCCCACGATGTATGCACTTCAGGATTCACATCAGAACTTGACGCTTTGGCATTTTGTTCTTGGCCATAGGACTTAACGGATTCCATTATATTATTTTCTAATAAACTTAGGTAAGCTGTCTCGGATTTGCGCGGGCCTCCTGACTCCATCGTCTCCAGCAGTTTGCCCACTTCAGAGCAAACGGGCATGTGAACATTATATCTCTTGCCAGTACTGATGAGTTCCCCTAGATGCGACTTGCTAACAGTTATGCGGCCTTCCGTAAGATCCACTTGCATAGGAGATACTAAATCCTTTGGCGGGCACATGTCCCACAAGGACAACAAGCTCACAAATATCCAGCCTGGGCTGCACATCCACATCTCAAGCGTACGTGGTGAGATCCATTGCGTGATCGGTAGCATTTCTGGCATCCACTTTCCCCCACCAGCAGCTTGCTTAAGAGTCAGCAAAGATTCTCTCATCATGCTTGCGAGCAAAAGTCGCGCGCGCTTGTTCCAAAGAGTGTTATACATGCTTCCTCCAGTAATCATATTTACACAATGCAGATTTTCCCATAGCAGTGTTCCCCATGTGTATGGAGTGAGGACTTTTCTGTAGTAAACTTCCAATTTCATGCACTCCATCAAGTTGCATGGTCCTCCAGCAATTCCTGCAATTTCTTTATCCAGACGCTCGAATATTATTACGGGAGCTTGAACTGTTGGAACAATCGCTCCGTTCTTAGGATGTGGTACAGCAGCAAAACCTACTACACACTCGACAACCGCAATATCTTTGCGAGCAGAAAATGCATCCTTAAACTCGTTAGAATTCTTCACACCTCTTGACATTGCAAAAATTGTCACAGCGACATCCTTACTCTGCCGCTTTATGTCTAAAATAGAAAAGAGCTTTTCTTTGCACATTTTTGTATCATTGCTATTGACGGTGATGATGATCACATGGCATTGACCCAGGACGTCAAAGTGTGCGTGTGTTACATCTCCCGCTGGAATTTCGATCTTTTTCCCATTTGCAGAGTAGGATGGCATATATGACATTCGCTTATTGCTATAGCTAGATAAAGATCCTGGCACTCCATCAGGAGTTACTCCAACCATGTAGACATTCGCATATCCAGTACTTACAAGTTGTCCACAAAAGTACTCTGCAAGATATCTGCTTTCATTCGACTCTTTTAAACTATCTGAGTATACTATACCACATTTCGGCCTATTTTCTTTGGGCACATATACTTTCTTTGACATTCACGTTTTAGAATTGGTATTTTAGTCTTTCAATTCATCCAGAGATCCATCATTCCCTTGGGAATTTTTGGAAGTCCAGAGTCTAGAAAAAAGAAGGGAAGAGTTTGACGCGCTATTCACCCTTTACTTCGCAAATTTAAATCGTTTTGAAGTTGTTTGTATGAGCGGTTTTAACTATTCCAAGTGGGATAATATTGAGCTAAGTGACGATGAAGACGATCTGCATCCAAACATCGATAAGGAGTCTTGGTTTCGAATGAAGCATCGTAGTCGTTTAGAACGCGAAGAGCGCGAGGACCAAGAAGTGAAACAAATTGAAAAAATTAATAATGAGGATGCTGCTCGCATGAAAATCATTATTGCGCGATTGAATGCTATCGAAAGTTTGAAGAAAAAGAAGGATGCAGATAATGATGATGCAGAGTTTGATGATGAAGACGCGCTTAAGATTGAATTATCCGAATTAAAGTCTAACACTAGTTTGCGGTTGAAGCGTGTTGAAGACATAAAAGAACGCCGAAAATGGAACATTGACAATATTTGCAAGACCTCAGAAGATAGGACTATCGTAAACAAAAAAGAATCTGCACCATCGCTTAAAGCAGATGATTTTAAGCCGACAGGTTTAACTGCGAAGGCCATTGAAGAAAATAAAGCAACCAAGGCTATCAAAGTCGCAGAAAAGGTTGCGGTACCGCCTGTGACTCTGTCTGAAGCGCACGAACCTAAGGTGGTCACCTCTACAAAATCCATTACACCGACGACGCAGGTATCTTCAGGTCCTAAAGAGCACAGCGAAAAAGATAGCGTGTTATCTTATAATGATTACGTTCTAGAACACGAGAACCTCCTGGAAACTTATAGTGAATTGGCTGACATGGAGAAGACAAAGGATTTCCTCTTCAAGCACTGTGATGTGCTATTGCACGAGCACTCACAAAGCTACATGCTGCTCTCGTGTCTAGAAGATGAGATGAATGGCAAGCACAAGCGCATGAAGCTCGTATGCCGGCAATCACAAATATTGTCCCACATTCAAGAGCTCGGAATCTCGATGCGTCGTGATCCTCGTGATGTCGTTCTGCCCTTTTTCGCACGCATTGATGAGAAAGAATACTTCAAAGCCTTCATCGAGCAGGTTGATGCTTTTGAAAAGCGCATTAAAGAGCGTGCTGTCGTCAAGCGCAAAGAAATGGATGCAGAGCGACGGCAAGAGCAACGGGAAGGAGTACCAGTAGGTCCGGGGGGACTTGATCCTTTCGAGGTGCTGGAGTCACTACCCGCGCCTATGCGCAAAGCTTTTGACAGCCAAGATATAGGGCAGCTACAAGCAGTGTTATCTGCGATGCCCCCTGCAGAAGCCAAGCTCTGGCTCAACAAGTGCATCGATAGCGGGCTGTGGGTGCCTGGAGGGAATGGTGATGCTGAGGACGAGGAAGAAAGTGGCAGCAAAGCGGAGGCGGCACGTTTGGCTCAGGAATTGGATCCGATTGATTGATTTAATGCGCTAGTAAAAGCTCATAAGTATCTTCCGAGTGCGTGGCACAAGATGTTACTTGACATTTCAATCTAGATAGTCATTAATGATAATAAATAGTAAATAAAGATAACATAGTGGAGCATAAAGAGCAAACGTTTCTGAAACACACGAATCACCAAATCACGATCAAACATCGCACCCTTCTTTGGGTGGTCCTGCCAACATTCTAACATCGCTGCTATGACAAAACATATTGAGATCCGTAGTTGCACTAGCTCGATCGGAAGGAAACTCGTCGAAATTAAGTAAAAATCGTTGGTTGACATCTACATTACTGGGCCACAGCCGCGCTGTATTTGTTGACAGCGAAAATCAAACCGCGCTATTATAAACAACTATAAATCTAACAGACATGTGATATTTCTTTTCATTTGTCAATTTGTCCAACGCAGAATCCGCGAAGTGTGTTGGTCACTGCACAGCCCAGGCGGCTCATGTCGTAGCCGCCCTCCTGGACGAATACGGCCGGAAGACCACATTCTCGTAGAGTCGAGCCAATATGAGTATAATGATCAAGTTCCAAGCAGAATCCAGCGCCAGGCACAGCAACAGGGTCCCGAACCAATGTATCCACTCCGAGGGACACCACCAGCGCATCTGCGCCATGCTGACGGACAGCGGCAATTGCTTTTAATAATGCAGAGCGATAGTTTACGTAGTCGTCACAAGGTTCATTAGTCCAAGTTGCACCAGGCCCCAGAGGCAAGCAAAGCGTTGTGCCCACAGCAGCAGGATTACCGGTGCCGCCAACCTGATCAGCAAAACCGCTGTTATAAGGATATTCGATATCTGGATCGGCATGAATCGAACACACAAATACTTCAGGCACATCCCAAAAAATTCCAATGGTACCATTTCCCGCATGATAATCGATATCAATTACCGCAACCTTTTGGACCCATGATCGTTCTCGTCGTAGTGCGTCCGCAATAACTGCAGCACTGTTCACATAACAATATCCGGAAGCGCTTGACTTTGCTGCATGATGTCCTGGATGAGTGGTGAGAGCATATGATGCATAGTTACTATCTTTTTCTTTTGGAAATGCATCTAATACTGCGCGCACCACAGCGGCATCGGCGGCGAGAGCTGGTAGTAATGTAGAAAAAATAGGCGCGCATCTGTCTGTCACATAGTACGAGCATTGAGAAGTTACTGATTGACCTGGTCTTGCGCTAGCATCTCTTTGGGCTCCATTACCAGGTACCATAGCAGGTGGTTCATTTGTATCTACCGTACCTCTACCTTCAGCAAAGAAGTCAGGATCACGATTTGGATGCGCTGCCCATCGATCCCATACGCTCTCCAGGAAATCAATGAATCCGCCGTCATGCACATATCTGGCGAGGTCGAGTTTATTCGTTTTAGGCGGTGGAACTTTCACTATGTCTACATGAAGCGCTGCTTCCTCTGAAAGGGCTTTGATAATTTCATCTTTGCGCACCAAAGGCTGATTTACACCACAACAATCCATGGCGAGTTCACTTGAACCTTTTTCCTGCTCAGGAGAGGCGCCTAAGTATACATGAAGCTTGATTTGTGAGACCATATTGTACGCGCTATGCTTAACTACAAACAATTCTTCCACAGTCACGACGTCTTGTTCTCTAACTCTAACCCTAACCCTTCACGTTTTCTCCAATCTTGTAATTTTTAAGTCAACAATCATTTGAAGTGAAGAGGGAGAATTTGACAAGCTTTTAGGGGAAGTCATGCTAGCAACTGCAGATACCTTGAAGAATACTTTAATTAGTGGAAATTCTGCCGAATTTGTCCAGTGTCTCAGAGGTTTTCAGTCTGAATGTGATGAGTCAGAAAACCTACAGAAGCTCAAAGATTTCCTGAGTGAAAGCTTAAAAGTAGTATCTGCATTGCTTGTGGGGCAAGCTAAAGCGGAAGTTTCAGATACTGTTGGTGGGCATGGGGGTGAAACATTCTTAGTGTTACCGGATACTCAATTCCATGAACCACGAGGGCGCTTTAAGACTACATTAAGTACAGTGGGTATGCATCTTGAAGGCAAGACCGCTTCATGTTTTGTCACTTGGGATAATATTACACATGCTGTTACTTTTCCTGCTTATCAAACGACAAAAAAGGAGGGAGAAGATTTGGTGGTACTACGAATTGAGCCAGGATCTGTAAAGTACAATGGCAAAGATTTAAAATGTCTACTTTGGAATCTTGGTAAAAGCCTTGGTAAACCTATAAAAGTCACACACGATGCATGCTTAGTAGACGGAACTGAAAGCGTGGTTGTGACAACCCTTTTGCAGCACCTATGGGGGAAGGCACTAACTAAACCCCGTTCGGACCTTTTTCAAACCATTGCGATAAAAGATGCAAAGCCTTATTTGTTGTGCTATAAAGGAACTCAAGAGGGTGCCATTTACCCATTAGAGTGCGGAGTGGTGTTTATTAAACCTACCATATTCTTGCCGGCAGAGCAAATCGCCTCCCTGACGGCCGGTCGAGGAGGGGGATCCGGACAGACACGATATGTCGATTTGAAAATTGAAACGGCTGATGACGAAGTTCATGAATTCACAAATATTGAAAGAGATCAGCTACCAGCTCTACAAGGATATGTTAAAGGCTATCTAGAAATGCGCAAAAAGGCTGAAGAAGAGGCCAAGCGAGCGGAGAAAGCTGCTCGTGGCGAAGATTGCGAAGACGACGACAGCGAGGACGAGGACGAAGACTTCGATCCTGATGCAGACGATGACGATGATGATAGTGATGATAGTGATGAAAGTAGCGATGATAATTGCAGTGATGATTCCGATGTAGATACAGAGAGTGATGCAGAAATGGCTGTGGAGAAGCAGGCAGGCGTCGGGCAGAGGCAGTCGCCCAAGAAAGGACAACATAAGGTGTATCAAAAAGACGAAATCAGAAAAAATCAGAAGAAGCGAAAAGCGGCACCAGAATCCTGCCCTGCTGGCGGTGATTTGGAAGATGTAGATGCTTTAATGCGTGCAGCCTACCAGTCTTCTGCCAGGGCCAAGAGTGTGATGAATGAAAATTTTGTAAAGTCAGAAAATGATGTCAACTGCTTATCAGCAACTTCAGCATGTGATGCGCCAATGATGTAAGAAGGAAAGCCTTTTCAGTAAAGTAAATATTTATTAAATTTTGATAAAATGCCACTAAGGAATCTAGACTCGATGGATCTCCCGCCTGAAGACTTATCTATGGTCTCCGTACCTCAAGAGTTTATTTCTTGAATGCAGCTTCCAACGCTTGGCCTATGTCAGAGAGAAGGTCGTCGATGTGTTCGATACCGATAGAAAGACGAATCAGGCTGTCACTGATGCCCAACTTGGCGCGCTCCTCAGCTGGCACTGACGCGTGCGTCATGACTGCGGGACATTCGGCTAAACTCTCAACAGCTCCCAAACTTTCTGCCAAAGTAAGCAATTTAAGAGATTTCAAGAATTTTGAAGATTCGTCTAATCCGCCATTAATAAAGAAGGTGATCATCGCGCCGAAACCGCGCATTTGTCTCTTGGCGATCTCATGCCCAGGATGAGACTTCAATCCCGGGTACACAACCTTTTGCACATAGCTGGGTGAATTGTCTAAGAAAGTTGCGATAGCCAAAGCATTTTTCTGGGCGTATTCCATGCGTACATGAAGGGTTTTGAGACCGCGCAGAGCCATGTAACAGTCGAAGGGAGCAGGGGTTCCGCCCATAGCGTTTTGGTAAAATCGCAGATCATCCGCAAGTGAATTATTATTGACAATGACACAACCCATGACAACATCAGAATGACCGCCGATATACTTGGTTACACTGTGCATAGCAATGTCCGCACCCAGCAGTAAAGGGTTCTGGAGATAGGGTGAAGCGAAAGTATTGTCAACGACAACTAATGTCTTTGGGTTAGCTGCATGAACTGCATCTGCGATGGCCTTAATGTCACTAATCTTTAAGGTTGGATTGGTTGGTGTCTCGAGCCACACTAACTTTGTGTTAGCCTTAACTGCACGACCTACTAAGGTAGGGTCGCTCATGTCCATAAAAGTAAAAGTGACATTACCTTTGGGAGCTATGATTCTTCTAAACATACGTTGAGTTCCACCGTAGACATCATCGACAGTTATAACGTGGTCGCCAGGACCCAATAAGTTCATAACGCATGCAGTAGCGGCCAGACCTGAAGCAAATGCCAGGCCTTGACTTCCTTTCTCAACAGCGGCGATAGCTCTTTCAAACGCTCCGCGGGTTGGGTTGCCAGATCTCTGGTACTCATACCCTTTACCATATGAGTTAGGATCTTCTGTGCCTGCTTGCTTACCAAGCTGGGGCTGGGCGTAGGTAGTGGCCAGAGAAATGGGCACGACCACCGCTCCTGAAACAGAATCTGGCTCTGAACCTACATGAACTGCAGCGGTTTCAAAGTTTGGGTATTTGTGGAATCCTGACATTTTCTCTAATTTAGTTTTTGCTAGAAGAAACCTTTTCTCTCACCTCTTCTCCCTAAAGATTTTTGTAGCTTTTAGGAGTGCAAATATGTGCTGGTTTCCTTTTTTCATTTATTCTACAAACTGCATGCACTATTTGCATCTTTTATAAACGATTAATGCATTTCTGTAGTTTTTATTGAATTTTAATGTCTTGAATTTGTAGATTTTTCTTTGGATTATGTCTCACGATAACATTCACATCTACTCCTATGTAAGTGATCGAGGACATGACATTCGTCATATCAGTCGATTTTTATCCTCTAATGGAGGTGTACCTCACGCGAATCAAGAGAGAATACGACACCAAAAGAAGTCAAAAATGCATGTGGCTCCTTCCGAGCGAAGTGCGGTCGTCCAGCCCGCATTGAGAGAAACAGATCGAGTAATGAAATGTGAAATTCGCAATATACTAAACACAACTGCCCCATATAGACGCACCAGTTCTTATCTTCCATATCGAACACCCCGCCGTATAAAGATAATGAGACAAGAAAAAAAACGATCTCGAGCGCAGGTTGAAATGGAATCGTCATGTGTAGAGCACAAGGCAAAGCGGTGCAAAGTTGCCGCTATACCTCGGTTTCGTAAGCAAAAGCGCCGAATACATTCATTCAGTGAGCGGTGTGATTGGCTTTCCACGCATATTTGGCATGCGAAGCGCATGTGCATGAGCCGCGAGTTCGGTATCAGCATGGCTTCTTATAATCGTTGTCGCGGTATTACTCGCAAGTTAACCGACTCTTTGGCTCACCATGCTGTACTGCATGATAGCTCGTATTTTAAACCTATTGAGATTCGAGGCGATAGGTTGGCTCTTGCGCAGCTATTGCGCTTGGTAACCGATCCTGCTTGTGACATTCTGGTCGACCACGGCGACAACGACCCTGCCTCTCATGAAGATAGTGAAATCGATGAGCCGAATCGTCAATATGCTAGTTCTGTGGAAATGAGAGAAGTTCATATGATGTTGTACAAATCAGGCGCATTCCCAGCGTCGTGCATTGGTCCATGCACGCTGTCCCTCTTACCAACTCTAGGTGGTGGCCACAGCCGCATCGTCTGGGTTTGGCTTCATCCATGTATGTATCACGTTGCACATACAGAGTTGCAGGCTGCGGCTGCTGTTGTGCAAAGCGTGGTCGTGGAACGAGTCGTAGACCCTCCAGCTCGATTCGCCATTCGCGGAGTACGATCGCTTGATGTGTTAAAGCGCACTCTACGTCCTGCAATGGCGCAAGATACGGGGCATATGGAAAATTCAACAGGTGCATTCTTCGCTTCTCTGTGTAATGTGCCTGAGCGTGCAATATCGCGACTGTGGCCTGTAGGCCATGCACTGGCGTTGCAAGCGCAAGGGCTAATGGGAGAATCCGGCAGGCCATTAGAGTCCAAGCGCAAGAAGAACATTCTCGTCTGGCCTGATGCGCATACAAACATAATGTGTTCAGAATGGCTATTGCATGCTTCTAAACGGCAGACTATAAGAGAAAAAATGTCAACTGTGACAGATCTTAACAAAATTCGCGAGCAAAAAAGGAACGTTTTGTATTCCATTGTGGACAAGAAGAGTCCATCCACCGATTTGTCTCGGCCAAGCGACAACCTCCAGACACCTGTGAAAGCGGAGAAAATCGCTGAAAACATCGCGCATATTCCAGTCATGCTCATTCGCGTTAATGAGAGCAGTAGCATGGCTGGCTACTCTACTCCTGCATTGTTTCGTAGGCAGTATGCGATGAGCGGCTTCGATGTTCTGTTGCCACAGTGCTACGCAAATCGAGTGTGGAGTGCATTATTATTGCAAGGGTCTAAGCGCCCCCTCTATGAAAGCAAAACTTCAGAGCATCCCTTGGTGCGAGCCGTGGGTTTTAAAGAAATGGATTTCTTGCGTTTGAATGCTGGCATCCCTTCTTTCCCACGTGACTTTCCAGAAACGAACTCCGGTACCGAATACTGGGACAAACGAAGAAAAGACATAGAGCGTTTGGAGTCTAAGAAACCAATGCAGAAGCGATTGCCACCTGTCTGTTGGAAAGTTCCTAATTTGTACGGTTTAATGGAAACCTCTGTAAAATCGATGAACATGGGAGGGCAGAGCGATATGCCGCAGATGTTAGTTGTGCGTAGCGCAAGATATTCAGAGTCTTTTCGGCGACCCGAAGTTTCCAAACCTAACGGCGATTGGAATCGGCGCGAACCATTGCCATCATTGCAGAACATGTTGCATCCAACCTGCGTGTCGGTATTGCTTGTCCCGTGCTCAAGAGGCGTAGTCGTCGACGGAGCCAGTATCCTTATGCCTACTGTAGCTGATTACGAATTGTATATCAAACATGAAAAGAGTAAGCTTTTCGCAAGCTCAGAATCTAATATTGTTCAAGGTGCCTGGAAAGGATCGCCCAGCGCGAAAAAACTCGAAAGGCAGGTCATAGGTGTGATCACGAGCGGTGCGAGCAGAGAAGGTAAAGGGCGTGACCGCGGTGCTACAAGTCCCACCGACCGCCGATTTGCAATTGGACTATGTCGCATAGATCTATTGCAGCTTGCAATGAGTCTTTCGCATGAATTTGGTGCGGCCACAGAGCGCACACTCATATTGTTCAGCAATCCAGAACGGCGCTCAGGCTTTACCGGCGAATCAGCGAATGGATGGGTGCGCCCCGCCTTGTGTCATATAAATAGTGTAAATTTCTAATATTCTAACATAATTATAATCATACAAAAGTAAAATTTTTAATTAATTGCGAAAGCTGGACACCTCAGCTAGTGCGATGCGAGAGGCGTTCTCGACGAAGGTGGCATAGCTTTGCTCGGTGATCGCGACACCTTTGGACTGAAGCGTTCCTCCTATATATGAGTCAGGGATGTCCATAAGCAATGAACGAGTAAGAATGGTAGCAGAAGATGTGCCTGCCTCTGCTGCCATAATTCGCGGGACTATAGGTGAAGAGTCCAAACGATTCTGCACATCCATGTGCAGCCACGCTGAGGATCTGTACAGTCTCCTAACGAAGCTATCTAGAGCTGCTTCGTCTAGAACTCTGTGCAACAGTTGCAAATGTGCTTTATTTTCGCTGTCTTTTTGTTCGTCTTTTGGGAACTGGCCACTCATCTCTGGGTTCGCGGGCGGGGCATCCTCGCGGGCGTCCTCCCTCCTTCGAGGAGCAGCAGCCTTTTCAGGGGTCGCCTCGTCTTGCGGCTCACCGGCAAGGCGTCCTGCAAATTGATCCAAACGACCTAA
>JACCDO011613975.1_pt1 | contig 11372 bp, 7 predicted proteins | sample 7446101 | NCBI WGS metagenome assembly JACCDO01 (sample SAMN15323440, study PRJNA562643) | freshwater metagenome | isolation source: river surface water | place: USA:Blue River Watershed | collected 2017-08-16
TCAACTTCTTCTGCTGACCAAGACAAGCGCAAAGAGTTTTGCGACATCTCGAGACCTGAAGTGGCAACGCCACCTGCATTAGAAGCTTTACCTGGAGAGAACAACACTTTTGACGCTTGGAAAACTGCAATTGCTTCTGGTGTAGAAGGCATGTTGGCGCCTTCTGCTACACACATGACGCCGTTGGAAACGAGTGCTTGTGCTTCGTCGCCGTTGAGCTCGTTTTGGGTGGCACAAGGTAGCGCAATATGGGCTTTCACTTCCCAAGGACGCTTGCCAGCAACAAACTGAGCACCCGGGAATTGTTTCGCGTATTCAGAAATACGGCCGCGGCGCACGTTTTTGAGATCCATGACCCAAGCCAATTTTTCTGCATCGATACCAGCTGCGTCGTAGATATAGCCTTCAGAATCTGAGAGTGTAACAACGGTTGCGCCGAGTTGGGTTGCTTTTTCACAAGCGTATTGTGCTACGTTACCAGAACCAGAGACTGCAACAATTTTGCCATTGAAAGACTCGCCTTTGGTTGCGAGCATTTCTTTTGCAAAATAAACCGTACCGTAACCGGTTGCTTCTGGACGGATTAGTGAACCACCCCAGTTGCGGCCTTTACCAGTTAAAACACCTGTAAATTCGTTGCGCAAACGCTTGTATTGACCAAACATGTAGCCAATTTCACGACCGCCAACGCCGATATCGCCAGCAGGCACGTCGGTATCAGGACCAATATGACGAGCGAGCTCAGACATAAATGATTGGCAGAATTTCATTACTTCGTTGTCAGACTTACCTTTAGGGTCAAAATCAGAACCACCTTTACCACCACCCATAGGCAGAGTAGTGAGGGAGTTTTTGAAGATTTGCTCGAAGCCTAAAAACTTGAGGATAGATAGGTTAACAGATGGATGAAAACGCAAACCACCTTTGTATGGCCCGATAGCACTGTTGAATTCAACGCGGTAACCACGGTTAACTTGAACATTGCCGTTGTCGTCTAGCCAAGGAATGCGGAAGATGATGGTGCGCTCTGGTTCTACGATGCGATCGAGAATTTTTGCTGTTTTGTATTTCGGATTAGCCTCAATAAAAGGAATAACCGCCTCGGCTACTTCCTGAACCGCTTGCAAAAACTCTGGCTCATGGCCGTTTTTTGCGCGAACACGATCCATGAAAGCCTCGATTTCTGCGTGATACTGATTTGACATAATAAATAAGGTGTTTTAGTTTGTAAACTTGGGCAAAAATAATTCAAAATAAGGTCCAAAATCCATCTTTTTTCAACAATTTATTAGTGTCAAAATGACACTAATTTAAAGCATAAATAAAAAGCATGAATAGAAATTTGACCTTCGGTAAAAAAGTCGTTATTTTTACAACGCTCAAAGCAACCCAAGAACTCGCTTTTACGTTTGAGGTGAGTACCTACTATTTGAATACAACCTACATGAAAATAAAATCTACTTTACTCGCAACTTTTTCAGGCATTTTATTCATTGCGCTCGCACTATTGAACGCCACGAATGCTGATGCGCAAGGCCCCGTAACTTTATGTCTAGGTCAAGACGCAACTGTTTGCCCAGGCCAAGCTGTGATCATCAATAATTGTAACACCGGAACCACTCCAGGAACTGCTGCAGGTCTCTACCTCAATTCACCGACCAATGTGCAACTTTCAGACGACTCTTGGTCTGGTGCTGTAGCCATCGGTTTTCCGTTTAGCTTCTACGGCAACACCTACACACAATGTGTGATTGGTTCAAACGGAATTGTTTCGTTCAACCTATCCAATGCTGGAGGTTATTGCCCTTGGGCCTTAAGTGGTGTTGGAACTTTGCCAAATGCCGGATTTGCAGCCGCCAAAAACAGCATCATGCTCACCTACCAAGACATCAACCCATCTTTGGGAGGTCAGATTCAATACCAAACACTTGGAACTGCTCCAAACAGAAAATTTGTAGTCTTGTACAAAAATATCATGATGTTTAGCTGTACTGCACAATGTAACTATATGGCAATCGTGATGTACGAAACTTCTAACATCTTTGAGTTACATATCGGAAACAAACCAATTTGTGCCGGCTGGAACGGTGGCTTAGCCATCCAAGGCTCCGAAAACAACATGCCTATGCCTACAGCACACATCACACCTGGTCGCAACAATACCGTTTGGGGTGCCAACCAAGATGGCCGCAGATTCTTGCCAACTTCACCAAGCAACACGGCATCTTACACCATGTCACAAATTCCATATATTATGGTCAATAGCCCTGGAAGCAATTTTGTTTGGGCTAATACCCTGGGCCAAACCTTTCCATACAACAATGGCACACTCAATGTCAATATCGTTCCACCAGGCACTACCGGTTATTTCTTATCTGGTGCAGCCTGTGGAACCAGTATTGGCTCCATCACCCAAGACACCACCTGGATTACCCGATCCAACCCCAGCGTGACCACAACCGTCTTGCCCGATGTTTGTACACAGGGTGTTGGTAGTGCCACGGCTACACCAGGGGCTGGCTCCCCCACGCCGTGCACATATACCTGGAACCCAGGTGCAATTGTAGGCAACCCTGCAAACAACCTCTTCGCAGGCACCTATACCGTTACCCAAATTGATGGCAACGGTTGTAGTGCAACAGCAACAGCTGTAGTTGGAGACACTCCGGCAACTTTTACTGCTACCACGACCCTTGTTTCTTGTCCAGGTGGAAACGACGGAACGGCAACAGCAAACGTCACACCTGCAACAGGTGTCATCACCTACCAATGGAGCAATGGTCAAACCTCCCAAACAGCTACTGGCCTCAGCGCCGGAAGCTATTGGTGTTATGCCTCCAACACAACAGGTTGTTCAGACACCATTTATGTAACCATTGCAGAAATTCCAGCTATGGTGCTGAGCGCCATCAATTTGGTAGACGCCGATTGTTATACAATTGCCAACGGACAAGCCACCATCGACGTGCAATTAGGTACTGCTCCGTACACTTTTGATTGGGATATCTCTGCATCTTTAGCGGCTACTGCGCTTGACCTCGGCGCCGGCTTACATACTTGTACGGTTACCGATGCCAATGGGTGTATCCAAACTATTTCCGTAAACATCAACCAACCGAGCCCACTCGACATCACCTTCCTGACCCAAGACACCATGATCTGCTCAGAGTCTAGCATCTTGCTTTCAGCCATCGGCGCAGGGGGTTCTAGCACCTACAATTTCTCTTGGACAGAAGACGGCATTCCAATCGGCAACGGCAACAGCATCACTGTTGACCCCATCAACTCCGGAACGGTTTACTGCGTTACCCTCAGCGAAGCGTGTGGATCACCCACTACCACTGAGTGCATGACCATCATCTTCCCGCTCGACATCATTCCTGTCATTACGGCAGTAGACAATCAAATTTGTACACCAGGTGACTTCCAATTGCACAATATGTCGAGCAATGGCCAAGATATCGCGAGCACATCGTATCTTTTCTCCAATGGTGATAGCTTTACGGTCCTTAACCAAGACGACCTATTACATACAATTGTTCAGCCGGGTGTTTACGATTTATCAGTGGTCATGACCTCTGTACACGGTTGTATTTACAATGGTTTCTTTGATGACCTCCTTACCGTTACAGACAATCCAATTGCCAACTTTACCATCTCCAAAAACCCTGTTACTTGGTTCGAAACAACGGTACAAACCAACGATGTTTCTGTGGGTAACATCGCGCAATACAATTGGTCTTCACCAGGATCCACAAATATTGTGAGCACAGGTTCTAGTGCCTTGATTACCTACCCTGAAGGTATTGTGGGTACGTACCCAATTATGCTCACTGTCACCACAGTAGATGGTTGTTCAGATTCAATTACGATAGATATCGAGGTGGTTTCTGACGTCATTTTCTATGCGCCAACCGCATTTACGCCAGACGACGACGAACACAACCAAGTTTGGTCCTTTTATGTAGAAGGAATCGACTACGAGAACTTCCATTTAGAAATCTATAACCGTTGGGGCGAAGTCATTTGGGAAACCTACGACACCAAAGGTTTCTGGGATGGCTACTACAATGGCGTCAAAGTTCAACCGGGCACCTATTCTTGGAAAGCTTGGTTCAAAGACAAAGACACCGACGGTAAAACTGTTAAAACCGGCATAATCCACGTTATCCGCTAAGTCAACATGAAAATTCTGCTCTTTTCTTTTCTTTCACTTTTTGTGGCGCAGTGCTCCAAGATTTCTCAAGAACTCTTAACCATGGCCAACGGGGTAAGCAACATCACAACAGCTCCCTCCGCGCCTCAGCTCACCAACGATGAAGTCATTTCTGGCCTCAAAGAAGCGTTGCAAATCGGCATCAAAAATGCTGTGAACCAGAGTGCTATGGTTGATGGCTTTTTGGGGAATGCACAAATTAGACTGCCCTTCCCTCCTGATGCACTTAAAGTAAAGGAAAAAGCAGTGCAGCTTGGCATGACAAACCAAGTCGAGCAATTTGAAACCACCCTCAACAGAGCGGCAGAAGAAGCGGTTAAAGAAGCCCTACCTATTTTTACTCAAGCCATTCTCAACATGAGTGTGCAAGATGGTTTTGCTATTTTAAAAGGCGGAAACGGCGCAGCTACAACCTTTCTTAAAAACCAAACCAGCCAACAACTTTACAACGCGTTTTTACCAAAGGTGAAAGAAGCTACCTCAAAAGTAAGTCTCACTTCCAAATGGACGCCACTCATGAACAAATATAACCAAGCGATGGCCTTGACAGGCGGTGAAAAAATAAACCCAGATTTAGACGCATTCGTTACGCAACGTGCTATAGACGGCTTGTTTTTAATTGTTCAGCAAGAAGAAGACAAAATTCGTGTGAATCCTGCGGCGCGTGTCACAGACCTACTTGCCAAAGTATTCGGTTCGCTTTAATTTATCCTGTCCATTCTGAATTATGCAGTTTCCAGCAACAGAATTGGTTCTCGATGCCAATGGTGCGGTTTATCATCTTGGACTGCAACCAGCACAACTCGCCTCCAAAATCATCTTAGTTGGCGACCAAGATCGGGTTTCAAAAATTTCGCGGTTTTTTGACACCATTGAACACCGCGTTCAGCACCGCGAGTTTGTCAGTCACACAGGTACTTTCCAAGGCAAGCGCCTTACCGTGCTATCCACTGGCATTGGTACCGACAACATCGATATTTGCATGGCTGAGCTCGATGCGTTGGTCAATATCGATTTAAGCACAAGAACCGAGAAAGTTAACAAATCAAGGCTAGAAATCGTTCGGATTGGCACCTGCGGCATGCTGCAAGCCGATATGGAGTTACACAGCTTTGTGCTTTCTAGCCACGCTTTAGGGCTAGACAACATCGCTCATTTCTACCCAATCGAATGGAGTCAGGAAGAGCAGCACTTGTTAACTGAGGTGAAAACGCAAGTCTCATTTCCAAAAGGTATTGCACCCTACCTGAGCGCGGCCTGCCCAGAAATGGTTCAAAAATTTGCTTCGGATCAAGTTAGAAAAGGAATTACCGTAACGAGTTCTGGGTTTTACGGACCCCAAGGACGCTCCTTGCGGCTACCTAGTCTCATGCCAAACATCCATCTGGCTTTAGGTAATTTTGAACACGAGGGGCTGCAAATTGTCAACTTTGAGATGGAAAGCTCGGCTATTTTTGCGCTCGGAAAAGCGTTGGGGCATCAGTGCACCTCTATTTGTTTAGGAGTAGCCAATCGGCCTCAAGAAATATTTTCTACAGGTATTGACCAAGCCATGGACGAGCTCATAGCTTTAGTGCTCGAACGAATTTAAAGCAGTTCTTTAAAGCGACCGTTTATTTCAAGAATTTATCTAAGGTGATGTGCAGGTTGAGACCGCGTAGTTGCGCTCCACTTGCCACAATGACGCCATTGCCGTCTAGCAGAAAGGCGTTAGGTATGGTAGCCACTTGATAGTTGGCAGCAGCTAAGCCTTGCGCATCGAGCACATGATATTTCCAAACGAGTTGATCGGCAACAATGGCTTGCCTCCAGGCTTCGGCATCGCGGTCGAGGGACACGCTGAAAACCTCAAAACCCTTCGCAGCTTTGAATTCTTTTTGATGGTACTTGTGATACGCTTCTACTACATTCGGGCTTTCTTTTCGACAAGGGCCGCACCATGATGCCCAAAAATCAACTAAGACCATTTTACCACGCAAGCTCGAAAGCTTGAGGAGCTTTCCTTTCGGAGAAGCGAGTGCAATTTCAGGTGCTATTGCGTCTGTCGGCGCATTTGAAGTTGTCTCTTGGCGAAAACATAGCGCATAGCATGCAAAAGCGGCTACGAGCGCGATGAAGAGGATACTTGACTTTTTCATCCGATGCGTCTGATATCTGCGCCGATATTGTTGAGGCGGTATTCAATGTCTTGGTAACCGCGGTCAATCTGCTCGATGTTGTGGATCACGCTTTTGCCTTTCGCGGACAAAGCGGCAATTAAAAGCGACACACCAGCTCTGATATCTGGCGAGGTCATTTCAATGCCCTTGAGGTCGTGTTCGCGGTTGAGCCCGATGACAGTAGCACGGTGTGGATCACAAAGTATGATTTGTGCCCCCATATCGATGAGTTTGTCCACAAAGAACAGGCGTGATTCAAACATTTTTTGATGAATGAGCACTGATCCTTTGGCTTGGGTTGCCACAACCAAGATGATAGAAAGCAGGTCTGGCGTAAAACCTGGCCACGGTGCATCATAGATGGTCATGATAGAGCCATCGATGAAAGTTTCGATTTCGTACTTTTCTTGAGCCGGAATAAAGATGTCGTCGCCGCGGCGCTCTAATTTGATACCGAGTCTTCTGAATACATTAGGTATGATGCCGAGGTTTTCCCAGGAAACATCTTTGATGGTGATTTCGGATTGGGTCATGGCGGCCAAGCCGATGAAGCTACCGATTTCAATCATGTCGGGTAAAATGCGGTGAAAACAACCACCGAGAGACTTGACACCTTGAATTTTGAGCATATTGGAGCCAATACCTGTAATTTGCGCCCCCATGGCGTTGAGCATTTTACAGAGTTGCTGGATGTAAGGTTCGCAAGCGGCGTTGTAAAAGGTGGTTTCACCTTCGGCCATGACAGCCGCCATCAGGATATTGGCTGTACCCGTAACGGATGCTTCGTCTAGGTGGATGAAAGTACCTTTGAGGTTGGCAGCTTCTACGGAATAGAAATGTTCACCGGCGTCATAGTTGAATTTGGCGCCTAAGAGCGCAAAACCTTCAAAGTGGGTGTCTAAGCGACGGCGACCGATTTTGTCTCCACCTGGCTTTGGAATGAATCCACGACCATAACGCGCTAACAACGGACCAACAATCATGATGGAACCGCGCAAAGAAGACGCGCGTTTTTTGAAATCTTCGGTTTCTAGATAGGCGAGGTCAATTTCTTTGGCCTGAAAAATATACGTACCCTTCTCGACCTTTTCGACCTTCACACCCATCGTTTGCAACAAGGCAATAAGCTTATTGACATCCACAATATCTGGAATGTTGGAAATGGTGACTTTTTCTGAGGTCAGCAAGGGAGCGCAAAGCACTTGTAAGGCTTCGTTTTTTGCACCTTGCGGAATGATTTCACCTTTGAGTGGTTTGCCACCGTATATTTCAAAAGAAGCCATGCTTTATTTTTTGATGAATTTTTTCTTTTTGTACTTGTTATTGTTGTTGCTCTTTTGCTTGTTAAAGCGCTGGTTTTTTTGCTGATTTTGTCCGATACCCATTGTTTTAAGCAAAGTATTGGTGTGGACTAAATCATCAGGGTTTTCCAAAATGAGGTCGCCTTTGGAAAGTTCCTTGAGCTGTTGTGCGATCACGTGGTTTTCTACGGTGTCGTTGTTGTAAGCCAAAAACTGTTTTTTCATGAAATTGGCCATGGTATGCTTGAGGAACTCTTTTTCTTCGGGAACCGTGACTTCCATTGCGGCCTCTAAAATCGACTGCGTGTATTTTCCGTAGTGACCATAGCGAATTTTGATAGACGGATAGGTAATGCGTTGTGGCTTCTCGTTGAGCACCTCTTGCTTTGGTTTTTCGTAGGGAGAGTCGACATCTAGCTCAAAATTGGACATTACAAATAAGTGTGTCCAGAGTTTGTGGCGGTAATCTTCGACATCGCGCAGGTGCGGATTGAGTTGCCCCATCACTTCGATAATGGCTTTGGCAGCGAGGTTGCGCTCCGTGCGGTTGGTCAGTTCCATGGCATGAGCAATCATGTTTTGGACATTGCGACCGTATTCTGGCAAAATAAGCGGACCACGCGTGGTGTTGTATTCCATGTTTATTTTTCTAAGTGTGCGCCCAAGGCGTTGTCGTAAATGGCTTTGGCGTCAGCGATGAAGCCGTAATGTTGTTCGTCTATTTGAAGTTTGCCTTTGGTAACATGCCCTAACAGGGTCATGTTGACGCCAGAAGCGACCATATATTCTACAAATGCTTCTTCTTGTTCTTCGGTAACAGAAACAACCGCGCGGCCCTGACCTTCGCCAAATAAGAAGGCATCTAGACGGATGTCGGCATCGGAAACGATATCAAAACCTAAACCTCTCGGCATAGACATCTCGACAAGCGAAACATAGAGCCCACCATCGGCGACGTCGTGAACGGCATTGACCAAACCTTCTGCAATCAAACCTTTGATCGCTTGGTGCATTTGGAATTCTTTGTCGAGGTCGAAATACGGAGCTGGCGATGCCTTGACGCCGTGGTATGTGGCAAGGTACTCTGAGGACGCGATGTCTTCGGTGTAGTCGCCGATCAAGAAAATGAGATCCCCTTTTTGCTTGAAGTCGAGGGTCATGATTTTGTCTTTATCTGGTACAATACCGATCATGCCAATCGTTGGTGTCGGGAACACCGGCACTTCTTTGCCGTTCATGACGGTTTGATTGTAGAAAGAAACGTTACCGCCGGTTACTGGCGTTTCAAATTTCAAGCAAGCGGCAGACATGCCTTTGATGGCGCCTACAAACTGCCAGTAAGATTCTGGATTGTAGGGATTGCCGAAGTTGAGGCAGTTGGTGATGGCGCTCGGGTTTCCACCGGCACAAGTAATGTTACGGGCGGCCTCAGAGACGGCAATCATGGTACCAACCTCTGGATCGGCATTGACGTAGCGCGAGTTGCAGTCTACGGTCATGGCGAGGGCTTTGTTGGTGTCTTTGATATTGACGGTACCGGCATCGGAAGGGCGATTGGTGGTCATGTTGCGGGTACCCACCATAGAGTCGTATTGTTCGTAGACCCAACGCTTCGAGGCAATATTTGGCAAACCGAGCATGGCGTCAGCAACCGCTTTGAGGTCTTGAGGTTCGGCAACTTGAGAGATGTCGAATTTTTTGAACTCTTGGTAGTAAGCAGGTTCAGTATATTCTCTTTTGTATTGTGGGGCACCGCCACCCAAAACGAGTGATTCGGCAGGAACATCGCCCACGAGCTCACCATTCATATAATAACGGATGCGGCCAGTGTCGGTGACGTGCCCGATTTCTTCGGCGTGGAGGTCCCACTTATCAAAGATGTCTTTGACGATTTGCTCTTTGCCTTTTTGAACCACTACAAGCATGCGTTCTTGAGATTCTGACAACAGGATTTCGTAGGGCAACATGTTTTCTTGACGCGTAGGAACGCGGTCTAGGAAGATTTCCATCCCGACATTGCCTGCAGCACTCATTTCACAAGTGGAACAAGTAATACCTGCAGCGCCCATGTCTTGCATCCCGACAATGGCATCGGTTGTGGAGAGTTCCATGGTGGCTTCGAGGAGAAGTTTTTCCATGAAGGGATCGCCAACCTGAACCGATGGAAGGTCGTTGGCAGATTCTTCGGTGATGTCTTTGGAAGCAAATGCGGCACCTGCGATACCGTCTTTACCGGTAGCGGAACCGACAATAAAAACGGGATTACCTGGGCCTTTAGCTGTGGCAGAGATGATTTTTTTGGTGTCGATGATGCCCGCAGAGAAAGCATTTACGAGCGGATTGGTGTTGTAAGACTCGTCAAAGAATACCTCGCCACCTACAATTGGAATACCAAAAGCGTTGCCGTAGTCGCCGATGCCTTTGGTGACACCTTTAACCAACCATTTGGTGCGCGCTTCTTCAATATTGCCAAAACGCAAAGAGTTGAGCTGCGCGATCGGACGGGCGCCCATAGTAAAGATGTCGCGGTTGATACCACCCACACCGGTTGCTGCGCCTTGATAAGGCTCTAGTGCACTCGGGTGATTATGCGATTCGATTTTGAAAACGCAACCCAAACCGTCGCCGATATCGACCAAACCAGCGTTTTCTTCGCCCGCTTTGACCAACATGTGTGGACCGTCTTTAGGCAGCGTCTTGAGCCAAAGGATAGAGTTTTTATAAGAGCAGTGCTCACTCCACATAACGGAGTAGACAGCTGTTTCAGTAAAATTTGGAGTGCGACCAAGGATTTCTTTGACGTGTTCAAATTCGTCGGGGCGGAGGCCTAAATCGATGGCTTGTTCTAGCGTTGCTTCTTTTTGGTGATTGGTTTCCATACAGTATTGAGAATTCAAAGACAAAAGTAACGATTAATCGGATAGCATCTTTCAATTTTTCGCCTTAAATTTGTCCCTTAAAACTTTGAAAAAATGAGTTACGACATCATTGTTGTGGGTAGCGGCCCGGGCGGATACGTCACTGCTATTCGCGCCTCACAGTTAGGCCTAAAAACTGCTATTGTAGAAAGAGAATCTTTAGGCGGAATCTGCCTCAATTGGGGCTGTATCCCTACAAAAGCGCTTCTCAAAAGCGCCAATGTTTATGAATACCTCCAGCACGCCGCAGATTACGGTATCAACGTCAAAGAAAGCAGTGCTGACTTCGGCGCCATGATCAAGCGCAGCCGCGACGTCGCGAGCGGAATGTCTAACGGCATCCAATTCTTGATGAAGAAAAACAAAATTGATGTACTCAAAGGCAACGGCGTATTGAAGGCGGGCAAAGCGGTAGAAGTAACCGACGAAAGCGGCAACAAAACCACTTACACCGCTGCTAAAGGTGTCATTATTGCAACCGGAGCGCGTTCACGCGAACTTCCTAACTTACCACAAGATGGCACCAAAATCATTGGTTATCGCCAAGCCATGACCCTTCCCACTCAACCTAAAAAATTGGTTGTTGTGGGTTCAGGAGCTATTGGTGTAGAATTTGCCTATTTCTACAATGCAATTGGCACCGAAGTTACCATCGTGGAATACCTTCCAAATATTGTCCCTGTAGAAGACGAAGACGTCTCCAAACAACTCGAAAAATCCTTCAAAAAATCAGGCATCAACATCCTCACCAACGCCTCTGTTGAATCTGTAGACACCA
>JACCDO011688490.1_pt1 | contig 11372 bp, 8 predicted proteins | sample 7446101 | NCBI WGS metagenome assembly JACCDO01 (sample SAMN15323440, study PRJNA562643) | freshwater metagenome | isolation source: river surface water | place: USA:Blue River Watershed | collected 2017-08-16
CCTGCGGTCGGTGATTCCCTAGTGGGGGTTCCTACAAACAAAAACAATTGCGCTATCGCTGCAATTGCTTTTTATTTGAAAATTAATTCACTCAAATGCGAAGCATTTTAGCGCTATTAAATCACGGGAACTACCTCCCTGCGGTCGGTGATTCCCTAGTGGGGGTTCCTACAAACAAAAACAATTGCGCTATCGCTGCAATTGCTTTTTATTTGAAAATTCATTCACTCAAATGCAAAGCATTTGGTTCATTTCTTTTCAAATAAAAAACCCTCGTTATCACGAGGGTTTTTGTTTGTGGAGTTGGGGGGAATTGAACCCCCGTCCGGAGATGCGAAAGCTAGCGCTTTCTACAGGTTTAGGGTAAGATTATTTTCGGAAGTAGGCCGGCTCTCCCCTGGCCAACGTTACCTCTTATTTGGCTAATAATGTTTCCTACGCCAACTTTTCAGAAACATACCCGTGCGGGTCGATTACTTCTGGTGATTCTCGGCACGAGTATAGAGAATCGAAGTAAATGGCATTAACCTATCACTCGGATTAGGCAGCCATGGCGTAATTAGATTCGCCTCTTAAATTTTGGAAATTGAGATTTAGGTGCCAAAAACCAAAGCACCACCTGCTTACACCGCATCCAATCATCCCGTCGATTCCGATCAACCCCAATCGGTACTGCAAAGATACAGCTAAAAAAAGCCTTTTATTCAATTAAAATTTGCAATTTTCGCAAACGAAAACCACCATACATCACATTACAATTTGGTAATGTTAGATTAACCATATTAAAACATCCAATATATTGGTTTGTATCACCAAATAAACTAAAATGAAAAATAAATTATTATTACTCATCTCAGTCGTGTTTTCTTGGGCATTGAAAGCCCAAGTAACAACTTCAACATTAGGTGGTACCGTTGTAAATGCTGGCAAACCAGTAGAAAACGCCACCTTGAATGTTAAACTTACTACTACCAACGCTGAATATTTAACCAGTACCAGAACAGATGGTTCCTACGACATTTTTAACATGAATGCAGGCGGACCTTACACTGTAACAATTTCAGCAACGGGCCTTCCAACATTAACCATTGAAAATGTGTTTCTTAAATTGGGTGAAAACTACAAATTAGATGCAGACTTTTCAAGCTCAGTTTCAAAAATCGATGCGGTTTACATTTCTAAAAGTAATTTAAACAACGGAACAAAAACTGGTAGCTCAATCAACATCAATGCTCAAACATTGAATAACCTACCAACAATCAACCGTTCTTTGAATGACTTTACACGTTTAACTCCCCAAGCTGGAGCAAATAGCTCATTCAATGGCAGAGACGGTAGAATGAACAACATTACAATTGATGGTGCTAACTTCAACAACAACTTCGGTTTAAGCACAAACAACATGCCCGGTGGAGACGCACAACCAATATCTTTGGATGCACTTGAAGCTGTTCAAGTAAACGTTTCTCCTTTCGATATTCGTCAAAGTAACTTTACAGGTGCTGGTGTAAACGCTATCACAAAAAGTGGATCCAACAAATTATCAGCTTCGGTTTATAGTTATTTCAGAAATGAAAAAATGAATGGAACTAAAGTTGGTAGCACCGAGCTAATCAATATCCCTCAATCATCTTCTCAAATCTTAGGATTTAGAGTTGGTGGAGCAATTAAAAAAGACAAAGTATTTTACTTTGCCAGTTTTGAATCAGAAAATAAATCTTACCCAGGGTTAAGTTATTACCCAACTAAAGATGGTGTTGCCCCAAATACCGGTGACCCCAATCAATCTCGTGTGTTAGAAAGCGATTTATTAGCCGTTCAAAAACACCTAAAAGAAAAATACAATTATGAAACCGGCGATTATACCAACTTAGGAAATTTTGCAACTCAGAATGTTAAATTCTTAGGTAGAATTGATTGGAACATCAATGCCAAACATAAATTTACCGCTCGCTATAATTATGTTCAAAATACAAACGATCAAATTTTGAACGGAACCTCAGCACCTAACCCACGTTCATCTTCCAATCGTTGGAGCGCCAATGCAATGAGTTTTTCTAACTCAAACTATTCTTTCTTAAACACTGTTGGATCATTTTCAGCTGAGTTAAAATCAAACCTAAACTCAAGAATGAGTAATCAACTTTTGGCTACAGCTACAATGGTTCAAGACACAAGAAAAACTGGAAGTTCGCCTTTCCCTTTTGTAGACATTAAAAAAGGTGGCGATCAATATATCAGTTTTGGTTATGAATTGTTTTCATACAACAACAATGTCATTAACAATACATATTCCCTCATCGATAACTTCACATACAATTTAAACAACCAACATACAATTACAGCAGGTATTGCTTATGATCAAATGTATGTAGGAAATAGCTTTTTAAGATATGGAACTAGTTATTATAGATACGATTCTTTAAGTCAATTCTTAAACAACCAAGCGCCTAGCGCCTATGCCGTGACTTACGGATATAATGGCAATAAAAACCCAATTGCTGAATTAGGATTTGGACAATTGGCAGTTTATGCGCAAGATGAGTACCGCGTAAATAAAAAGTTAAAATTGGTCGCTGGTATTCGTGTAGATCAACCAATTTATTTAACAACTCCGTTGGCTAATGTTGGTTTCGATACAGCTAAAGCACTTGACAAATTAGCAAACCCTGAAGGAAGTGCAATCGATTACAATCCTTCAACTTGGCCAAGTGCAAGTCCTTTATTCTCTCCAAGAATTGGCTTCCATTACGACTTTAACGAACAAAAAACCCTCGTTGTGAGAGGTGGAACAGGTATTTTCACAGGTCGTTTACCATTCGTTTGGTACACCAACCAACCTACAAATGCATACGGTTTACAAGCAACAGTTGAATTAACAACCGCAGCCAATCTAAACAAATACCAAGTCACACAATTCAATCCAGATGTGAATGCATATGTGGCAAACCTACCTCAACAAGCAAGTAGCTTGCCTTCAGGTGCTTCTTTCGCTTTAGTCGACAAAAGCTTTAATTTCCCTCAAGTTTGGAGAACTAGTTTAGGCGTTGACGCTAAATTACCATTTGGTATTGAAATGACAACCGACATTATTTTTTCTAAATCTTTGAATGATATTTATCAGTACGATGCAAATATGAAGCCATCAGACACAGTTTATTTCGCTGGTACTTCATTTGAACGCGCTGCATTTACTAAAACGGCGGCAAGAAAATATGTTTCATCCGTGAACAACGCAATGGTATTGTCGAATACAAATGAAGGTTATGGTTTGAGTGCAGCCATTACATTATCAAAAAACTTTAAAAATGGTTTATCAGCTTCAATTAGCTACGCATTTAACAACACTCTAGACATTACAGCCAATCCAGGTTCACAGGCAAATTCAGCTTGGTCTGGAAACGCAACAGCTCCAACAGCAATTGGTCAAAACCAAAACACTCCTAGTTTGTCTTATTCGCAATACTCAACTCCAAGTAGATTGGTTGGTTCAATTGCCTATAAATTCGAATATTTGAAGAATTTTGCAACCACCGTTTCTCTTGTTTATGAAGGTTATAACCAAGGTCGTTACAACTATGTTTACAGTTCAGATATTAACAACGACGGATTGAACGGAAATGATTTGATTTTTGTACATAAATCTTCAGATATTAAATTTACTGATTTAAAATCAGGTTCTACGGTTATTGCAACTGCAGATGAGCAAGCTAAAGCATGGGATGCATTTGTTTCTCAAGATGCTTATTTAAGCCAAAATGTAGGCAAATTCACTGAAAGATACGCTGCAACAATGCCATGGTTGAATCAATTCGACTTGGCAATTAACCAAGACATCATGAAGAATATTGGTAAAAATAAGCACCAATTACAATTGAGTTTGAACATCATCAACGTTGGAAATTTAATCAATTCTGAATGGGGTGTTAGACAACAATTGACAGTGAGCAATGGTGCTGTTTTGAAATACAACAACGCAACCAATACGTATAACTTCAATGCAGTTAACGGTAAATTACCAACTGCTAGTTTTACAAACATTCTAAATACCACAAACGTTTGGGGTATGCAGATCGGTGCAAGATATACATTCTAAACAGTTTAAATAAAAACTAAAAATGCCCTCTGAAATTAATTTTCGGGGGGCATTTTCTATTTAAATCACATCATAATTTTCGCAAATCACTTCATCCCTTCTACCTCTTCAAAAAACTGTTTCAAATACAATTCCATGAACGCATGTCGCTGCTCAGCCATTTCCTGACCTGTTTTTGTGTTCATTAAATCTTTTAGCAGCAACAACTTTTCGTAGAAATGATTGATCGATGGCTGCCCACCTTTTTTGTACTCCTCTTTTGTCATATTTAAATTCGGAGGGACATTTGGGTTATAAATTTCATTTCCCTTAAAGCCACCATAATTGAAGGTTCTAGCAACCCCAATGGCTCCAATGGCGTCGAGCCTATCGGCATCTTGCACAACATCAAATTCTTTCGAATGGAACTGTCTTTTTTCTTTACCTCCTTTGAAGGAAATATGATTGATAATTTGAACCACGTGTTCAATACGACTGTCTGATAGACCTTGGTTCCTCAAAAAGTCACCTGCAATTTCGGCACCGAGGGATTCATTTCCACCATTAAATTTAGAATCTGAAATGTCATGCAACAACGCCGCCAATTCAACCACAACGGTATCAACTTCCTCTGTTGAGGCAATGCGTTTTGCATTTAAATAAACACGGTGTATATGCCACCAATCATGACCACCTTCAGCATTTTTTAACGTATCCTGAACAAAGGCTATGGCATTTTCAATTATCAAAATCTCATTGACTTCCATTGCACGCAAAGATGCAAATCTTTCTGGGAAAAGTTTTTGCGAAATTTGCAAAAAAAAAAGGCTGATTTCAATTGAAAACAGCCTTTGTAAACTTTAATTAAAAACTTGTCTTACACTCCTTCGCCCCAGTTTTTCAATTCTTCTTCACTCCATAACTCTGGGAAGAAAATTCGGCGTTGGTATTTAGGATGCATGTACTTTTGCCATTCACTGCCACCAGTAGCAGCAGCATTTCCTAAGTATTTACCAGCAGCATGATAATGTGCCATCACCCATGTTACATTCACCGTGTAATCATAATGACGCATCGCTTTTACCAATTCAACATCCGATTTTACATTCTCTGGCAATTCCTTGAATTTTGTCCATAAATTGGTGGTATTATATCCCTCCATTTTGCGCAAAAATTCTGTTTTATACTTCCTTTCAAAATTTGTTAACAAGGTATTCTTTTTGCCAGTTTTATGGTCTTTGCCCGCAGCTTGCCAATATAAATGCTCATAAGCATGCTCATATGGCGTATTTCGATCAATTGTAGCCCTAAATCTGTAATCAATCAAATTGATTAATTCAGTGGATGCAAATTCAATTAAACGGTACTGCGCACTCTGAAACCCACTCGCCGGTGTCAATGTATTTCTAAACTTCATATACTGCTCGCGCTCCATGCCATCCCCCATAATTGAAAATGAAGATGACAGCATGTCGAAATAACGACTCACACGACGCAATTTTTCTGTAAAAAAGGCAGCTTCTACTTTTTCCGCATTGCTCACTTGGTCAATTTCCCACAAAATCATTTTAAATAACAACTCATTGATTTGATGATACATAATGAACACCATCTCGTCGGGTTGGGTTGTACGTTGAATTTGAAGACCCAATAAAGCTTCAGGCAAAATATAATCCCAATACGTGATCGGATTCGCCCACACAAGTCCCTCCAAATGCACATCTGGATTTTGATCAATGGCGTGATATTTGGCGTCAATTCTATTTAAAATTTCGTCTCTTTCAGTTGACATAGTTTTCAAATTTAACTTCTATTTTTAAAGAATTCGTGAATTATTGAATCAATTGCTTCGTTATTGTGATTTTCAGTGATGTTTTTTGTTCGAATGAGGTCTAAAATCATCTCATCTTGTGCTTTTCCCTTGTTTAAGGCAATATGGTATTCTATATCGCTGAACGAAACCATTGAGTACATTGGAAAATATTCACCTGGGTACAATTCGGCAATTCTTCGTTCAATTTTTTGCATTAACAAATATTCTGGATCCGTAACTTTATCGCGCATCACCACATAATTTAAAAGCGATAAATCTTGAACAGCATCACCATTTGGTTTCCGCATTTTTTCATACTCTTTGAAAATAATTGGCCAATCGTGATTGTGTTTGATCATAAGAGCATTCATGACCGAACAATCTTCAAATCCAGCATTCATGCCTTGTCCGAAGAATGGAACCGTTGCATGAGCAGCATCACCCATTAATGCAACTTTGCCATTTGTCCAAGGATAACATCGAATGATGGCCAAAGAACTCAATGGATGCTCTTCCCAAGCGTCGGCAACATGGGGCATCATTTCATAGAAATCGGGGAACACCACTTTAAAAAACACCTCAACTTTATCTTTCGATGTAAGATTGTTAAAGCAATAGTCATGTCCCTCAAAAGGCATAAACAACGTGCAGGTAAAAGAGCCATCAAAATTTGGGAGGGCAATGAGCATAAATCTTCCACGAGGCCAAATATGCAGGGTATTTTTTTCTAGTTTAAAGCTACCATCGGAATTTGCAGGCAAAAGAATTTCACGATAACCATCTTGAATATAATTCTGACTAAAATTAAACCGATCTAACTTCTGCATAGCATGATATCGAACGGCAGAAAACGCACCATCGGTTCCAAAAACAACATCCGATTTAAATTCAGAAGTTTCACCGGTGACATTATTTTTAAGATGTACAATACCTTGCTCTAAATTGGCACCCACACAATCTTGGTTAAATACAATATTTACGTTGCCTTGTTGCTCTGCAATATCCATTAACTTACAGTTAATATCGGCCCGTGAAACAGAGTAAATAGCTTGACCCTGAACACCATAGGGCTGATAAGTTTCACGGTTATCGAGGTTATGCATGGTTCGTCCATACATAGGAATGGCAATTTTCTTAATTTCCTCATCAATTCCAACTTCTTTGAGTGACTTCCAACCTCTATAAGAAGTGGCCAAATTGATAGACTTTCCGGCTTTGATGGTTGTTTTACGCATATCCGAACGGCGTTCAAAAACAGTGACTTTATATCCAGCTTTTGCCAAATACACTGCCCACAATGAACCCACCAATCCAGAACCAATGATGGTTGCCTGTTTCATACTTTTTCTTTTTTTAATTGAGGGACATTCATGACAGTTCCGCATTTATTGCATGTGCGTAACTCAATATGATCGTAAAAATGTTGCATGAGTTTTGGCAATTCAACCACAATGTCTATTAAATGAAATTGTGCCTTGTAAAGTTGCGCATCGCAGTGTTCGCAATACCAAGTGCAAGCATCTATTTCATCTGCTTTTCGTTGTCGTTCTACCACCAAACCAACCGTATTGGGAAATCTTTGGGGTGAATGTTCAACTTTTGGGGGCAATAAAAACATCTCTCCCTCACGAATATCAATCACACGGGTTTTCCCATTTTCGCGAATTGGCAATTGCATATCACCTTGTAGTTGGTAAAACAACTCTTCCCCTTCGTTGTAATGAAATTCTTTCCGTGCATTTGGACCACCCACTACCATCACAATAAAATCGGAATCTGTATACACCACCTGATTTCCAACAGGCGGTTTCAATAAATGGCGATGTTCATCAATCCATTTTTGTAAATTCAAAGGCATCAACATGGCATCATTTTATAAAGTTCCACGGCGGGCTTGTTCAGCTTCTATAGATTCGAACAAGGCTTGAAAATTTCCTTTTCCAAAAGATTTAGCACCTTTTCTTTGGATGATTTCAAAAAACAAGGTTGGTCTATCTTCCACAGGCTTGGTGAAAATTTGGAGTAAATATCCCTCCTCATCTCTATCGACCATAATTCCCCAACGTTTGAGTTCATTCATATCTTCTTCAATCATACCCACCCTATCTTTCACAGTATCGTAATAACTGCCAGGAACATACAAAAAGTCGACACCTCGTTTACGCATTTCAGAAATAGTGAAAACTATATCATCAGTTGCAACTGCAATATGCTGACAACCTGGTCCATGGTAAAAGTCGAGGTATTCTTCAACCTGAGATTTCTTTTTGCCATTTGCAGGTTCATTGATCGGAAACTTTATTCTACCATTTCCATTTGTCATGACCTTACTCATTAACGCAGTATACTCCGTTGAAATGTCTTTATCGTCGAAGGTAACCAAGTTGGCAAATCCCATCACTTCTTCATAGAATTTAGACCATTCGTTCATTTTGCCAAGTTCCACGTTGCCCACCATATGATCTATATATTTCAAACCAACATGGCTAGGTCTAAATTCTGATTCCCATTTTTCGTAGCCTGGTAAAAACACGCCGTGATAGTTTTTACGTTCAACAAATACGTGAACGGTATCGCCATAGGTATGAATACCAGCACGCATAACCTCACCATGTTCATCGATACTCATATGGGGTTCCATGTATGATTTTGCACCCCTTTTGATGGTTTCTTCATACGCTTTCATTGCGTCATCAACCCAAAGAGCAATCACTTTCACTCCATCACCATGTCGGCGAATGTGATCAGAAATTTCACCATTTGGATCAAATGGAGTGGTCAACACCAATCTAATTTTATCTTGAACAAGCACATATGAAACCCTATCTCTTGAACCTGTTTCAAGTCCACAATAAGCCAATTCTTGAAATCCAAAAGCAGTTTTATAATAATGGGCCGCTTGCTTGGCATTGCCAACATAAAGCTCTACATAATCGGTTCCATTAATCGGAAGAAAATCTTGAGCTTCTTCGAATACTTTTTCACCTGAATAATTAAAATTTGTAACTTTCGTTAAATCTTTAGTTTCCATAAATTGATCGATTTTTTATTTTTGAATCCAAGAAGTGTAATAATCTTTCACTTCATATTTTAGCGCTTCTGTGGTAATCTTTAAAGGATTGAAAGGATCAATCATTACCGCCAATTCGCCTGTTTCTTTTTTACCAATACTTCTTTCGATGGCACCAGGGTGCGGTCCATGTGGTATTCCCCCAGGATGCAGTGTAAACTGACCCTTGTTGATATTGTTGCGGCTCATAAAATCACCGTCAACATAGTATAATATTTCATCGGCATCTATATTGCTATGGTGATAAGGTGCCGGAATGGCATCTGGATGATAATCATACATCCTGGGCACAAAAGAACAAACCACAAAATTTTGTCCCTCAAATTGTTGATGAATGGGAGGTGGCATGTGAATTCTACCCGTAATAGGCTCGAAATTAAAGATTGAAAATGCATAAGGATAATTGTATCCATCCCAACCAATAAGGTCAAAAGGGTGTGTACCATATACATAAGGATAAATGAGTCCACGTTTTTTAATCATGATTTTAAAGTCGCCTTTTTCATCATGAGTTTCAAAATTCGAAGGGAATTTAAAGTCTCTCTCACAAAATGGAGAATGTTCTAAATACCCCCCAAATTCATTGCGATACCGTTTTGGGGTTCTAATAGGACTATGACTTTCGATGAACAAAATTTTGTTATCGTTGGTATCAAATTCTAATTGATAGACTGTTCCACGCGGAATAATGACATAATCGCCGTATTCAAATTCAACGGTTCCATACATACTTTTACATTTTCCAGAACCTCTATGAATGAAGAGCATTTCATCGGAATCGGAGTTCTTAAAGTAATATTCGGTCATTGATTTTGAGGGACAAGCAATACCAATTTGCATATCGTTGTTGAGAAAAAACACCTTTCTGCTCTCAATGTAATCTTCGGAAGGCTCAACATCAAATCCCAAAAAACTCAAACATTTAAGGTTGTCTTCAATGGCAATGGTTGGTCGGTGATTGATAGGTTCACCAATCGATTTAACCATAGTTGGCGGATAAAGGTGATACAACAAAGAAGATGTTGATGAAAAACCTTCGGTGCCAAATAATTCTTCGTGGTATAATTCGCCGTTTCCTTGGCGAAATACTATGTGCCGTTTGTGAGGAATTTGTCCTGCTTTTTGATAGATTGACATAACTTTTTATTTTGAGGGACATTGAAGCCTAAGCTTGAATGCTTTTTCAAAATTAGAAGTTGACCATTATGCAAAATGTGATGTACATCACAATCAATTATTTACAATGAGAATATTCAATCAAGCGTTTTAGGTGTACAACTTTAATGTGTTTTTTATGCAGCTCAATGATTGCATTTGTTTGAAATTCATACAAATATCTTGTAGCCGTTTCTCTTGTGGTTCCAGCCAAATTTGCCAAATCTTCTCGAGTTACCAAAACATCAATGGTTTGTTGATCAGGTTTAAATCCGTAATTATCAATTAATTTCAAGATAGATTCTGCCAATCTTTCCTTCACTGTATTTTGAACTGAATGCGTTACTTTTTTTTCAAGTTCTTTGAGTTCATCAGAAAGCAGATGAGCAATTCTTAAGGCAAGTTTTGCGTTACCTTCCAGCATTCTTTGAAATGTATCTTTAGGAATGAAACAAACTTGAGAGTCTTCAATTGCCATTGAAGAACACGAATATTGATCATCTCCTAAAATGGCCCTGTGCCCCATGATACTGCCATTGTGAATAAGGTGAACAATTTGTTCTTTGCCATCATCACCCAATTGTGCAACTTTCATCTTACCAGCATGAACACAAAATAAACCTTTTGGATAATGACCTTCCTTAAAAATAAGCTCACCTTTTTTAAACGATTTACAATGCTTCATTTCATTGAGCCACATCACATCATCGATGTTCATTTCGGCAAAAATGCCCAACAAACGCGATTTACAATTTTGACAATGTGGTTGTGTGATTTCCATGGCAACTATTTTTCAAAAATAGATTGTCACAATCATATAGAATATGACAAAAATCAAGTTTTAATGGAAATCTAAAACAAAAAAGGAGACCCTAGAGTCTCCTTTTTTACAAATCAAAAAAATATAAATTTTATTTCTTTTTATATTTCTCTTTATGGCATTTAATCCATTTTTCGTATTGTTCAGCTGATAAAATTTCTTTGATTGATTTCAAATAAACTTTCTCACAATCAATGATTTTACCTTTAAGCGTTGCACGGTTAATGCTATTTTTAATCTTTTCTTTCGCTTTTGCTGACAACGCCTTAATTGCAGCGCCTCTGTTTAATTCAACTTGATTCAACATTTCTTTCTTTTGAGATGCAGTGATTGAACCAGCATCAAAAAGTTTGTTAATTGAATCCATTTGCAACTTAGCTTTAGCAATGATTTCCGCCTTTTGGTTTTTCACCCAAGATTCAATTTCACGGTCAATTGC
>JACCDO012034819.1_pt1 | contig 11372 bp, 10 predicted proteins | sample 7446101 | NCBI WGS metagenome assembly JACCDO01 (sample SAMN15323440, study PRJNA562643) | freshwater metagenome | isolation source: river surface water | place: USA:Blue River Watershed | collected 2017-08-16
ATTAAATATTATACTGAAACTATTTATATAACTTATGCTCCAAAATATGATAGAATTGTTTTTGTAACTGGTGCTGCTAAAGATTTTTACTCAGAAGATACAAAAAACCAGATTGAAGAAACAATTAGGCGTTATAAGAGCATTATTAATGCCAATATTAATGGCGGCCGCCGCCGTTCCATCAGACGTAAATCCAGAAAACAGTCTAGGCGCAGTCGTAGAAGGTAGTCACTAAGTGTCGTAAACACAAATCAACTTACGTAAATTACAGAAGTTGACTCGTAATTAGTTTGCCGGCAAAATTACACGCGCGCCTGACGGTGGAAAAACCGGACGCACTTTGACTGCGGGTGAAAATATTTGTCAAATACGTTGAGTGCTACCTGAGGAGAAAACGTCTTACAAGAAAAGATGTCCAAATAGGCTGCGCCAGTGTCCTCTGAAAAATGGCAGGTGATATCGGACGTCTCAATCAACTGAACAAGGGTATAACCCTTCTTGTCACCGGTTCCAAACATTACGATTCGCGGCGGCCCGTAGGCTTTCATGTCGATGCGCTCTACGAGTTCCTTGACAAAGGCGCGAATAACCTCTTTCGATCGAATGGCATCCGGGTCGCACTTGCCAGCATCGACACATAAATGATAGCCCCATGTGTTGCGCCGCGTACCTCTGCGACGATGCTTCAATGTCCGCCGTCGCATCTCTATTACACTTTAAGAATGAAATAATTATTCAAATAATGAGTCTTGAAGAAATTTCACTAGATATTCTGCGTAGCAACTTACGTAAAATACAGAAGTTGTCACACAGTTCACAATCAGAGAGATTGCTTACAGAAATTCTTATCACGGTTGATATGGCATATATGCAGGCATTCGACCTTCTAGGTGATGACCTGCACCCACTAATAGTAGCTCTGAACAAAGCATCAAAGCAAACAGATATTACAAAAATAGGCAAAATTATGCGCAAATTTGTTCTCTAGCCTCTCCGTGTGGACACCAGTTCACAAGGAGTGGTTAACCAATCGGTTAGCCTCGCCGCCGCCCGCCTCCACCTGAAGGGGCTGGTGCAGGCGCGGGTGCCGCAGCAGGCGCAGAGTTCACCGTGTTCTCCTCCACGGTCGCCGGCTTCGCAATGCCAGCCTGGTCCAGGCGATAGTTGATGTCCTCGACCAGCTTGCGCAGATCCTCCACATCGGCACGGAGACCGCGAATCTCGGAACCCAGCGGGTTGGTGCGCTGGTAGTTCAGGCCACTCTGGAATAGAACACTCGTCATTTCTTCTACGGCGCCGGACAAAACATTTCCGCCTTTTAACGCGACCTAAAAATTGACAGCGCCAGATTGAATCAGTAACAATTAGCAGAAATGATCATTCCCGTACGTTGCTATAACTGTGGTAATACACTCGCCGACAAGTGGCGCGCCTACCAGCGCCTGGTCGCCCAGTACAGAAAGCGTAATGGTCAGACCGGCATCCTCTACCTCGACACAAAGACGCTCCCGGTGACGGCGGAGGGCCAGGCACTGGATGATCTCGGCATGAAGCGGATGTGCTGCCGCAGTAAGATGCTCACGCATGTCGATCTGATTGAGCAAATCTGATTTCGGTGTCTGCAGTAGATAGATGGAGTTATTTCTGCCCTCGTTCCTTATATTACTCCTGGCATCGATCGTCGTATTCACCGTGATACCACGTTTCGGTGTGCACATCCTGACCTTAATTTCTATTGGTCTGCTGGCCTTTGGCGCCTTCCATCATTGGTCCATGTTTAAGAGTGAATATAAGCTGGCGACATGGCACGAGCCGCTGAAGCAGATTGCCCCGGCGATTGTGCTCGGCCTTATGATGCTCTTTGTCCTCAGCTACGCCCTCTCCTTCTTCGGCGGCAGCGGCATTCCTGTTCCGGCCGTGCCCGAGGTGCAGAGTGCCGTCGGCTCCATTGCAAACACGGCGACCAGCACGCTCGGCGCAATCACAAACACCGTGAAGAATGTCGCCGTGAAGGCCGTGAACACCGTGGGCAATGTGGCGTCGAAGGCGGCCAATATTGTCACGGGCAGCACGAATAATCTGCGCAGCTCGTTCAGGCGCAACAATAATATGGGCTTCAATATTGGCTCTTTGCCCAATAAGCTCCCTTAAAGTGACGCTATCATTATGAAACATACTAATTTTATGCTATTAGAAGTAGTATGGCACGTAGAGGTACACGCCGTTCAAAGGCCAAGGGGGTTCTAAGTATCCCTGCATTACGGCAGAGTTTTGAGCATATGGAATCCATGGCCGTCAGTCTGGCGGCCAGCGTGGCGTCCAAGAAGATGAGCCGCGCGGCGGCATCAAGTGCATACGCGAAGGAGTGGAAGCGCGTATTTCACCGTGACCTGCCGAGCAAGTCGGCGGAGGCGGCGATCGACTTCTCCCTAACTGTCCCTGCATCCAAGAAGGGTCTGCGCCGGCGTACTATGCGCGGCGGTCAGGCGCCGATCGACTGGGATACGGTTCCCGTGCAGACGGCGCCGGCGGTCCCTGGTCAGGTGACGGCCAGCGGCTATGCGCCCCCGCCGAACGTTCTGCCCTATATTACGGGCGGTTTCGGCGTCGGTGTGCCGGCCGACAGCCTTTCTACTGGCTGCGCCAGCGGCGTCAATCCTTACCCGGCACCCTATCCTGGTCTGGGTACAAATGCGTTCTCACCCCCAGGCAGCGCCGGTGCAAACAGCATTTCTGCGAGCACTTTCAAGGGCGGCCGTCGTAAGGGTCTCCGCTCCAGGAAGCAGCGCGGCGGCGCAGCGGCCCTTAGCGACGCATTCAACGGATTTTTGGCGCGCCCTGCCCAGTCCGAGAGCCCGACCACGTTCCTCCAGGATATGCGTACTTCATGGGACGGCCAGACTCCGGCAGCAAGCCCTTCGCCCGTTGATCCCGCATTTGCATATAAGTTTGATTCATCGAGCGCAAGTGCACTGAAGCTTGCATCGGAAATTCAGCGGAATATGACCCAGGATATCTCCAGCCCGCCGCCGCGATCACCGTGAGCTTAACGCTTAAATTATAAGGAAAGACATTAGATTTTCCTCAAATGTCTGTTCTTAATGCCGGCGAGGATCTTGGTCGCCGCGCAAGTCGGCACCTATTACACACCTACTTCACGACGCAGGATTACCCCTATACGCGCCATCACATCGACTCTTTCGACCAGTTTATGACGAAGGATCTGATCTCCATTATCAAGTCTAATAGTCCTATTCTGCTGGTCAAAGACCGCATTGAAGGCACAAATGCCTATTCCTATAAGGTGGAAATCTTCGTCGGCGGAAAGACGAATCAGACCATCGCCATCGGCACGCCTGTCATATCGCTACAGGCTGGCGACGACGTGCGCCTTCTGTTTCCGAACGAGGCGCGTCTCCGTAATTTAACGTATGCGGCCGAGGTTCACGCCGACATCGACGTGAAGATCACCTTTACGAATCGGGCGCCTGAGGGCGGTCTCGTATCGACCGAGAAGGAGATCAGTATTCCGAACGTCAAGCTCTTCTCGATGCCGATCATGCTCCACAGCCGTTACTGTCTTCTGAACGGTAAGCCGAAGGAGTTTCTGCAGCAGGCCGGCGAGTGCCCCTATGATCACGGCGGCTACTTCATCGTCGGCGGGCGCGAGAAGGTGCTCGTCAGCCGGCAGGAGCAGGCCTTCAACACGTTGTATATCAGCAAGAAGGACCGCGACCCGATGGTCCACACCTTTGCCACCTTGAGCAGTCTGAATCCCGAGACGCGCGCCGTCAAGTACGTCGCATTCGGCCTGATGCGCAAGTCCGAAGTCCTAAATGTCAGTTTGCCGTTTGTGCGCAAGCCGATCAACGTCTTCATCTTGTTCCGGGCCATGGGAGTTCAGAGCGACGAGGAGATTATGCGCCTCATTTTCCCTGACCCTGAGGGTGCTGAGACGAAATTCCTGGCGAATAAGCTTGTGCCGACCATCGTCGATGCATACCCTTTCTTAAATACATTCACGGCGATCCAGTATATCAAGACGCTCACTAAGGGTTTCGGTGAGGCACACGTCCTTGATATTATTCGGAACCAGCTCTTCATCCATGTGCCCGATACACCGGGCGCGCGCCTAAATTATTTGGCCGACTGTGTGCGAAATATTTTACGGGTGGCGCATGAGTTCGCCAAGCCAACGGACCGCGATGATATTCGGAACCAGCGGTGCCTGACCAGCGGCTTCCTGATCCAGATGTTATTTAACGGTATTTATGGTCGCTGGAAGAAGGCGGTGGCCATGTCCATTGACACGGAGTACGAGTACAATAAGCGACTCTATTCTGGCGAGGCGTTCGCAAATATTTTTGACGTGGGAAATAAGGCGCGGATTTTCAACGAGGGTCTTATGGGTGATGCGATCATGCGCGCCTTCAAGGGCAAGTGGGGCTCGGGCGTCGGCGAGGAGAAGGCCGGCGTTCTTCAGAGTTTGAGCCGGCTTTCGTACATGGACTTCCTGAGCCATTGCCGCCGCGTCGTGCTCGAGTTCGACACCAGCATGAAGCTGACGGGGCCGCGGCACCTCCACACCAGCCAGTTCGGCTACTTTTGCACGAACGAGACGCCTGGTGGTGCCTCAATCGGTATTTCGAAGAATCTGAGCATTCTGACATTCATCAGCACAGGCGTGCAGCCCGGACCCTTAGTGTCCTGGTTGCGGAGCCGCGGTGGTGTGGCCGCGTGCGCCTCCGTGAGCGCCGAGCAGAAGCAGGTGTTCGTGCCCGTGATGCTGAACAATGGTATTATCGGTTACACGACGACGCCGCTCTTCCTGCTGAAGATTCTGAAGGCCTTTAAGCATACTGGCTGGCTGCCGTCCACCGTAAGTGTGGGCTTCTCGTATAGCCGCCGCCATCTCTTCATATTCACGGATGAGGGCCGGCCTCTGCGACCCCTAATTGTTGTTCGCGACGGTCAGTTCCCTGTTGAGCAGATTACACGAGCTAAGACATGGCGTGACCTGGTGATGGGCTCGGATCCGCGCCGCGCCGTGCCGCTCTCGAACAGCGAGTTTGCCGATCCGTTGGCGGAGAATCCCGCGCCGACCTTCGAGGACTATATGACGATCTTGCAGCCGCACCTGTCCGTCATTGAGTACGTGGATCCGTATGAGCACAATGAGTGCTACGTCGCGAACTTTCCCGAGCAGATCGGCCCCGAGACGACACACGTGGAAGTGCATCCCAGCACCATGATGTCGCTGATGACCAGTGTAATTCCGTATGCGAACCACAATCAGAGTCCGCGTAACCAGCTCAGCTGCAGTCAGTCAAAGCAGGCGCTCAGCATCTATGCGACGAACTGGCAGAATCGCTATGACAATTCTGGGCACGTGCTCTGTTACCCTGAGGCACCGCTGGTGCGCACCATGTATTATGATTATGCCGCGGAGGGCCGGCTCGGCTACGGCCACAACGTGATTCTGGCGCTCGGCATGTACGACGGCTATAACCAGGAGGACGGCATCGTGTTCAACAAGGATTCGCTGGAGCGAGGTATGTTCCGTTCGATCGCCTATCGCAGCTACGAGTTTTTCGAGGAGGATGACGAGAAGTCGGGTGCAAAGCGGCGGGCCGGCAATCCTGCGCGTATTGCCGGCTGGATGGACCTGAAGCCTGGTCTGGATTACACGAAGCTGGATGATCGCGGCATTGTTCGCGTCGGCGAGTTTGTGGACGAGGACACCGTAATTGTGGGCGGCTACCTACAGGTGGAGAAGGGGAAGTACAAGGATGCGTCGATGACGCCGCAGGTCTGGACAAATGGCCGCGTGGAGAGCGTTGTCATTACGGTCAACAATAAGGGGTTACGCTTAATAAAGATTCGTGTTGTGCAGGACCGCATGCCTGAGCTGGGCGACAAGTTCAGTAATCGCCACGGCCAGAAGGGCACAATGGGCATGATGTTCCCCGCCCGTGACATGCCGCGCTCCGCGTCCGGTGTCATTCCCGACGTAATTGTCAACCCGCACAGTATCCCGTCACGTATGACGATCGCCCAGGTACTCGAGCAGCTCTTCGGGAAGCTCGGGGCGCTGAGCGGCTCAATCGGCGACGCGACCACCTTTATGAATGACGGCAGCCCCGCGGACAGTATCGGCCAGGTACTCGAGTCGCAGTACGGCTTCGAGCGCTACGGAAATGAGATCCTGTATGACGGAAAGTCGGGTGCGCAGATCCCGACGGCCATCTTCATCGCCCCGGTCTATTACATGCGCCTGAAGCACATGGTGGAGGATAAGTGGCAGGCGCGCACAACGGGCCGCAAGGAGCAGCGGACCCACCAGCCGACGGGCGGCCGCGGCAAGGAGGGCGGCCTTCGCTTCGGCGAGCTGGAGCGCGACGCCGTGATCACGCACGGCATCGCCGGTTTCTTGCGCGAGTCCGTCATGAAGCGGTCCGACGGCACGAAGTTCCCTATTTGTACCGGCTGCGGCACCGTGCCGATCTACAATGAGCGCCTGGGCATTTCCGTGTGCCCGATGTGCCAGGGACCGCTCAAGTTCGCCGGCTCGACGGCGGATACCCTCGAGATGATCCCGCCGCTCACGAAGCCGTCGGCGCCTATCGTCGAGGTCGAGATGCCCTATGTGGTGAAACTATTAGACCAGGAACTAGCGACATTTATGAACGGCGGCCTGCGATTCCTGACGTCCGGTGGTGGCATGCAGCATATCCGAATCCCTGAGGATAAGGTGGCCGCCGCAGATCGCAGTACAGTTATCCTCGCGGACCGAATCATCCCTGATAGTGAAGTGCCCGAGATGCGCCCCGCCGAGTTACCGGCGGCCACCGTGGCGGCCGAGGATTCGCTGACCAATTTGGCGGCGATGGCGAAGCGCGCCGGCCTGGCCCTCGTGCCGATGGACGCGGCCATTCAGCGCGACATAGCCGCAGCCGCCGCTTCTGCACCAGCGGCGCCCCCAGCCGCCGCAGCGGAAGACCTGGAGGGCCTGGAGCTCGCACCTTCAGGGGAACTGCAGGTTGCAGCCGCGCCGACGGTTCTTCCAGGGGCAACACCACCCCTAACTGTCCTCGGCTCGAAGGCACCGGCGAATCAGCTGAATATTCAGCAGCAGCAGCCCGTCATGGTCGGATTAACGCCGCAGCAGGCCGCCGCCACAGGAACCGCCGTGCCGATCCTTGTGCCGCAGGCCATGCTCCAGGCGGCGGCGGGTCCCACCGTCGTGGTGGATACCGGTCCACTTGCTCTTCGCCAGGAGGGCCTTATCGAGGACGTCGGCGAAGGCGGTGCCAATGCATCCGTCGGTGCCGCGATGTCCGCGCCGAGACCCCTAAGGGTGAAGCGCCGTGTCGCATTTGCGGCGGAGGATGAGGGCGCTGCTGCGGCCGCGGCTCCCGCTCCGACAAAGACCATCATGGTGAATAAGCTGGGCTAAAATTTGAATACCTTAAAGGACATTCTCTCGTACATCCAGAGAATGTCCTTTGAGCAGATCGACGCACTATATCGTAGCCGCAAGACGCTGCTCGCGCTCCTTGCGAAGGCGAATTACAATGTCACGCCGTTCGAGCGCTTCTCGCCCCGCGAAATCGAGATGATGCTGCACGCGAAGGGTGCCCTCGACTTTGTGGCCGAGACGGAAGGCGAGGAGAAGCGATATGCACGGGTCGTGTATGCCACGCAGCGCTTCAATAAGCCGAAGATGGACGAGTTCGTCAATTCACTCGAGCTGAGCGACGAGGAGCTGGCGACATCCGAGTTCATCGTCATGCTGACGGATCCTATAGTCGAGGCGCATCACGCATCGGCCCTGCATTACTGGCTGAGCCGTCACCTTAAGGTCCGCTACTTCAACATCTATCAGCTGACCTATAACCCGCTCGAGTCCGAGTATAATGCACGGTACGAGATTGTGCCGAGCGACAAGCACGCCGATCTGCTGAAGTCGCTGTACTGCCAGAGCAAGTCGCAGCTCCCCAAGATTGTCTATCATCTGGATCATTCAGGTCGCTGCCTCGGGCTAGTAGTCGGTGATATCGTAAAGGTCTATCGTAATAGTGCAAATGTGGGTGAGGCGATCTCCTATAGGGTATGTGCACCATAGGTAGAATGCCGTCTCTGCTATTTGAGGCCTTTACTGATGGCGCAGCGCCATCGTGCGGTACAACAAAAGAACAGCTGCAGGCACAGATTACCACATTGCGAAATACAGTACAGGATACAACAAATCCTAAATTAGCCTACCAACTAGGACAGGCGAATTCCTCCTATTCAGATCTGCAGGCTGCATTGACCGTCTTTCGAACGGAGGTTGTGACTCCGCTGACTACATTGAGCCAGACAGTACGCTCCTGCACAAATATCAACTCGGTATCAACACAATTAGATACAAAGCTAAGCGAACTCGAGCGGCTGAAAGCGGAGTTAGATAGGGTCGGACCCGAATTATCTACGGCATATACTCGCGAGGCGGTCGTGGATACGAAGGATCAGGCGGCATCATTTCAAGAGACATGGGGGCTCATACAACGTCCTATCAGACGCCAGTCCATTCCTATCCTAATTGTTCTTACCCTACTATTTTTAACAGGCGCTGGGCTCGGTTTATGGTATTTAAGTCCATATGCAAGACAATTAGCGGATCCTGGGGCAACGAGCCCATGGATCTGGTTCGGATCCCTAATAGTGATTATTTTAGTCGTGATTTATGGAGTTCTGGCTGTTTTACGCCTGATATAAATTCTGACTAGCGGATAGATATGTCGCTTTGTACGGACCCCGATTCTACATTTACGGATGATCAGCTGGATGAGCAGTTTACAAAGGCGAATGTTCTGCCGGTTATACCTGCCGGCGGATTTACGGGTCAGGCAAGAACTACGGACGACTATGGCTTACTAACTTCGCAGTCGCTGTCGTCGATTGTCCAGAACATGAAGAGTACTAAGACATCTACGAAGAAGATCCCTGTTATCCCTGACGACTTCACGTACAATAAGCCTGATACATCTCAGGATCAGCTGCGTATCACGCGCTACATCACGGACACGGAGCAGATGAAGGTGGACATTAAGGATGAGTATTGCTTTTACAATGCACGGTACCGCTTTGCTATGAGATCTCTAATCACGCAGATTGCAAATGCGACCGCGGGCAATTCAACTAACGTGGATCGCATTCAGAAGCTGACACAGAAGGCAATCAGCCTGAATCAGAAGCTGACGGATCTAACGCAGATTGTGAATGCAATCACAAATATGATATACCAGGACTCTCAGGGTCTGGGTAGCACCATTAATGATTTAAATACGCAGATTTCCGGGTATTACACCCGGTTGCAGGAGCAGGCGTCGATTCTGCAGTCTGAGGCGCCTGCGGCTGAACTGAAGAAGCGGATGGTGGAATTTACGCGTGAGAAGGCGATGGCATCGAATAACATGCTGTCTTTCTACTTTTTCATGGATGTGGTGGCGCTGGGCATCTTATTCTACGTCTACAGGGCGTCATAATATTCCGACACATTTGCGGTGCGGTAATTATTCAGCCACTAGTGTAGATAGGGAATGTCATTTGACTCGGCAAAAACAGCGCTGGATGCCGCAATTGCGGGCGAGATTAATGCTCTTCGCACGAATGGTACACTGAGCCAGTACCTTCAGAACAATCAGCAGCAGATCCAGGATGATCTGTTCACGACAAAGGACAATAATATGCGGAAGGTGTACGGCGACTTAGGGCGCGCAATCGATACCCAGAAGAATACATTTTACTATTACAAGCGTAATAAGGATCTTCTGAATATCGGCGATATTCCGCTGAAGCGCCTGGAGCAGGATGTGGCAAATGCAAAGACGGATCATCATAATGCACAGCGCCAGTACGAGATCAATCAGTGGACATCCGGCAATCGCATGGACACGCTGTTCGGCTACCAGGTGATCTTCGTCGCCGTGCTGTTGCTGGCCATCTTTACTGGGCTCTGGCGTAACGGGTTCGTGAGCACGGGAATGCTCAGCTTCATTACGTTCGCCCTCATTGTGATTGTTGTGCTGACATTCGTCATACGTGTGCAGTACACTGTTTACCGGCGGAACAAGCGCTACTGGAATAAGCGCGACTTCTCGAGCTACACTGGTTCTCTGCCTACACTGGACTGCCCGACCGTTACGGATGCTCTTTCGAAACTCAGCCCTACGGAGATCCAGAATGCACTCGCCGGCTATTATGATGATGCACGTGGTGCCGTGGGCGGTGCATTAGAAGGTGTTGGCGGGGCACTTTCTGGCGCTGGAGCTGCTATAGGCGCGCCCTAGTGATGTAAAATAATTTCAATATCTTCACCCATTATAACAGAATTACCATGGGTGATGAGAACTCGCAGAAATTACAGAAATACAGGACCGATTGGCGGAACTTTACTATTAATTCTATGAATAATGGCGTCGTGAAGCCGCCATTTTACACGGTGTATTTCACAAATAACATCGACAAAATAAATATTCCGAACACACCCACTAAGGATGAATTTGTGAATGCAATCACGGCGATGAAGTCCGCGCTGAAACTGCTCTATGCCACCTCAGGGTTGCCACAGACGATCCTTTTTCAGATTGCGAGTGCAATTGAATCACAGGCGCCGACTCTGAATGAAAGCATTGTGCCGGCTTCATTTAGTCCTGCCGCCACGGCTCCCGCAGCTTCGGCTCCTGCAGCCCCTGTGGCCCCTGGGGCTCCTGCGGCAGTAGGTGGCGATGCAAATTCGACGCTCCTCAAGAAATACATTGACGATGTTGCGACGTTTATCATCACAACAGTATTTCAAAATGTCGCCGTTCGAAGTGTGCTGAATCAGGGACTTGTGCCGGCATATATCACGAACTTCAATGCCACTAAGAGTTCTCTCGAAAGCAAGTTGCCGACTTCCATTACTCAGGAGCAGGAATTCAATAGGGTCGCCGATACTATTTCGAGTGCATTTTCGACATATTTTGCCGGCCTTCGGGATCAGAACAATAATGCACTCCCTCAGCAATTCTTGAGCGGCGCGCTTGCACAGATAAATACGCTTCGTCCCGTGAATCCGCTGACGCCTCCGCCTCAGGCACAGGCACAGGCACAGGCCCAGCCTGAGGCCCAGCCCACCATTAATCGTGATGTGAACTCGAAGGCATTACTGGACTTTGTCGTGGCAATGTATAAATATACTGTTACTGACTTCTTCGGTAATCCGACATTACGTGCAACAGTAAATCAGGGGCTTTTACCGGCCTACCTCGCAAATTTGCAGGCAACTCTTACGGCCGCGACACAGGGTATACCTGGATCGATCGCCGATGCGCAGCAGTTCAATA
>JACCDO012346247.1_pt1 | contig 11372 bp, 4 predicted proteins | sample 7446101 | NCBI WGS metagenome assembly JACCDO01 (sample SAMN15323440, study PRJNA562643) | freshwater metagenome | isolation source: river surface water | place: USA:Blue River Watershed | collected 2017-08-16
AATCGCCAATAGCTCATCACCTATCTGTAGTAAACCTTGTTGCTCTGCTTTACTATTTGGTTTAAACCCATGGATAAATAAGCCATGCATATCACCTTCATCATCGTGCCTGATGTGTATACGTAACTCACCATCAGTTTTGGGCACATCAAAATTAAAATCCTCGCCGGGAGCATGAAATAATATTTCCAAAGGAGGAGATGTCGATGGTCGTCGCACAAAAGGCACAATCACTAAAGGTGGAGTGGCCAATAATAATCTTTCCAGTTCATTACGCTCAACAGTGTCGGCGATTTCGTGTGCATCATCTCCAAGTGTTGCACCCAAATGTAAATTTTCATATAATTCGACAGAACTATCATCTTCATGGATGGTATCAGGAACTGTACTCACTGGTTCGTCAAGTTCTAGGTCTAATGGCTCGTCAACATACCTCTCGGTTAATGCATCTTCTTCTAGTTTTTTACGTCTTGTATCTATTTCTTCTTTAGCCCGTTCTTCGTCTTCTATGACTTTTAACCTCGCGCGTTCTTCAACCAACTTTTGTTCCATCAACGAATCTTCTTCAACTTTCTTTAATCTCGCGCGTTCTTCTTCTGCTTCACGTTTAATTCTATTAGTTTCTTCCATAGCTTCGGCCATCTTCTTTGCTTTTTCCTCACGCTCCTTAGCAACTTTCTCAGCAAAAATTTTGGCTCTTTCTGCAGCAGCATCATCTGCAATTTTACGCAGACGCTCCCTTTCTGCCTTTTCAGCCTCGTCTTTTGCTTTCTTTTCAGCCTTGAGTTTTTCTTTCCTCTCTTCTTCGATTTTTCTCATTAATTCTTGCCTATTTAATTCTTCAATTCTTAATTCTTCTTCCAATCGAGCCTTCTCTTCGATGCTTATGGTAGCTTCTACTTCTGGCAATATTTTGTCTTGAGTCGATTCACCAGCAAATTCCAATTCTCCGATATCATCTCTTTGCTCAGCAGTAACATTATGATCGGCAAAATCAGAGACTACTGCCTCAGCAGATAAAATATGTTCTTCTGAGGAGTCTTCACAACGGGGTTGGGGTGCATCTAAAGATGACTCCACATTTTTTGATGACTCAAAGGATATAGACTTGTCAAATGATTGGTCCGTCGTTGAGATGTCAACAGTTTTTACCGTTACTGATCGGACCTCGTCATCATCGTACTGATTAATAACCACGCTATCATCATTTAAGGTAGAAATGCCAACAACGAGATCAGATAACTTGGCACTATGGTCTGTTACATTGACCTCTTCGCTGTCAATATTAGACATAGATGTGGTCAAAATATCATCCGATAATTTGGCACTATGGTCTGTTGCATCGACCACTTCAGAATTAATATTCTGCAATTCGTTTTCAAAAAACATATCCTGATCTGTGTCCACTAACTGATCCTCACCTAATTCACAATCATTAACACTATGAGCATGATCTTCAGATATAGCATTACTGGTGTCTTCTTCAACAGCTTCTTCTGTTACAACAGGGACTACAGATTCCACTAAGTCTAATGATACTAACGACTCAGATGATTCTACAACAGCAATAGTTGACTTGGTCTCGGCAGGTTGAGCCAATTCCGCTGTAGATTTCTTATCATCAACTTTATTTTTCTTAACTCTTCGCACCTTAACGTCTTTCTTTTCCTTTTCTCGTTTTGCCTTTGCTATTGCTTCTTTCAATATTAATGATTTTTCAAGAGCAATTGCCCTAGCCTTCTCGTCCTCTTCCTTCTTCAGTCGAGCTGCTAATGCTCTGGTTTCTTTCTCTTCCGTGCTTCTCTTTAAATCTTTGGATTTCTCTAGCTCGCCCTTTATGACTGAGGGTGTAGGTAAAGAGATTTTGTCAATGTTCACTTTGTCGTTAATTTCTTTCTCCAAATTATGCAAGTACTCTGTCTCCCTTAATCTCTTTTCTCTCTCTTCTTTGGCTCGATTTTGCTCCTCTAATTTCACTAGCCGCCGCTCTTCTTCTTCTTGACGTTTCTTATCCATTAAGTCCAAAAGTGCCATTTCTCGTTTCTTGTGAAATTTTTCAATCTCTGCCAAACGCTTTTCATCTTCCTTTAATCTTCTTAATCGATTAGCCTCGATGCGCCTATGCTCTTCGATATCAAGAAGTTGTTTCTGCTTTTCTTCCTCGTTTTCTTTAATTTGTGCAGCCTTTTTACGAGCAGCTGAAATTGAGTCCTGCTTCGAAATAGGCCTTAATTGCGGAGGTGAAGGTCCCCTGGGCACCTCGTGAGAAACTCGATCTGGGGTTACTGTATCCAGCTTTGTTTTATTGAGATTTTTACTTACTTGTATTGCTTGTTCCAACCCGATGCGCTTCGATCCTCTAGGAGATAACGGAGCAGGTGATGTATGAGATGATGCGGTCAATGATGCACCTGGAGACATCCATGCTAGTTTTCTAAGTTTATCAGGCTGTAAGGTCGCAATTTTTGATTCCATCATAGTCCTTTCATCAGCTTTTTGTTTTTCTCTTTCTTGTTCACGTTGTATTCTCAATTGTTTTACTTTATAGTCTGTCTCTGCTTTGATCCGTTCATCACCAGTAAGATGATCAAAATTTGGCATTTTGTAATCATCTTTATTCTCTTCTGGAACGGAAGTCTCCTTCTCTTCATCTACAGGATTATTCATTATAATAGGCGCTGAGACAGCTATTAATGATTTCTTAGCTTCATCCTCTTTTATCAATCTAGCAGCTTCTAGTGCAATCTTTATTCGTTCTTTTTCTTTCTCCACTTTCAATTGCTCATGACGTATTCGATCTTGTTTAATTTCTTCTAACCTAGCCAGTGCAAGAGCTTTTTCATCTGCCTCTGCTTTCAAATGAGCTAATCGCTGTCTTTCTTTTTCTTGACGTCTAGCAGATCTTTCTGCTTCTAACTTGGCAGCTTTATCAAATTCTAATTTCATTTTTTGATCGGCTTCGTTTTGAGCAATAACGCCAAATTCCTTTTCTTCCCTGGTCAAAACTTTCTGAAATTGTTTCTTTTTATCTCGTTCATGTTCATCAAGTTCATACTCACTTTTTAATCTAGTTTTTTCAGAAAATTTCCCATTTATTAAAGGATCATCTAGCAGTAACATGTGTAATCTATTTGAATATCTATCATTTTTAGTCATATCTTTAGTTATTTTAATCATATCGATGGACAAATCAATTTCGTTTACGTCCACAATTAACAGAAAAGCCTTTTTATTTATACTATCAGGGTAACCTTCTTTTCTAACGCTATGAATTTTAAAACTGGCAATTAAATCTAGCCATTTTGATTTTTTTTGATGTGAATTTAAAAATCTATAATCGCTATGATACCTAATAATTATCTCAAAATCACTGAAGGTACACCTTCTTGGCATTTTTCTGGAATAAATAAGAAGCAAAAGTTCCAATTTGTCAGCATTTAAGCCAACATCCATAGTTAGCGTAAATCCCCAGTTATATAGTTGAAAATCATCCTCAACTTTTTTACCGAAACATCGTTTAATTAATCTTCCAGATACCAAATAGTGTTCCCTTATTCTTTGGGCAATTGCCTCAGGTGAGACTTTAGTAACTTTAAAACCCCCTTCTATCCTCTCGGCTTCTTGTGCATTCATCAAAGCCTGTAAGTTTTTCAAATCATACTGAATGACTTGGTTCTCCATTTGATGCACTGATTGCCAAGGATGATAGAATTCAACATCTCCTCCAATTCCAACGGCGCCTAGAATGTCGAGATATGGGTCATTCCACTTGACATCCATCGCACGAATCCGAGGACGACCCCGCTGTCGTCAAGTCCCAAGGTAGTCCTTAGGCTTTGACAAGCCGCTTTGTTACCTGTTTCAATTTTTTTTCAATTGCAACAACGGTACTCCGGTGCATATGAACCTATAGTTTTATAGGCTGTATCATAGACTACATGCTAATCTGTTTCAATGAACTCGATTGAAACTTATTTGCTTCATATAACTCCCATTCAGGCAATTTATTTTTTTATACTAAATATTGCCTATGATTTAAATAGTACCGGTTAATTCCCGGGAGACATTCAGAAGTCACTTTCTCGAGAGTGCATAGTCCAGGATGACCTCTGATAAGTCTACAAGCGAATGTTTCCTTATTTGTATTAAGTGAAGCGACAATGTTTGATTTATTGTTCGGCGGGACTTCTTTACCTCGGAAGAAAGCTGCATCAACTGATACGGATACAAAAAGATACCTTGCCGTTGTTCCATCATTGATTCAGCAACCACAGCCTTCAGCTTTAAAAAGAATTGAAAAACGTTTCGCGATTACTATACCATATCATATTACGAAAGAGCAGGAGATTTTTATTGTGGTGAACGAGTCACAGAGGCGGCTTTCGCCTTTGATACGACATGAAATTCCTCAAAATATTTTAAGCCGAGATTTATTTGACAACATAAATAATTCTGTGAAACAAAGCATGTCAAGTTTGATTGGAATGTCATGGAATGGCGTTGATGAAGAATCTGTTTTTGATGTAGAATATTTGACGAATTCTCATTTTCTAGTGTCATCAAATGAGGCACAGGTAAAACTATACGTTACAATGGTTCCATATTTAGCAAATACTAAAGTTAATAAGGACATCTTAAACATTCTAGCTTTAAACGACAACATTAAATTTAATAGTTCATTTAGTTTAAGTCCAATATTTTTACCATTTGATGATTTAAGGCATCATTTTTTACATGAAATTAGTGATAGTGATGAAAGTTTCAGTTACTTAGGATGCCTTTTGGACGATGAATTACACAATTTATGCAGTAAAACATTATTTTTGTCAGAGATCAATAACCACTTTGGTTTAGTTTTGCAAGGTTTAGTTGACAGTACTAATCATACCAGTAATCATGTCAGTAACAGTAATTTGAATTATTATGACATCATGAACAATATTACTTCTGGATCATTGCCTCTTAATTCCGAAATTATAATCAAGGCAACTGATTATTACTCTCCTATAACTCTTTCTAGTGAAGAAATTTCTAATTTTGGGATAAATGCACAACCTATGAGAACAAACAAATCAACTATTCGATCGCGGCAAGACAACCACACCAAATATATTCTACCGAAAAGTACGAACTCGTTATCGAAAGATTTCTATAACACTGTTAATTAAAATTGTTTTTTATGTATCGTATTTTAAACTATATTTTACAAAAATAGTAATCTTATATGTCAACGTTAAGTGGAAACTTCTAATAGGACTTTTTCTCTTCAATCGATGCCAAATGTTTCTGCATTAAAAATTCGCCTGCAATAATTGGTTCATATTTTGGATTTTGCGAATTTAATACTGTAACAATAGCATCAGGATTTAAGTTATGGAAATAAGCCATGGATTGTCTTCTTTTAGTACCTGCGTAAGTACTTGAGACAGATGTATCAATATTTTCTAAATTAATAACTCTATGTAAAGTAGATAACCATTCATCATTCGTCCAACGTTGCATTAAATCGCCTAAATTAACAACAAAGGCATCTTCAACATATGGTACATCATGCCAAGTTGGTGGATCCTTGTCTTTGCTTACTTGTAAACCAGCGCTATCACTTCGAAGAATGGTAAATGCACCATAATCAGTATGTGCAGAAGCACGTAGTTGTCCCTCTTGCATATTATACTCGTCAGTGCTAGGATAATTTAATGCTCTTAAAGCTGATGCATGATGCGTGGTATATTCTTCAAAGAAATTTTCATTTGACAGATTCAATGCCATGGAAAATCCTACAAACAATTTAGACGCCAATAACGTTAAGGAATCATAATAATTTGTCCAAGCAACCTCAAAATTTCCAGGTTGTGACGCAAAAATTCGAGGAGGAAACCCAGCGTCAGGATTAGAAGGACCCAAACTGAACATTTCCTTTAAATCTGGTAATGCCGTTGTAGTTACATTTCTTTGCTTAGCTTTACCAGCACTTAGAATCTCAGCCCCTAGTTCATTATAACCAAATGGATACTCATGTTGATGTCTTTTATATTGTAACTTTTCTTCTAAAGGCAAGTCGAAAAATGATCTAGTGGCATCCCAAGCATCGCTTATGACGTTATTTGGTACTCCATGACCTTTTATGATGAAAAAGCCAACATTCTTACATGCGTCACCGATCTGATTAGCAACTACAATTCGATCCTCATATGATGAATCATTATTTATCAGAGCCGATATATCTATTACTGGTACAACTATCGGGTTACTAGATTTTCCTACTGAATTTTCATTACTTCCTTGTATCGAACCCATCTCTTTTACATTTTCAATACTTTGTTCAGAAACAATCTCTTTCTTATTAAAAATGTTGGTTATATCTAGAAATATAGACATAAACTTCTTTAATATATTCAATGTGTGAGATTGAAGTCTGGCGATTACATTGCGTAAATGAAATGTCTCTCTCTGCACACTCGTCCCTGCGTCTGACAAGGGACTAGCTAAAACTATGCGCTGCTGTGCGACCACAGCAATTGCCACAATTATTAAAAGCGCCTTGAAGGACAACATGATGGGACTGACTTTAGCGCGGCTTATCGGTGCGTAAGACGCGGCAACGAATACCTTCAGCGAAGTAGGGTTGAGAAAGTATGCTGGAGGGAAAAGAAGAAGAATTTAAAAAAGGGATACAATATCACTCGCATGCGTCCTGTACTAGGTCGTTGTGTCCTGAACTTTTCTAAATTTATTTTCATGTACGCAGTATTCATTCAGCGCAGTGGTAACATTTATTTATTTATTTGAAAAATTTTGATAAACTACTGTCACTTCAATGTGCGTTCTATGCTTCCCAATCATAGTATTAGTCACTGTCACTGGTTACCATGTAGTATATCTACTTTAATTCAATCCCTAATCCCTATACTATTCTCAAAAAATACTGTGGCGAAATTAATTCATCGTGATTCATGAAGGATGCGAAGTCGAACTTCGCGATCGCATCGCTTGGTCGTGTGCATTAAATATATTGTTTTCTGCAATTAGACTTAAGTGCTTACAATCAAGGGGCTGGGACACCTCCTAAATAATATTACAAAATAGAAATGATTCCAACTCAGCGGGTGGCATTGGCTGGGCAATTAGAAAACTCGTTTAGCCAACGTAGATGGCAAAATTTACAATTTAGTTTGATTGTTTTGTTTGTCTTAATCATGATGAACACTAACACCGATCAAAATGAGAGTAACAAATTTACTACCAGTTCTACCTCTTACAATGACAATAACAGTGCGAGTAAAGTGTCACCAACATATTTACATGCTTTGAATAATATAACTTCTATTGTTACAGATAATAAGTATAAGGTTAAAAATGTCACTGGAATATATAAAGGTACATTTAAATCATCAAATGTAAGTACTAAAGGCCTTGCCTCTGGACATGTATTCATTCAATTAAAGTCGTTCCCTGTTAAAAATGTTGAAAATTTTGAATACATTTATGGTGTTGTCAAGATTTCTGACTCTGATTATAGTGATTTGATTATCCCAATTCAAGGCTTTTCTTTCCCGAATATGCACTTAATTTCACTTATGGCAACCAAAGACGCCTCCGATAGAGTTTTTTTACAGATTCAAAATAATCATAATATTTCAAATCCTACATTATATATCAAAAGACATCGCGACTTATTAGTGAACAATGTAAAGCCTGGAACATCAACTTTTAATAAATTATGGAACATCGTAAGTCGATTTAATAGTCCTTTAGATGAATATCCATTACTAGATTACATAGTTAATACAGAGAATAATTTCGCATGTAAATATGATATTACCTCTAACTACGACAGTGTGAATATAAGTGCCTATAATGCACGAAGAATCCTAGTTTCAGATGATACAAGTAAATATAATTATACATTTATTAAAAGTATCACGACTTTTGACAATTCAAAACTTAATATGTATGTTATTGATATCGATCAAATTCAGCATTATTACGATAGCAAACGAAAAAATAATGCTTCTTTGTATGACAATAATTTTTTCAACCCCGATTCAATTGAAAGTATCGGAAGTAATATGATACCTACAAAATTTAAGTATTTGCAAAAAAGTATAAGCTATCCATCATACGCGACTTCTTGTCAATTTTCGGTATTATTAAATTCGCAAAAAAATGATAATACAGATGCAAAAGGGGACGAGATGGCTAATAAAATTACAAAGTTACATGGAACAATATCTAGTAATTGTGGCTTAAGTTTTAATATTACTTCAGTATCATATGATGCAGAAATAAAAAAAATGTACAGTAAAACATTAATTTACTCGTCAATTACCATTGTCATATGTTTTATTCAAATTTTATTGACTATATATCAAATCAAGTATGCTTATAACCAAGCAATTGCAACAAAAATGTCAATTTTGACTGTTTGCAATCAGTCACTTATTGATGCAATAATTTGTGTAAGTCACTTGTTTTTATCGGCTTCATTGCCGAAAACATATTTAGTTGTTATTTTTGGTATCAAACTGTTTTTATTTTGTATTTTTGAGACTAAATTAGTTATCAATATATATCAAGCAAGAAGTTTCGAAGAAACGAATAATGTTGTAAGCGTTCAGAATTTAAGACGGACACTGGCTACTTTCCATCTCCGGTTCTACGCAGTGCTGTTTCTAGTTGTTATTGTTATATCCCTTTTTCACAGATATTTGTGGTTGTTAGTTTTTTTAATATATTCATACAATGTACCACAAATTGTTCTTAACGTTGTGCGTGGTACAAGAAATAGTCAACATCCTGTTTATTATATTGGAATGTGGGTCACTAGAATGTTTATTCCGTTATATTTTTTTTGTTGTCCAGATAACTTTCTCATATTACTATTGGAGAATAATAGTTTTGTTAATATAAATGCCAGTATATTTTTTATTACTTGGGGTACTTTTCAAGTTATCGTTTTAGCTTTGCAGGATAAATTTGGATCACGATTCTTTCTTCCCCGAAGCATGTTTCCTTCATCTTACGATTATTACAGAATGATTCCAGTGAAAGATGAAGAGAATTGTAATCAGTTGGAATGTGTTATTTGTTACAATATTATCGAAGCACAAAATAATGACTACATGATTGCACCTTGTGATCATGTTTTTCATAAAGCTTGCCTTCAGCAGTGGATGAATGTTAAGTTAGAATGTGCAATTTGTCGAGAGAAACTTCCACCTTTGATCGAGGAGTAATTTTACTATTTCAAACCTACTTCAAGGACAAAATTGTATATTTTATAACATTGTTATCTTTGTTTATAGTATTTGAACTTTATACAATAATGTTTTTTTGTAGAATTCTGTCTGTAGTGAATATCCAGATCTTGCTGTCTATAATTTTTCGACTATGAAATATACTTTTAGCAATCACCAACAGGCTAAAATATCATTCAAAGTATGACTATGCTCAAAAACTCTACACAAATTATACTGCTTGCTTCCATGATAATTGATGCATGACAAATTCAATATCTAACAAGGTAACACGGTATTATAAACTGTTAGTACCAGTTTAAAAAAAATTTTTATACAATCGAGCTTTTCATATCTGTTATCACCAACCTTATATAATTATTTATCTGTTTGGCATTATTAGTAGAAGTAAGACTAATCATATCTAAACCATACGTCATAACGTTACACTTGTCTACAGTTGCTTATGTTTATTCTCTACCTATTTTTTATTATATTTGTATTATACTATATTTAATTTTTTCTATTCTGTATAGTTCTTTTCTATAATAAACAATTTATTTCTCCAAGTTATAACGAAAATGATTAAGTTTTTATCGTTTTATTTTTAAGTTACATATATATAATATAAACATTTACTTAACGTCGATCATCCGAATATATTATATGATTTAGCTCTGCGAAATTAAACAAATCATTTGAAGTTTTTGTTGACATTCCTAGATAGGATATCATCAAACAATCTAAAACGTCATTCATTGTATCTTCACTATCATTATAACTTCCCTTTAATTGATCGCATATTTTGGCGGATGCTCTAAGAATACTATGATCTAATGGTAGATGAGACGATTTCATTTTTTCCAATGTTTGAATAAGTAAATCAACTTTTTCTTGTATTGTAACTATAGATGTAGAGATTGAATTGTTTTGTAATTCAGTCGACGAAATACCATCTGATGGAGTAACAACTGTAAGACCATCAATTGATATTTGTTCCATTGGTGATGTAATCATAGTGAATGGTAAATCCACAAAAACTGAAGTTGGACAATCATTGTGCATATGGACTTGTGATTCACTTAATCTTATTGGTAATTGCTTTAACGAAGGCATGGGATTTGGATTCATTAATAAGAATAAAGGCGATTCATTTAATTGTAACATCGTCTGGTGTATCTCATAATGTAAAGGCAAAACGTTATCACACAAAGCGTACCATCCTAACATCTCATATGTTGAAAAAACAGCAGTTAATACCTCAATTCGTCTACGGATTTCAGTTATGTTTAATATAACATCGAATATTCCTTCATCGCCTCGTGCTTCATAAACGGCTTCCGACGCATCCATTACCTCAATTGTGAGTCCATTCTGAACACCGAATAGAAGTCCTATGACTGGAGCGGTAGTCGCCAGCTTGGACCCACCGACACGGACGCGGGTATAGTGGTCGCAGATGTTGGCAATCGCCAGCGGATGCACACCCACCTTCTTCGAGCCAGCCGCGGACATTATCAATACTGTGTCTGTTTCCTTTCGAAAATAGAAAATCCGATCGAGAGTCTCGGACCGAGACTCCGAGAATGTCGGACGGAGAGACTCTAGACGGTACTTAAGCGCAAACAATATTGTTACAAGAAGCGTCAAAGGGACACAACTAGATGAAGGATAATTCTTCGTAGAACCACAAAAATTGTAGTGACGAGTTGTTTCCAACAGTATTCATTGACATAATCATGCAAACATGATACCGGTTAAACCGGCCTATATTTTTTCTCGCAAGCTCATATCTCTCTCTGAGAGTCTCTCGTACTATATTAAGCAGGAAACATGGCGTCAATAACGCTCCATCCTTACTCAAGGTCAGTCCCAATGTCGACAATCCCCTTCTTTTCGCTTACTCCGTCTTTACTCTCAAGTCCGGTGTCTCCAGCGCTGTATCCCAGCCTCGGCATGTCCCTTACAGGAGTTGGCTTAGCAATAACTGGTTGTTACTTTGTGTTTCAAATGCGTGCAGGCAAGAAAAACTTGTTTGTCGAGCTTCTTCTGGGTATAATTGCATCGGTATTTCTCGGATTTGGTGTGTTATTTTTGATGTTAAGTTTTGACTTGTATATATAAATATTTGATTGA
>JACCDO010651058.1_pt1 | contig 11369 bp, 6 predicted proteins | sample 7446101 | NCBI WGS metagenome assembly JACCDO01 (sample SAMN15323440, study PRJNA562643) | freshwater metagenome | isolation source: river surface water | place: USA:Blue River Watershed | collected 2017-08-16
AAATTACTACTGCAAACAGGGCAACCACCTCAATCAAAGCTGCAATGATAAGCATGGCAGTTTGGATCTTGCCAGCAGCCTCAGGCTGACGAGCGATAGATTCCATAGCCTGGCCACCAATACGACCGACACCTAGGCCTGCGCCAATCGCAACAAGTCCAGCACCGATACCAGCACCCATTAGTGCAAATCCAGCAGTCAATAAGATAGAAGTTAACATAAACATTGGTTTTATAAATTGAAGAAAGAAATTACAGATTAATGGTGATCGTCATGGTGGTGTTCCGCTACTGCACTACCAATGTACATCGCAGAAAATAAGGTAAATACATAGGCTTGAATCGTGGCTACCAGCAACTCAATCACGTTGATGAAGGTAACCATGATCGTAGACAAAACTCCAATCGAATAGGATTCAAAGATGAATACCAAGGCGATGAAGGAAAGAATTACAATGTGACCCGCTGTGATGGCCACAAACAATCGGACCATCAAGGCAAAAGGCTTGGTAAATAGCCCGATAAATTCGACTAGAACCATAATCGGCAACAGGGCCACCGGTACGCCAGGAGTAGCAAACACGTGCTTCCAATAGTCCTTGTTTCCGTTGACATTGACAATTACAAAAGTGATCATCGCCAGGGTAAAGGTCACTGCAATGTTCCCAGTAAGGTTAGCTGCACCAGGAAGAAGTCCCAATATATTTCCTGTCCAAATGAAGAAGAACAAGGTTAAGAGGTAGGGAACAAATTTCTTGTACTTAGGACCTATTGATTTGTGGGCGATTTCATCACGTACAAAAATGACAATAGGCTCTACAAAGGATGCTGCCCCCTTGGGAGCTACAGCACCGTTTTTCTTGTAATGATTCGCTGCTGAAAGTGTCACATAAAGCACGAAGGCAACCACCAAAAATAGCATCACCACATTCTTGGTGATGGAAAAATCAAGGATAGAACCGCCGTCTACTCTGCCCAAATGATCGTGATCATCGATGAAGATTCCATTGTGGGCATATTCCTTTCCAAATTTATGAGTTTCGTGATTTTGAAAATCACTAGAAGTGAAGAATTCAAGGCCTCTATCAGCCGAATAGGTGATCACAGGAAGCGCTAAAGTGACATGAGTATGACCTATCGTAACAAAATGCCACTCATGGGAATCTTTGATGTGGTGCATGATGAACCCAGTAGGGTCTTCTTTGCCTTCTTCCTTCTCCGTGCTAGCCGCAAAAGAGCCAGAAGAAAAAATCAGTAAAACCACTGAAAATAAAAGACTTAGTACCAGAAATTTGCGCGTCATCTACTCGTTTTTTGGAAGTCTACTTCGAAATCGGGCGCAAGTTAGAAATAAAGATGTAGATATCAAAAACCATGTAGAACAAAAAAATGATAAAGAAATTGGCGATAAACAGAATAATGTTCTCCAAACCAAGCACTGCAAGGATGCCAATAAAGCCCAAAGAACTCAAGATTCTGATGATCATTCCGAGTAATTTCAAAGAGAGCAAATTTTCTGGAGATTTCAGGTAAAGCCAACGGGTAACTACACTCAGTAGATAGGATAAACCAGCCACAAATCCGAAAATGATCCAGATACTTTCATCAACGATTTGAGGAAGAAAAAAATTAAAAAATAGAATGAGTCCAGCCACCAAAATCGTAATGACCACATACTGAAAATGAATTGAAGAGGGGAGTTTCATGCTTGCCTACCTATTTAGTTGCAAAAATAGGTGGTTTTTGACGAATTGCCTACTTGTCTTGTTGCAACGACTTCCACAGGGAATAAAAGGCGATTGCAACAGAAGTAAAGGAACAAAGCAGCAACCAAATAGGGAACTTTTGGCCAGATTGCTGCTGAAGCCACCAGCCCAAAGCAGTCCCTCCTCCAATGATTGCAAAGAGCTGGAAAGACAAGCCCATGTATTTGACCCAAGTGGGTACCTGTGGCCCTTTCGAATTGGTATCGGACTGATTTGGGATCATTTTTCAAAGTTAATGGATTCCAAATGGAAGAATTCATCGATTCAAAAGAATAATACCTGCCCCCCTTCGTTCAGTAAGTGCTGTAAAAGCCCTAATTTGGTCACTTGATTCGTAGCAGCTAAACATGCACAAACAAGTAAGGTATACTTTTGTCTTGGTGATATTTTTTTTGGGAGCCTGCTCTTCCCAGCGGGACACCTTTACCAATCGCGCTTTCCATAACCTTACGGCCCATTACAACGCCTACTTTCTAGCTGATACCAAAATCAAGGAAACAGAAAATCAAGTCCTTGAGAACTATAAGGAGGACTACACCCAAATCCTCCCCGTTTTTATCCCGATAGATTCTGCCACCATCCAACAGAATAAAGCGCCTCTAGATTCGGCTAGAGAACTCTCTTCCAAAGCCATCGACTGGCACAGGATATCCAAGTGGGTGGACGACAGCTATTTTCTAATTGGGAAAATTGACTACCTACAAGGCCTAACAGACGATGCCAAAAACGCCTTCCGTTATGTCAATAGCCAAAGCAAGGACAAAGACCTTCGCCACAAAGCACTGATTAGCCTACTTCGCCTCTACATCGATCAGCAGGCCTTGGAGGACGCGAATTTTACCATAGACTACCTGTCAAAGGAAACAGAAATCAGCACCGAGAACACCTTTGAACTATACAAAACGCTCGCCTATTACTACGAAAACCGGGCAGATCAAAACGGGGTAATTGGTGCGCTAGACCGAGCCACAAACTATACTTCGGATAAAAAAGAGCGCTCAAGGCTCTACTTTATCTTGGCACAGCGCTACCAACGCGAAGGGATTGATGCTTTGGCTTTTGATTATTTCCAGAAATCCTTGGAAGGCAACCCTCCCTACGAACGCGCATTTTTTGCCACCTTGTATGCCCAACAAGTGGCCGAGCTCAATGCGAGCAAAGACCTCAAAAAAGTTAGAAATTACTACGAAGGACTTTACGAGGACCCAAAAAACAAAGACCTCAAAGATGTAGTCATTTTTGAACGAGCCCTATTCGAGGAAAAACAAAACGACATCCCCTTGACACTAGAGCTCCTCCACCAAGCAGCGAAGGAAACAGGTTCAATCCCAAGACTGAAGGGATACATTTACCAAAAACTGGCCGACATCAAGTTCAACCAGTTTAAAGACTACCGCGCTACCAAATACTACCTCGACAGTGCGCTCACATTTATCAAAGAAGAGGACCCCGTAGCCAAGCAACTGACGGAAAAAAAGACGAGTTTAGATACCTATGTGTTCCATTTTGAACGCATCGAAAAGAATGACAGCTTAATCCAATTGGCCTCCCTACCGGAGGAGGAACAAGTGCTTCGAGCTGAAAAATTTATTGAAGACGAAAAACAGCGACTTGCCGAACTGAAGCGTAAGACAGATTCTCCTAAGTCAACTTCAATTTTCGACAATCTCCTAGCCTTTGGAGATAAGGCTTCTGGATCCACCTTTTACTTCGACAACAGTGCTGCCTTACAACAAGGCGCAATTGAGTTTGTACGCACTTGGGGCAATCGACCTCTTCAAGACAATTGGCGAAGAAAAGCCGCCTTGACTCAGGCGGCAAGTCAGCTGCCTACCCCTGATACCACTGATAGTCCCACTGACTCGAGTGCGTCTTCAGATTCAACCGCCATTCCATCGGTAGAAACCCTGCTTGCCTCTATTCCAAAAAGTCCGGAGCAATTGAGTAAAGCCAACACAGAACTTGAGGAATCCTATTTCGAATTGGGTAAAGTACTTTACTTCCAATTAAAAGAGCCCCAAAGAAGTCGGCAGTACCTCGAAGCGCTCGTTCAACAGTATCCCAAAACCCTCAAAAAACCAGAGGCCTACTACCTGCTCTATTTAGGGCAAAAAGAACTTAAAGGAAACTTCAACGTCTATACCCAGCTCCTCAACCTGGAGTTTCCGGAATCTCCTTACACCTTCTCGGTCAACAATCCAGAGGCAAGTGTTGGAAACAAAGCGTCCTTGGAGTCTGCCAAAGGCTACGAACAAGCCTATAACGCCTACTATGAAGGCAACTATGCGCAAGCCAGAGAGTTGATTTTTGCAACCTTAGAAAAATACCCACTCACCCGAAATACAGAAAAATTACTGCTGCTCAATGCAATGGTTAGCGGGAAACTCGAGTCTAAGGAGGAGTTCAAATCCAAACTGGTAGCCTTTATCCAAAATGCGAAAGAGCAGGACTTACTTACGCTGGCGAAAGCCATGCTCCAACCACTGCTCAGTCAGGAAGAACTGAATGCCAAAGTGAGTTCGGCTCCTAGTATTGGCGTAACTCCTCCTGCTCCAATAGAAAAAGAAAAAGTGAGTGAAAATGAGGTGAAGGATAGCCCTTACAAGGCTACTGATGACCAAACCCATATATTTGTAGTGGCTTTGACTCCTACGGATGTAGAAACGGCCAAAAATTTGCTGAGTGATTTGGAAACTTTCCATGCCCAATCCTTTGGGAATTCTAGATTACGGACTGGAGATATGAATTTAAGTACCGACTTATCCATTTACATCATCAGTCCCTTCTCCAATGCAGAGAAGGCGCTTAGTTATTTGAAAACATTCCAAGAAAAATTTACTTCCATTGGCTTTACTGAAGAAGTGAAAAACAAAGCCTTCTTTATTTCCATAGAAAACTTCCAGATTTTGAATCGAACCAAAGATTTGGAAGAATACCGACAGTTCTTTACTTCTACCTACCGATAAATCATGGTTAAACCTGGTCCCCTCACCCAAGCGAATTGGGCATCTAAAACAATCAACTATTTGTGGATGGCCTTTTTGGGTGGTCTTGTCTTTTTTGTGCTTTTCGTTTGGATGGTAAGCATCAATTTCCTCGGTCTTTTTGGTTCACTGCCAGATTTCAAAGCCCTGGAAAACCCAGATAGCGAACTTGCTTCGGAGATGCTTTCCGCAGATGGAGTGCTTTTAGGAACTTTTGCTCGCGAAAACCGGAGTCCTGTGACATATGAAGAACTGGCTCCCAACTTGGTGCAAGCCTTGATTGCTACCGAGGACGAGCGTTTTGAAGACCATTCTGGGATTGACTTACAAGCCATGCTACGCGTATTTGTAAAGTCAATCTTATTAGGACAAGATTCGGGCGGTGGGTCTACGCTAAGTCAGCAAACCGCTAAAAACTTATTCAAAACGCGAACCGACGCCAGTTCAGGCTTCTTAAGTTCCATTCCAGGCCTACGAATGCTCATCATCAAAACCAAGGAATGGATTGTAGCCACGCAACTCGAACGTGCCTACACCAAAAATGAAATCCTTACCCTGTACTTGAATACCTCCGAATTTGGTTCCAATGCCTTTGGAATTAAGACTGCCTCCAAGACTTTTTTCAACAAAGACCCAAAGGATTTAACCATTCAAGAATCTGCTGTACTGGTTGGACTATTTAAAGCCCCTACCTACTACAGCCCCGTATTTAATCCCGAGAATTCGCTCAGACGAAGAAATACGGTCCTGTATCAAATGGTAAAGAATGAGGTGCTTGAGGAGTCCGCGTACGATTCAATTTCTAAACTTCCTATCGAGTTGGATTATCGCGTTCAAAATCAAAATCAAGGACTTGCGACCTACTTCAGAGAAATTGTTAAGGCGGATCTGATCAAGTGGGCCAAGGAAAACCTCAAAGCAGATGGTTCTGCTTACGATATTTTTGGGGATGGTCTGAAAATCTACGTGACCCTTGACAGTCGCATGCAGCGCTATGCAGAAGAAGCCATGAGTGAGCACATGGTCGAACTTCAAAAGGCCTTCTACAAGGAAATGGGGGATCGAGAACCCTGGATTGACGAAAGCTGGCAAGTGATTCCTGGCTTCCTCGAAACCGCTGTAAAACGTACCGAACGCTACCGAATCTTAAAAGAGCGCTACGGAAATCAGACGGACTCCATCAATTTCAAATTGAACGAAAAGAAAGAGATGCGGGTGTTTTCATGGGAGGGTGAACGAGACACACTGATGAGTACCATGGATTCCTTGGCCTACTACAAAAAATTTCTACAAGCAGGATTTGTCAGCATGGACCCACATACGGGACATATCAAAGCCTGGGTTGGCGGTATGGACCACAAGTACTTCAAGTTTGACCACGTGAAGCAAGGAAAAAGACAGCCTGGCTCCACCTTCAAGCCCTTTGTGTATGCCGCAGCCATTGAAAATGGGTACAGCCCTTGCTATTCCGTCATCGATCAGCCGGTAGAAGTCTACATTCCTGGACAGCCTGCATGGAGCCCTTCGAATGCGGATGGGAAATTTTCTTACGAAAAAATGACCATCCGAAAGGCCATGGCCCAATCAATCAACTCGGTGACCGCCTACATGATGAAAAAGCTCAGCCCTAAAATCGTCATCGAAACTGCCAGAAGATTAGGCATCACGAGTGAGCTGGAGGAAGTTCCTTCTCTGGCACTAGGCGTAAACGACGTATCCATCTTTGAAATGGTCGGAGCATTTGGCACCTTCGTCAACAAGGGAGAGCACACCACCCCCTACTACATCGATCGGATTGAAGATAAAAATGGAAATGTCATCCAGCAGTTTACTCCAAAGAAGCGCCCAGCAATGAGTGAGGAACATGCCTACCTGATGACCTACATGCTACGCGGTGGATTTGAAGAAGAATCGGGGACCAGCCAAGGCGTACCCTGGACCTTGCGTGAAGGGAATGAACTGGGAGGAAAAACAGGTACCACACAGAATGCATCGGATGGCTGGTACATGGGAATTAGCAAAGATCTGGTGTCAGGCACCTGGGTTGGTGGTGATGATCGTGCCATTCACTTCCGCAGTTGGAGTGCCGGCCAAGGGTCAAAGACCGCGCGACCCATCTGGGTCAAATACATGACCAAAGTGTATGCCGATGCAAGTCTAGGCTACACCAAAGGGCCTTTCCCAAGACCTGAAAGGCCGCTGAGTATCGAGATCAACTGTGACAAATACGAACAGGACAGTCAACAGTTTGCAGATTTTGACTACGACGCCAAGAAAAATGATTTCTAAACTTGGATCAAACTCTACGGAAACAGCCTACTTGTTGGGCTGTTTTTTTTAATTTCACCCCATGCTTTCCTCCTCCTTTTTGCCCGAAGATCACCTTTCCTTGCCGGATCAGCCGGGGGTATACAAGTATTACAACGAGGAGCAGGAATTGATCTATGTGGGCAAGGCCAAAAGTTTGAAAAAAAGGGTCAGCAGCTATTTCAACAAAAACAGCGGCATCAACCTCAAGACCAGACGCATGGTCAAGGAAATCGCCAAAATCGAGATCACCCTCGTCAATTCCGAGTTGGATGCGCTCCTCTTGGAAAATAACCTAATCAAAAAAACCCAGCCCAAGTACAACATCCTACTTCGGGACGACAAGACCTATCCTTATTTACTGCTCACCAAAGAGAATTTTCCCAGGCTTTTCCCTACCCGCAAATACATCCCAAGAAGAGGCACCTACTTTGGCCCCTTTGCGAGTGTCAAGGCCATGAATACCGTACTGGACCTGATTCGGGAACTCTTCACCATCCGTACTTGCAGCCTAGACCTTTCTTACCTCAAGATTCAGGAAGGAAAATACAAAGTTTGCCTAGAATACCACATCGGCAACTGCCAAGGGCCCTGCGTAGGGAAGCAGCTCGAAGCCGACTACCTCGCTGATCTGGAACAAGCCAAACACATCCTTAAAGGGAATTTAGCCCCTGCCAAGACCTACTTCAAACAACGGATGGAGGTACTCGCAGAGAAACTGGCCTTCGAGCAAGCACAGCAGGTGAAAAACAAGTTGGATCTTCTAGAAAAATATCAAGCCAAGTCCCTCATCACCAACCCGAGCATTGCGAACCTAGATGTCTGCACTCTAGTCTCTGACGAGAAAACGGCTTATGTAAATTACATGCGTGTAAAGAACGGAGCCATGGTCACCTCCAAAAACGTAGAACTTAAAAAACGTTTGGATGAATCCGAAGCAGAACTACTCGTGACTGCCTTGATTCGACTTCAGGATCAATTTCAGAGTGATGCTGAAGAAATTTTGGTCAACCTGGACCTGGAACCAATCGAAGGATTAAACTTGAGTGTGCCCAAAATTGGAGATAAGAAAAAATTGATCGAATTGTCTCTCAAGAATGCCCTCTATTACAAAAGAGAGAAGGCGCTACTTCAGGGCCTTAACCAAGACAAAAAAGATCGGGTGATCCGGCAGTTGCAGCAAGACCTAAGCCTTCAAGAAATACCCGACCACATTGAATGCTTTGACAACTCCAACATACAGGGGACAAATCCTGTAGCCAGCATGGTTTGCTTTAAGCAAGGCAAGCCCGCTACCAAAGAATACCGGCATTACCATGTCAAAACGGTGGAAGGGCCAAATGACTTTGCGAGCATGAAGGAGATCGTAGGACGGCGCTACAAAAGACTACTGGAGGAAGGACTTCCCTTGCCCAAATTGGTGGTTATTGACGGGGGCAAGGGGCAGTTATCCTCAGCGGTAGAAGCCTTAGAGGAACTGGGGATCTATGGAAAGATGCCCATCATCGGCATTGCCAAGCGACTGGAAGAAATCTACTTCCCCGGAGATCAATACCCCATTCACTTGGATAAAAAATCAGAAAGTTTGATGCTGATCCAACGAATCCGAGACGAAGCCCACCGATTTGCAATTACCTTCCACAGACAAGTACGCAGCAAAAAGGCGTTGGGAACCCAGTTGACCGAGATCGAAGGAATCGGCGCACAGACGGCTCAAAAACTACTGAAGGAATTTAAGTCGGTGCGCAAGCTTCAACTCGCTTCTGAAGAAGAAGTGGCGGCATTGATCGGAGCCGCCAAGGCAAAGGTCCTTTTTGAAGGACTAGCAAAAAATAAAGCCCCAAATTAATTCGGGGCTTTATTTTTTTACCATTCCCAAACGGAATTCTCAAATTCCAAAAGTTGGTATTCAAACGCCAATGCATCCAAGTAGGCTTGCATTTTGCGTCGGTCAGCAGGTGTGTTTTTGTCGACTAGGTCAATCACCAAAGCCTCATCTTGATTCGTATATCGGGTAACTACCGATCGGAACAAACGAGATTCGAAGGCCTCGTTGTAAGTCAAACTCTTAGAAATGTTTTGAAAATTGAGCCAACGTGCATCCGGATGCTTGGCAAAATGGTTCATAAAATCCTTGTAGCGGATAAATCCAATTGTCTTTTGGAATCCTACTCCTGTATTAGGGTCAGCATTTGTTTCTGCTGGCATGACCAACTGGATAAACTTGATGTCGAATTTGAATTGAGAATGCTGTCGATCAAAAACAAAATCTTCTTTGAAGTCCAAGAAATACAGTTGCTTCACAAAAATGGAATCTTGAAAATCAGTTTTCCAAAAGGTAGAATCAAATTGCGCAATAGACATCGGCTTGGTGAAATTTTCATCTGCGAAAACCTCCAAGGCATTTTGCTTTACTGCTTTATAAATTTGATTGATGACCCCATTTTCCTTTGCATCACCTGAACCATACAAAGGCACATTGTATTTTTCACGCAAATCGATTCTTCTCCACACGGAAACTTGGTACATCTTATCGTCTTCTCGAATTCGCTTGGCGGAAAAGACCGTATCCATGGCATACTGTCGTGTCCCAATACTCGAAGGATTGACTGAAGTAGCCACTTGGGCGAAGCCTCCTTGTGCTAGGCCTAAGCCTAGAAAACCAGTCAGCAAGGTGTATTTCAAGAATAAATTCATAACTATTGTGTTTTAGGTGCGTTGGGAAGATTACTTCACACGTACCGTGATTACCCCACGGAAATCCATAGGAATTTTTTCTCCTCTAAAGTTAGTTCGAGTGATTTGATTGATTCGAATCACCAAAATATCACCAGCAGCGGCTCCACCGAGTAGACCACGTATACCCGATCCAATCGAAACAGGAGCGCCTCGAGGCACATCATTTCGAACTAAGGTAATCTCACCTCCCGTTACAGCAAAGTTGGCGTCTTTCGCCATCGTCCGTGCAAAGGTAGGATCGGATTTTGCTACAATTTTCACACTACTCAACACGTTGGTAGTTTGGGCCTGGCTGATATCTAGTTCAGAACCATTCGCCGCCTGAATGCTAATGGTCGGATTAGGTACAGGTTTGATATCAAAGGTTTCATCCCCAATTTTATTTCCACCGCTACTTACTCCAATCGTTACTTTTCCACTTGCATTGGGTACAATCGTCACCTGACCCGCTTTGGAACCTTTAATCTTATCCCCATTCGTTACATTGAATTCAGGGGCATAGGAATTACCAAGGGCAGGAACATCGATGTTTAAGTCATTGGCGCACCCAGCGTACAACTGCTGCACCACCTCTGAAGTGATTTTAATGACCGGCTGGGCCACAAAGTATTCGTATTCGATAGGCAATACCTTGTCCTCACCTCCTACATTGGTCACAATCTGGCCCTTCAATACTTTTTTTGCTACCCCTTTGTCGTCGTAAGTAGCCGCAGGTGTGGCCACAAACTCGATTTTACCAAAGCCCTTTTCATCTACCGGAATCGAACGACCATCCAAACTCATGGTTGGAGTTGCAGAAGAAGAAGAAGAAGCAATAAACATGGTGCCTTCAAACTTGGTTCCTGCCGCAACTACATTGGAAATTGCAGAAATCTTTGCTTCTGTAATGTCAGCCTTGAAATAAAAGGAACCAATGGTATTGGCCATGGTTGTTAAGGCCTCACTTTCAATGTTGAGCACTTCGTTTTGAAACTGAGACAAAATCGCAATGGTGGCACCAACAGGAGATTTCACAAAGTTAAGGGTTACAAAACTCTTGTTTTTTGCCTCCAAGTCATTGGCAAATAATTCTATTTCAGCAGCATCCTTTGCAATAGGCTTAAAAGTAAGGTTGGTGATGCCCACACCTTTCAAAATTCCTTCCACAGTTTTCGGGAAGTCATTCAACTTCTTTTTTAGTTCCTCACCCTTGCCTTGATTGGCAAATAAGTTTCCTGAAACCTCCGTATTCTTTAAAGAAGAATTGACATAATTCCCTTGTTCATTTTTTGCATTGGATTGCTTGATCAATTCCAACTTAAGCCCTTCCAGGTAATCATATACTTCTTTGGTGGCAGTTCTCAATTTTTTCGATGCTGCTACCTTGGGAAGATCTTTCTCATTATTTCCTTGCTGAGAAATGGTATATTCAATGGAACCTACCATGGACTCATTTTTCAATACATAGTTCTTCGAGGTTCGCTCCATCCCATCGTTGAGAAGGACGAACTTCTGAAGGATCTGATTACTTACCTGGAGGGCCAAAAGGGCCGTCAATACCAGGTACATCATCCCGATCATCCGCTGTCTAGGTG
>JACCDO010914485.1_pt1 | contig 11367 bp, 14 predicted proteins | sample 7446101 | NCBI WGS metagenome assembly JACCDO01 (sample SAMN15323440, study PRJNA562643) | freshwater metagenome | isolation source: river surface water | place: USA:Blue River Watershed | collected 2017-08-16
AACTGTTTATGAAGATAATGACTTATTAAAACAAAGTAAATTGATAGAGTTAGAGCCTGATTTTGAATCAGAATCAGTAATAAAACCAAAAATTGAAATCGAAAAAAAACCAAGAGGGAGACCAAAAAAGATTTAATATCATATTTTATTAAGACCTAACATCATCTTATTTTTTTAATTTTTACCATATTTTTTATAAAAGTATGATAGCAAAATTATTTATTTTTTTCAAGTGGACTATTAAAATTTTAGTTATCAATATTACTTTTTAAGACCTTGATTTTCAACACACACACAAATAAATAAATTAATTATATATTTTTAAAGAAAGTAAAGAAGAGGGAAAAGAAGTGTCGAAAAAAATAAAAAAAAATATAGTTAAAAGTATAATAGCAAAAATATTAAAAAAAATGCCTAATTTTTGCCTAAAATGCCTAAAATTTGCCTAAAAATGCCCAAAAAAAATATAAAATAATTTAATTTTATGTACATAAATAGTAATAAAGATGGTTATTTATACTTGTCCTAAATGTAAAAAAGATTTTTTTAAAAAATGTCATTTTGAAAATCACAAAAATAGAAAGAATAGTTGTGAACCAAAACACCAAAATACACCAAACTACACCAATGAACACCAAAATACACCAAAAACATTAAATAATTTAAAATGTTCTTATTGTAATAAAGTATTTAGTAATAATTTTTCATTAAACAGACATTTAGATAATAGATGTAAAATAAAAATGGAAGAAGATGATAATAAAAAAAATATATTTGAATTACTATTAGAAGAAGAAAGAAAAAGAAATGAGTTACTAATTAAAGAAAAAGAATTATTAATAAAACAAGAAAAAAAGGAAAAACAGATGCTAAATAATAAGGTAGATGAATTACAAAAACAATTATTAGAACTAACTAAAACTATCAAAGAATTATCATCAAAATCAGCTACAATCATAAATAATAATAATTATGGAAATGTCAATAATATTACTATTCCTTTAGATAAATTATCAAAATTTGGTAAAGAAGATTTAAGTATAATTAGTCAGAAAGAATTTCTTAAGATAAAAAATTATCAGGGTGTTGCTATTTTTATGGAAACAGCCAAGCTAATTTATAATAACCATTCTGTAAATAAAACTGTGTATGTAACAGATTATAGCAGAAAAAAAGCTATGATTTGGAACGGTGAGCGTTGGGTTTTAACTTGTTTAGAAGAAGTTTTAGATGTAATGAAAGAAAGAATACGAACTCTGTACAATATAAATTTGGATTTAATAGAAGACGAAAAAATCATCAGAGATTTTGAAACAAGAGTGCAGAAATATTTTGACATGTTATACGATGAGTATGATGAAGAAAAAAAAGAAGACAAAAAGTTTATTGAACGAGTAAATAGTTTACAAGAAAAATATGGTAATGATTTAATGTTATGGTTAACAAACATAAAGAAAGATGTAATCAACAATTATAATAACATAATCCAAACTGTCTATAAAGATAATGATTTAGTTAAACAAAGCAAATTGATAGAGTTAGAGCCTGATTTTGAATCAGAATCAGTAATAAAACAAAAAATCGAATCACAAAAAAAACCTAGAGGGAGACCTAGAAAGATTTAATACCTTTAAGACCATTAATCATCTTATATTTTAAATTTTACCATATTTTTGATAAAAGTATGATAGCAAAATTATTTATTTTTTTCAAGTGGACTATTAAAATTTTAGTTATCAATATTACTTTTTAAGACCTTGATTTTCAACACACACACAAATAAATTAATTAATTATATATTTTTAAAGAAAAGTAAAGAAGAAGGAAAAGAAAGGTTGTAAAAAATAGTGTAAAAAGTACAATAGCAAAAATATTAACATAAAAACATAAAATAACATAAAATAACATAAAAAAAACATAAAAAATATATAAAACTATTTAAATTTTTTCTTATTTATGTTAATAAAAAGTATAACTATGGTTAAATATACTTGTCCAACTTGTTGTAAGGAATTCAACAGAAAATCAAATTATGATTATCATATGGAATCAAAAAAGAATCCTTGTAAAGCAATTACCAAAATTAACCAAAAATTACCTAAAATAACCAAAATTAACCAAAATAATGATAATTGTGTATGTACTTATTGTGGTGTTAGTTTTGTAAATATTTACACTCTAAAAAGACATATTGATTCTAGATGCAAAGTTAAAAAAGAAGATGATGATAATAAAAAAAATATATTTGAATTATTATTAGAGCAAGAGAAAAAAGAAAAAGAACTGTTAAACAATAAAGTAGATGAATTACAAAATCAATTGCTAGAACTAACTAAAACTATCAAAGAATTATCATCAAAATCAGCCACAATCATAAATAATAATAATTATGGAAATGTTAATAATATTACTATTCCTTTAGAAAAATTATCTAAATTTGGTCCTCGGCTTATTAACTTTTATGTAGATAAAAGTTAATAAATACGAGTACTAAGTACTCAGTTTAATACCACATTTTATATAAAATGTGTATCAACTGAGGATGGAAAGAAGATTTAACTAAAATAAGTCAAAAAGAATTTCTCAAAATAAAAAATTATCAAGGTGTAGCTATTTTTCTCGAAACCGCAAAATTAATTTACAACAATCATTCTATGAATAAAACAGTTTATGTTACTGATTATAGTAGAAAGAAAGCTATGATTTGGTAGCCAAAACAAAGTTTTGCAACCTTGCCACGAAGTGGACTAGGAACGGTGAGCGTTGGGTTTTAACTTGTTTAGAAGAAGTTTTAGATGTAATGAAAGAAAGAATACGAACTCTGTACAATATCAATTTGGATTTAATAGAAGACGAAAAAATAATAAAAGATTTTAACAATCGCGTTCAAAAATATTTTGATATGTTATATGATGAGTATGATGAAGAAAAAAAAGAAGACAAAAAGTTTATTGAACGAGTTAATAGTTTACAGGAAAAGTATGGTAATGATTTAATGTTATGGTTAACAAACATAAAGAAGGATGTAATTACCAATTATAATAACATAATCCAAACTGTCTATAAAGATAATGATTTTGTTAAACAAAGCAAATTGATTGAGTTAGAGCCTGAATCAGAGTCTCAAATACAAAAAAAAACTAGAGGTAGACCAAAAAAATAACTAGTTTTTAACAATAAAATCATATATTTTATCAAATTCATTAGAATGAAATTCTATTTTTTTAAAATTTTTAACACATATTTCATTCATAATTTTAGTTTTATCAATGTTTTTTTCAGGACACTTAATGTTATAAAACACTTCATTTTTTTCATTTTTATAGAATCGCAACATAACATTATCTTCAAATTCATATGTTAAATTAGTTGGGGTACTTGTGAAGAAATGTAAATTTTTGTATTGGAAATCTCCCAAATGTATTTTTTGTGTAGACATTGGATTATCTTGATTTTTATTTCCGTTTACCCCAATATAAATTTGTTCTTCTCCATCAATAACTCTATCAAATAGTAGTCTTTCAGAACTAATTTTGTTTCCCATTTTAATATATAAGATTTAAATTACTTATAAAAATCAATTTTTAATTTAGTATACATTTGAAATTTGGTCCACAACAAATTTCTTTTATTAAATTAGCTTCATATTCAACAATATCTGTTGCTCCTTCTCTAGGAGCTAGTATATCATTAAGTACGTCAATATGAATTGTATTCTGATTGTAATTTCTTTTTGATTTTGACATTGCAGCAGAACAGAAATATGCAATTCCTGTATACCACTCTTCAGCCTTTTCTTGAGTAAAAGACATTTTTATCATAATATATCTTATAATGGTGTCTCTTTTTATGTATCCAATAATAGAAGAATCAGTGACCCATACAAAAGATATTTTTTCTGAACAGTAATCTTTGAATCCAGGTCCACTTAACAAATAATTATAACCATAAGATTTTTTCATATCTTCTAAAGAATTCCAATACATGAATTCGAATTTTTCTGGAATGTAAATTTCTCCTATACTTTCCTCAGAATTTGATTTTGAGTCACTCATTTTTTACCAATATTATTATATATAATTATAATAATTCTTTGTTATCAATTTTTTTTATTAAATTTTCTGTATATACTTGGTGTATTATGTCCAATTGACAATTTGTGTATTTTATTATTTTCTTTGATTTGTGAAATACAACATTCTAATAACATTATAACTTTGTCAACATTATGTTCTCTACAAGTAAGAAGATGAGTCATCTTATTTACAAAATCAATAAAAATAGCTTCCTCAGAATTAATATGGTTTTCATAATTTCCAAATGTTTTTTCTAATGATAATCTAATAAAAATCACAAGCTCATAATCTAAATCTCTTATAATTTTATAAAGCTGTTCAGCAATAATCTTTTTTGGTGTGATATCAAATGGATTCAAATGATGAAATCTTGTTAAGCAATCATGTATAATTTCAAGTTGTGGTAAATGTCTATGGAAACAGTTAAATGGATTAACATAATATCTATAAAACACGTGCTCAATAATACAAATTTGCTCCATTGTAATCAGGTGTCCACCGTAATATAAGTTTAATTTATCTTTTTTAGCAGCGATTCTATCTGTTACCAGATATTTATAGGTATTATAATAATCCATTATTAAAGATGTAATTATTAAATATTAATTAATCAATGAATAAATCAATTTTTACCATAATTTATTCACCAGAAAATAATACTTTGTACACAATAAATAATAAAATATATGTATAAAAAACTATAGCAAAGAAGCAATAAAGCCAAGATAAAGATTTACATAACATAACAATTTTAGTAGGTAACTCTCTAATAAATTTTTTACAATTATAATTTTTTTTATAAGATTCTGTTTTTAATTCCTTATTGTTATCATTGAGTTTATCAGTTTTATCTTTGTCAAAAGCTCCTTGTTCTAATAATAAAATATCTGTGTCTTCTGTCATAACTATAATTAACTATATAATAATTGTATATAAAAAACAAGTGGAATTTGAAATTGTTAAAATTTTTAATCTTCAAAGATTGTTAATAATTCCTGATTACTTAATATTGTTTCACTTTTAGAGAATTCAATTAGTTTACAAGCGGCTTCAATATCTACATCTCTAACTTGATATTGATTTATAACTAAATGTTCAGAAAAATCGTTGTTATCACTTATGTCAACTTCCTCATCTTCATTTTCATCATCATTTTTATCTTCAATTCTCATTTTTTTGAAAATAGGTTCATTTTTTAGGTTGGTAACTGACCCATCATTATAAATCCAAACCATATTTTTTGTTGAACCATATTTTCTTTTTTTACTATTAGTATTATATCTTTTTTTATATACAGGACTAGAATAAATATATTTTTTATAAGGAACACTTCTTCCAGTTTTTCTTGGTTTTTTAACATGTCCAATTATTTCCCTAACAATTTTTTCTCTGATAATAGTTTGACGTGTAGGGTCTCCCCCAGTCTTGTAAAAAGAATTGATTCCTTCAATCATTTTGGTACTAATACTAAAAATTAGTCCAAAATTACTTTCTGTATTTATAAAATTTTTGCAAATCCAAGTAGCATTTGCTATATGAAAAAGTTTCTTCACAGTATCAGAATTGATTCCAGGCTCTAAAGTAATTTCATCAATTTCTTTTTGGTAAATATCAATTGGAATAAGATTAGTTCTCGCATAATTAATATTAGAATTAAATCCAACATTAACATAAGATTCTAAAATAGAATTATTTTTTTTTGCTAAAGCGATAACTTTTGGTAAAATAATATTTATTTTATCAAAAAAACAATCATTAAAAGAATGATATTTTTCAATGTATTCTGAATATTTCGTAAATATCGAATTGTCGTCAGAGTCAAGAATAAAATCAAAAGGGTCATATGGATTTTTAACTTCTGTTTCTAAAACAGCATTTATAAAATCAGAGTCATCTTTGTATTTATTATAAAATTGTTTGATACTTGAATATAATGGTTTTATAAAATTGGACTTTGATATTATTAAAAAGAATATCGTTAACATTATAGCTCTGTCATTAATGAAATTACCTTTTTTGATAATTGTCCATGTTTCCCCAAATTCCTCCTCTAGAAATTCAATTATTGAATTGTTAGCTCTTTCCATTTTTATTAGTTAACACTAAATGATGTATTAAATTTAATTTATCTGTTCCAAATAAAAAAAAATCAACTTTTTATAAAAATTGAAAATTTATATATAAAAATGACAATTATTATAAAATTAAGTATATAAGTGTAAAACAATAAAAATGGACCCATTTTTTCCAGAAAGCGAAAAAGACCAATTTAATAGAAGAAAAAAGCTCACTTTGAATCCAGAGATTCAAAAATTATATAGTTCTATGTTAGCAAGTGAACTAGCAAAAAAATCAAGCTCAGGCGTTAATACTCCCCAACCGATAACTATTAATTCTCCTTTAGGCAGTTTCTTAGGAGCAAGTAAGGTAGGATTTGGATTATCAGGTTCATCAAGTTCATCAGGTTCATCAGGGTTAAACCCTGTTTTACCAGTTGAGTCAACTGGACCAAAAGACAAATCAGTTCAACCCATGACTTTACATCCTCAAATGATACCAGGACTCCAAAGTTTACTAAGTCAATCGAGTTTGACAGGGTTTACTGGTTTACCACCATTGATGGGTTTAACGAGCTTTACAGGGTTATCTGGATTGTCAGGTTCATCTGAAGGAAAAAGAACTGAATCAGAAGAACCTAATACCAAATCATACATTAATGAAAAATGGTTAGTAAAGTTTTCTGAACTAGAGTCTGATGAAAAGGAATCTCTGTATCAGGAAATTATAAACTTTCCGATTGAAAAGCCCGAAGAAGAGAAGGATTTAATATTTAAAGCTATGTCTGTTTTAACAATTCAAGAAATATTTAAGGTTTCTGGGTCAAAAAGACCCCAAGGACTCCCTTATAAATCCGGAGCTTTAAATAGACTTGAGAGACGACTTAATTTTATTATCCATAATTTGAGAACTTATGGTAATACCGAAAAGATTAAGAGTGAGTTATTAGAATTATCAGAATCTCAAGAATCTCTAGAATTCTCAGAATCCAAAAGATCTAAAGAATCTTCAGAATCTGAAGGATATCCAACTCCAGCCTATAAGAAAAGAAAGACAGAGGCTGAAAAGCTAATAGAAAATAGCAAATCGTTAGGACCGGCTAGAAAACTAATTAGAACTGAATTACCAGTAAATTATGAGGAAGCTGATGAGTCAAGTAGTCAAAAAGGAGTCGAACAAGATGGACAAGATGAACAGGATGGACAAGATGGACAAGACGAGCAAGACGAACAAGATAAACCAAAAAAAACAGTAAAATCTCTTAAGTCATCATCTGGAGTAGCTAAGTCAGGTAAATTAGTTGCATCTGTAGTTTCATCCTCAACTCCAGCTGTATCAAATTCTTCTGGTCCTGATGATTTTGAATTGGTAGGATATAAAATTCCGAGTATGACCCCAGGAGAACCCCCAATTATATTGTTTTCTAGAACAAAATTGGATTTGAGTAAAATTAAAGGATATATGAAAGGAGTGTAAAAATTAATTCATAATTGTATCAACACATTCACCTTTTTCTAAAGTACCAAGATAATCTCTGCATCTATTATTACCATCATTACATAATTCATAAATTCCAGCTCTTTCATAACATTTTGTATCTTTTATTTCTTGAGAACATATAGTTGAAGATATGCGTTGTCCACATAATATTTTAGAAGGAAGGTTGTTTATTTGTAAACATTCAGAATAAAAATTTTCAACATACCAAAAATTTTTTATAATAAGTATAATTACAATAAGAAATATAATTGTGTATAATTTATCAAAATTATTCATGTATATAATAAAAATGATAAAAAAATTTAAGTAGAATGATATTCATTTATTTGTGAAAGTTCATTTTCATTATCGTTTTCATCTAATTTTTCTTCATAACTTGTATAAGGTTTATTACGTTCACAAGGTTTATAACGTTCATAACGTTGATAATTATCATTAGAAACATTTTCTTTGAAAACATATCCAAATAACATACCAACGACAGCAGCCATTGCACAAAGAGAACCGGTTACAATAGGAGAAAATTTATAATTAAAAATAGTTTTATCGTTTTGATAGATATCTTTAGTATTTACTAGATATGGGTTAGGAGAGTCAACACATTCACCAACTAGAGTTAACCATAAACCTAATCCATCTTTACTATCACAATATTGCTTAGCACAATCTTTCGCAGTTAAACCCAATTCATTGTCAGCAATAGGTTCGTTAGCACCAGAAGAGATAGCAGATGAATAACTAAATAACAAAGTAATTAAAAAGAAAACAAACTTGATATTGTAAAATTTCATACTGTAAACTTATATGTATATAATTAGGATAATTTTAATAGTATAAAAAAATCAAATTTTATATAAAAATTGATTAAAATATACTATAAGAAATGTAATTAATTATATAATAAAAAAAGTATATTGAAATGGAATTATTTGAGACCAATATAATAGATATATTGGAGTATTACGAAGTAGATATTAGAGTATTATTACATATGTTATATGACTACAAATGTGGGATAACTGGTAGTATAATTAATTATTGTTTCCATCCATGGGAAGAGTTTAGCAGTGATTTAGATATATGGATACCCTATTCAGCAGAAATAGAGTTACAAAGGGTAAACATAAGAAGTATATTAAGTAATTATGGTTATGAATTAACAAGAACAGATATATCAAGTGAGAGCGACCCAAGTCAATTTTCCAAGTTAATAAATATTGTTGAACACTATAATTTGATAAAAGATGGAACAACAAAAACAATTGATATTGTATATTTAAGAAAAAATGATATAGAAGAAGTATTATCTTACACAGATATAAAAATGTGTATGAATTACGCCAAAGTAGATTTGGTTGATGGAATATTAAAATTAAAATTAGAATCTTGTGACCCAAAATGTTTATCGGATTTGATAAAAGGTTACATATCAGTAAATATTAATTTTGAACATTTGAATCCATATGAAGCAAACAGAAAGAAAATGAGATTTTTCAAGTATCTGTCTAGAGGATACCTTTGTAATCCAGTAATTCAAAGTGCTTATCATGAATTGTTAGAACATTTTATTCATCAATATAATTATATACATAATTATATGGTTAGACAAATTAATGGATACGGATTATCATTCCGAGTAATCAATTTGATTAAAGAAATTAAAACTCTTTATGAAACTCTTGATTATGTATTTGAGGGAGTACAACTAGACAGCTTGGAAAGAATTGTTGCAAGTATAGATGAAACCAATGTATCAATTGTAAGTTCTGAATCAGCAAGTTCTGAATCAGCAAGTTCTGAATCAGCAAGTTCTGAATCAGCAAGTTCTGAATCAGCAAGTTCTGAATCAGCAAGTTCTGAATCAGCAAGTGCGGTAAGTTCAAGTGTGGTAAGTTTAAGTGTATCAAGTCCAAGTGGAGCAAGTTCTAGTATTGTTTCAACACAATTAGTTAAAAAAAAATCCAAGAAAAACCAGAAAAAAAATTAGTTCTAAAAATGATAATTTTGTATAATTTCAAGATAAAAATTGAAAATTTTTTGTATAATATAACAATAATTAAAAAATGGAAACATTAACAATATCACAATTGATAGACGATGATATAATTTTACATTTTTCAAGTCTATCAAATTTTATGGATTATTATCATTATTCAGGAATACCTGAGTGGTTACATTCTGATAATTTTTCTCCACATTCAAGTTTTATTCAATACAATTCAGAAACAGAATTATCTCAAGAAATGTTACAATATATAGAAAAATCAGGTTCAAAAAAACTAATATTATCAGCATATAATCATGAGATAAAAGAGTTGCCTAAAAATATAGAATATTTATATTTTTACCATCATACAAAAAGCCTATCTTATATATCAAATCAAATAACACATATAACAATATTAAGAACATACAATTTACCAATAGAAGTATTACCAGAAAAATTAGTATATTTGGAACTGGGAGAAAATTTTAATCAGGAATTAAACAATTTACCAAGTGGATTAAAGATTTTGAAATTAGGAAGTAGTTTTTCCAAAAGTTTGGATTGTTTACCATCTGGACTAGAAGAATTATATATAGATGGTGTATTTGATTTACCAATAGACAATTTACCAGTAAATTTGAGGGTATTATATTTAGAAGGAGATTTCAATAAACAGGTGGAATTTCTTCCTAACAAATTAAAAATACTAAAATTTGGTAATTCGTTTAATCAGTTATTAGAAAATCTACCAGAGTCTCTAATATACATATATTTAGGAAAATGTTACAACAAGAAAATAACCAAATTACCAGGTAAACTAGAGGTATTGGAAATAGATCCATTTTCATATATGAATGTAAAACAAGATTATGATTTTACTAAGAATATAAAAATGCTTAGTCTAATATTACCAAAAAAAATAATAACGAGTAATATTATAAGTAAAAAAAAAATAAAAAACAATATTAATTCAAAAATAAATATAATTTTTAATGATGGAAAATATTCAGATAAAGTATAAAAAAATGTATTATAAATATATAATAAATGACATTTCTAACTGCAGAAATTAAGGCTGTTTTTTTATTGTTTATAGCAATAAGTGCAAATTTTTTAGGTAATACACTGAATTGTAATTTACAAAAAGAATTATCAGAAAATCCGTTATTAAGACATTTATTTTTATATATAATAGTATATTTTACAATAGATTTTACATCAAAAAGTGATATGTCACCAGAAGAAGTATTTTACAAGTCGATAATGATATATATATTTTATATAATTTTAACAAAACAGACATTCGAAACATTTATAATATTATTTTTATTATTGATAACAGTTTATTATTTATATACAAAAATAAACTATGAAAACTCCAAAAAAATAGATACAAAACAAACAGAACAAACAATGGATTATATTGTTTACATAATAGCAATAGTTTCATTAATAGGATTTGGTTTGTATTTTAATAAACAATATACTGAACATTATGATAATTTTGATATAATTAAATTTATATTTGGAACAAATAAATGTGATAAATTATAACTTAATTCCATAACTCAATCATTTTTTTAGCATAGACACATTCATTTCCAGTCCATCCGTACATCAATACACATCTATCTAATACTTCAGGAATCAACATATTGTCATAACCAGCAGTCATAACACTAAAACAGTTTAATTTAGGATTAACTTTTTCTCTATGAGCTTTTAATAGTTTTGTTAAATCAAAGT
>JACCDO010811400.1_pt1 | contig 11366 bp, 9 predicted proteins | sample 7446101 | NCBI WGS metagenome assembly JACCDO01 (sample SAMN15323440, study PRJNA562643) | freshwater metagenome | isolation source: river surface water | place: USA:Blue River Watershed | collected 2017-08-16
AAATAAAAAAAACAAAAAAAATAAAAAAAACAAACAAAACAAACCTAACTCTAAACCAAACAAATCTTCTAACAATAATAACTCAAACGAAGAAGTTGTTTTTAATTGTGAAGATGATCCACATTGTGCAGTAATGAAAGATAGTTGTAAGGTTTATGTGAATGAAAAGAATTTATTAGACATTCATTATGGAATGGAGAATTATGGTTTTTATTTGGCTCTTTTGACAGATGAATTGTTCAGGTATAAAATGAAACGTCAAGAAATTCTTAATGACCTTATTCCATCAATTATTAACAAAGAATATGTAAGACCAAATCCAAATAAATATTTTATTGTACATACAAACAGTCCCGACCAAATTAGTGATTTAATTGATAAAATGTATATGCAAGAGATTGGTGTAAAAGTTGATAATAGACCTTTTATTGAAGAATCTACATCAAAAGAATATGCATTTTCAAGAGAAGCCTATTTAAAATTTAATTCAGAAGTTGTTGAAAGATTGAGATTAGAAGATTTACCAATTTTCTGGGAAGATTTATTAGGAGAACGATTCAAAGTAGTTAAACGAGAAGATAACATTATGGATATTATGAGTTTTATACTTAGATATGAAGAGCAGAACCTAAGTCAGAACAAATTTGTAAAAATTCGCGATATTAAACAACTTATTGAAAAATATTTGAATGAATCACTTAAAAATAATAGTTATATTGATAAATTATTCAAATTTTTTGAATTTAAAGGAAAACACGATGATGAAGGGATCGTAACTTTATATAAACAGGAGACACCAAAACAGATGAGACAAGTGACCAACTTTAATGGTTTATTATCTGTTATATCAAATGACAATTATAAAGGTTGTCCAGTAGATTTATTTGCTTTAGCCTATACAACGCCATATAATTTTGTTATTCTTGACAGAAGAATAAAGAAGGGAACAAAAGGATCATTATATATTAAAAATCCAATGAACAAATTAGTTATCATATTGTACCGCGCACATATTATTGATGATATAGTTTATCATATGATTGAATACAAGAACAAGTTTATATTTGAAGAGAACGAATTATCAAATGAGTTTATGAAAACAATATCAACCTAAAAAAAACTTTTCATAAATGAAAATATCTGAATGTTTTCAATCCATTGGTTTTCATTTGAAGTTGCAATCTCTTCAACAATCTTCTTTTTTTGTTGCTTTTTTCCAGTAAAACCGTTTTTGGAAAAAACTATATAATTACAATTTACGCCAAATGCTTTACAAACATTAGCAACTTTATTGGGAATACTAATTTGGAAGTCTTCGAAAATTTTTTTTTGAATCGGGAAAATATCGTAGAAGGACATTGGGTCAATCTTTTTTTTGTCTTGATTATATAAAATGATTGAATCATCAATTGATTCCATAAAGTAAATATTTAAAACAGTTTTTATTTTCTCAAGGAAAACTGTTTTACAGGTACATCCGATTGTCCTCATTTTTTTTTGACCTAAATCATCTATATATTTTTCTTCAATAAATTTTATTTCTATAGAGTCTTCTTCAAGGTCTTTAACTACTTTTTTAAATTTTTCAATATAATGACTTAGAATACCGATTTCGAGGGTTGGTGAGAAAATATTTATACCTTGAAATACATAATATCCTAATACAGAATCTCCTAATAAACAATATTCGATGTTATTAAAATCTAGAAAGTCATTAATATATTTTAACATATATTTGTTTGAACAAAGAATCTTTTCATCTAGTGGCGTATCCTCAATGCAAAGTGTATGGTTTAAAACTATTTCGTGTTCAATACCATTTAGTTTATAATGATACCTATTTTGCATTTACCTGTACTTACAAAAACAATTTACCCAAAAAACGTAAATAATGTCAATAATGTAAATTCAAAACCTAATATTAAAATGTTTATATAAAAATAATGATACCATCCGGGAATATATCTCAACAAATTGATTTTCAATCTAGAATGAATGCATCTAGTAGAGAAAAATTAAGTCCTAACAGAGGAGGTACCTATGTACAACAATCAAATAATTTACCTCAAACAATGGGTTATTCTTCCCAATTTGATAATATGTTTCCAGCAACAATAGAACAAAGAAAAGTTGATTTTTTAAGACCACAAATAAGTAACCCATCAAAAGCGATAGAATCAGCATATGATGGTTATATAATGGATAGAAGTGTTTTTTTAGCACAAGACCAAAATCCTTTATATGCAACAACTTCAAATAATCATCAACCAATGTTCCAAGGACAACAGCAAAATCAGTACCAACAATATAATCAGAATCAAAACCAGCAATATTCACAACAACACTTCCAATCGCAAAATGGCTATCCAATAAAACAGTTTCAACAAAGCATGCAAAATATTCCAAATGTAGATATTGATAGAATGGGACAGAGTACAAGAAACTCATACACTGATTCAAGGAAACCAGTACAAACATCTTTTCAAAGTGAATATTTTACAACTAATTTTGATGAAGATAGAACAAAACAGGCAAATCCTTTTTTAATTAGAAACCCAACGAATACAAGAAGAGACGAAATGGAAAAAACAAGAAATAATGATACAGACCAATTTAGAAACACACAAGGTGGATTACTAAACAATTTTGTAAATTTCCAGACTCAAAATACACGTAAAGAAAGATGCCAAATAAATAGTAATAGTTATGTACCAATGCCAAGGACAATGGCTGTCCCAAAGGAAAATGTTTAAGTATCCTAAAAGAAAATATTCAAGTTTCTAAGGAAAAACATTTAAGACAAACGTTCCAAAAATGCGTTTAGAATATAACAAAATCGATAAAAATAAATTTTTTAATAAAATTCGTACTTAAAAAATATATTTTCCAAACGTAGAACCATTATGTCAGAAAGTTTTAATGTTTTCCCACAGAAAAATAATGACTTGCGTAAAAAAAATACTCGATTTCGAGAAATTGATAAAATTATAACGAACATTCATACATCACAAGAAGAATTTTTAAGTACTCAATCTAAAATACAATCTCCAATAACAAAAAAAAATCAATTATTTTCTAAAAAAGTACCGTCTTTTTTTTTTGTAAAAGAGATTGTAGGATTAGTTCTTCCAAATGAATTAGATACAAATATTATATTTGATTTTACAATAAATACTCTTGTTCAAAAGAATATTGTCAAAATAATAAATGAACAATATTTAAATGAACTTGAAAAACTTTATTTAAAATGTAAACATGCAAAATATTTACATAATTTAAATGAAAAGAAGGTGATAACAATATTTAGACAATTATTAAAATGTTATGATTATTGTATAACATCACAAGAAAAATATTATAATGCTCAAAAATATTTGTTATATACAATTAAAAAAAAGAAATCGGATATAACTTTGAAAAAAATAAATTCGATCATCAATTTTGATTAGAAAAAAATCACATGGTTAATTAAGGAATTATACTAAAAATGAGTAGTTATATAGAAGTATCAAAAAATCCTAATAATTCTCATAATCATGATAAATATCACTATTATATAGGTTTTATGATTAAAGACCGCCAAATGGTCGACCTTTTAAAAAATGTGAAAAAACTTGTTCGTCGCAAAGATTTTCCTAACACTCCAGATTCATCTATTCATAGTAATAAATTTTTTATCCCTTTTTGTTATGTAGGACATTTTGATAATGAAACTTTACACGAATATGTTGAACACTATTATAAACCGCTTTCAAATGCATTAAGTTCAAAGATTCATAGTTTTCCAGTACAACTAGAACCAAATGTTTCATCTAAATACAAGGACCCTTTTACAAGGGTTTTTGTTCAATTAAATGACCCAACAAATACATTGACAAAAACAGTTATACCATATTTTTATGAACAAGGTATAGAACCAATATATGGACAACAGATGGAGAAAATGATGCCTCCAAGGATTGATTTAATGTATGTTCGTTCTAAAACGGCTGCTTCCCAAAAAATTGATGTTTCTGTTCCAAAAAAAACAATTCTAATAAACCGTTTTTGTCTTATTCGAGGAGAAGCACATAATCGTAAAGCAGGTACCCAATCCAAGATTGAACCAATGTTTTTACAAGATATTGAACAATATAAATATTCATTTTTACCAAAATTAAATAATGTTCAAACAATAAATAACTCTTTAAAACCTAATAACGCTTTAAATAAAAAAAATAACTTAAAAAATAATCGTTTTAAAAACAATAATTTCAAAATGCAAAACAACAAAAATCGTTTAAACAATAATCAAGAAAAAAAAAATATTAAAAACAACAATAAACAACCGAATGTTCAAAATGGTATATTAAATTTACAATTTGGTTTATAATAAATAGAAGCATAAAGTTTTAACTTTATATCTGTAATAGTCCATTGATTAAATCAATTTCTTTTTGATGGACATCATAAATTTCTTTTGGTTCGTGTGGTGTTTCTAAAATCATTGGTATTCCATGATTTTTACAATGAGAAAGAAAATATGTTAATCCATCTTTTCTTTCTTTGAAAATACATCCATTACCAATGTTTTCGTGTCTATCAACACAACACCCGACTCCTTTTTTAGAGTCATTTAAATGTATTACTGCAACATTTTCCCAACCGATATTTGTTTCAACCAGGTCAATAAATATTTTAACTTCATCCTCTGATTCCAACCCATATCCAGCAGCATAAACGTGACAGGTATCAATGCAAATTTTAAGGTTAGTCCTTTGTTCAGCAGTGAATCGATGGAAAAAAATACCCATCTCCTCAATCTGAGTGAGTAGTTCAGTACCTTGTCCAGCAGAAGTTTCAAGAATGTAATAACTTTTACAATCAATCATTTGAATCTTTTCAATTACTTTTGAAATAAATGAGAACATGTTTTCAGTCGCATTATCTTTAAATAAACTAACGCTTTTTCCAACATGAAAAACCGTTCCATATCCACCCATTTTGCTTATGTAAATTAGGTCATTTACACAACATTCTACTTTCAAGTCTAATAAATCGAGTGTCGCACTATTAATAATATAACTTGCATGACTTACTAAGAAAAGATTGTGTTCTTTAATATAGTTCATACATTGAATCGCGTTTGGTTCATCAAATGTTGTTAACTTCAAAGAACGGGGATTTTTGGTAAATAATTGAAAGGCAGTTATGCCAGATTTTAAATGAGGCTCTTGAATAGACTTCATAAAAGACCTTTTTAGTATAGGGACGTGATATCCAATAATTAAATTATTTCTAAATTCCATAGTTTTATGAATGTATAATACTTTATTATTTTTAAATTCTTACTAAAACAATATCCATCATATAGGAAATATTTTTTTCAGTTTTTTAAAGGTCGGGCTCCGGGTTTTTGTTTTTTTAGTAGTTTTTTCTTTTTCTGAATTCTCGATAAAATTGACTAAAAAAAATATGTTGATAAGTAAATCCGACACGTGACGATGTTTGTGAAATGTGAATCAGTTTATGTTTGTTTATCCGAAAAGCATCCTTATAGTCGTTTTGATATTGAAGAAATAGATTCTAAAGTGTATTTCATATGGAAGAACCAAAAACAATTTGGAAGTGAAACGTTTCATATAAAAGGTATATTTTTCAAGTCAGACCAAATTTATAATGAACCCTTCAATATCCATATTAATAAACAAATTACAGAATTTGATTTAAAATCAATAACCTGGAAAAACTCTTATTCTTTTGAACATAAAGTAAATAATTCTTTATTCTTTGATATTGAAACATCTTCTGAAAAACAATTATTGAAGTCGAAAATAATAGATAACCATCTTTGGATTGAATCGGGTAGTAAGTCTGGTTCATTGCCAAAAATTCAAAAAATAAAATTATATAACTTAGATACTCTTGAATGGGTTGAACACAATCTAAATAACCAACCACCCAAAAAAATTATTTACGAAGAAAAAGTAAAAGAAGTTTATGTTATAGATAATATTGAATCTATTTTAAAAGACAATCCAAAACCAATATTAGCACTTAATATTCCAGATTTTTTTACACATATATATCGTTTATATCCAGCATTGGAAGTTGAATTTATGCAAGAATGCGAACCGTATCTTAATAATATGAATTTTGATGAATTACATTGGGCGTGGCATATATTTTATTGTAGAGATGGAAATAGTTTTTACAGGTATATTTTAAATAAGTATAAGAATAACATTTTAGCACTTGATTATGAAAAAGTTGTTTACAACAAAAACAAAAAAAATACATTACTGTTCATTGATGACAGGTATGATTCAACATTTATTTATATTCTAATTCTTTTTTTATTTTCCATTGAAAAATCTGTATCATCTGACACTGGAAAATCATATGACACTGGAAAATCATCATTAACTGACTGGAATATAACTATTTTTACATCCCAAACAAATTCTCCTCAATATGAAGCAATTCTCAAAAAATATGGTATGAGTGCTAAGATTAACCATTTAAAATACAAATTCAAATACCCTTATAATTATTCTTATTTAATGTGTAGTCAAGATTTTTGGAAACTTATTCCAGAAGAAACAGTTTTTATATTTCAATATGATTCAACTGTTTTTGGAAAGTTTAGAGAAGAATTTTTAAAATATAATTACATTGGTGCTTTATTTATGTGTGAGATAGAAAAGACAAGAATAGGTAATGGAGGAACTTGTATTCGTAAAACAAGAGCAATGGAAGGAATCTGTGCAGCATATAAATATAGAGGTGAACCAGAAGATGTTTATTTTTGCAAATATCTTGTTGAGAAAAACCTTCATAATTGTCCAATTGAAGTTGCTGAAAGGTTTGCATTTGAACACATAAAAAATGATTATGCAGCATATGGACACCAATATCATTGGAAAATTCCAATGAATGAATGGGAAAGTTATATGGTAAATCGCTGGGAAGAATTATTTGGACATCCTGTTGTTTATAACAATATTCCTACTATTCAGAAAGAAGATGAACAACCTAAAAAACCAGATGAACAATGCCAAAATCAATACCAAAATCAATGCCAAAATCAATACCAAAATCAATACCAAAATCAATACCAAAATCAATACCAAACCAAAAAGCCACCAACAATAACAACAAAAACATTGAAAAAACAAAAACCAGAAGTATCTAATCAAAATTCAGTTTTATTCAATGGCTTATAAAAATATTGGAAATCGACAAATAAAAAAATATTATACTAAAATAGATATGAAAGCAATTGTGTTATTATTAGCAATGATAGGAATAATGATGATATGTGCTGGATATGTTAAATCAAATTTACAATGTCCACCAAGCAGAGTTGAATACAGATACATTCCAAAAACTTTTGATGAAATGCAACAAGTTAATACACCATTGTTATCTATTAGCGGTATCAATGATATGTTTGAAAAAGATTCTCCATGGATAGCAGATAGAAGTTTTGCTACTAGCCAAGTTAAGTATAATGTTTAGAGCAAAGAATAACTAACTATACATCATTAGGTAATAATTCCTTGCATTTTTTTATATATTGAAGCATTGAATCGTTTTTTGACAATCCTTTTATATTGTTCCATGCCTTCCATTTTTCCATTTCAACTCTGTCAAAAATGAAAGGTTTATTTAAATTATTATCTCCAATAATAGCCTGTTTGTAATGGGCATATAAAAAAAGTTTATTTGAATCTGACATAGTTTCTAGAGAAAGTATTTTTTCAGAATATTTTTTAAATTTTTTTTCAATACGATTAATGGTATCTTGGCTTAATTCGTCATTCATTGAAAATTGTTCTTTTCTATTTTTACAAATGGAAAAAAAATAAAAAAAACTAACCATATTTAGATAAAATATAAATATTTACCTTATTTGCTTGGAAACTTGTTTTGGTTATTTAATGGGTTTATATTATTTTTTTTAGTATTATTATTTTTTTTGGTGTTGTTGTTTTTTTTGGTGTTATTGTTTTTTTTGGTGTTGTTGTTTTTTTTAGTATTATTATTTTTTTTAGTGTTATTGTTTATTTTATTATTTTTAGGAAAAGCATAATTATTTTTTTGACCTTGATATGAATAATGTTCAATTGGTGTTAAAACATAATCACCATTTTCATAAATAGTAAATAAATTCAATACAACTTCTCTATTATAATAGTGTAATTCAATATAAATATCTTTTGGTACTAATATTTCATTTGTTTTAAATAATGAAGTTCCAATATTAATAACTGAGTTTAATTGTTTGTTCATCGAATTATTTTTAGAATTTGATTTTTTATTTTTTTTTCCGTTGGAGTCGAGAGGTTTGGTTTTATTGTTATTCTGGGTTTCTGTTTTATTGTTATTCTGAGATTTTGAATTAATATTATTCTGAACATTATTTATTTTATTATTGGATATATTATTCATTTGATTATTAACAATTGTATTATTTGCATCAGAACTAGTAGTATTATTATTAACACTACTAACATTGTTCACACTATTATTTTTTTTGTTTGCAGTATTATTTGAATTACTGTTATTTTGACCACCTATTTGGTTTGAGTTACTTTGGTTATTGACTGACTGATTATTTGTTGACTGGTTACTGACTGGCTGGTTGTTAACTGATTGGTTGTTAACTATATTATTATTCATTGATTCATTTTGAACAAGTTCAGAATTAACTTCTTGGTTCTCAGACTGATTACCATTATTTTTATTAGTACTTTTAACATTTTTTTTATTTGATTTTTTTGTTTTATTTATATTTTTTTTAGGAACACTATTTTCATGACTCGAAATATTATTTTTCTTTTTAGGCCAAATACTTAGGAATGATTTTATTCTTTCATATAAATTTTGTTTTTGAGCAGCATAAACTTTGTTTGATTCTCCTCTAAGATTTGTTCCAATAACAAGTAAAATCAATAATTCATAATCTGATTTACTGAATCCCTTAATACTATGTTCTTCAATATCCTCTTTTTTTATATTTTTCATTTTGTCAATAAGCATTGATATTTCATTCAACTTATAATTTATTTTATCAAATGGAACAGAAATATTTTTTTGGTTTTCTATATCTGATTTCAGAAAAGACAAATTAGTCTTGCCGTTTTTATTTTTTAATGATTTAACATTCATATAAGATATTTTCCATGGAACTTCAAAACCGACTTCTTTTTCACCAATTTTTGTATAACAAGTTAATTTAACATGTTTCCCCTCAATTTTAACCGACATATGAGAACAGTCCTCAGATAAATATGTTTTTATAATATTCATTATATTTGAATAAGAACTACCAGTTGCATTCTTTATTTTTTGAATATTCTGGGGAGAATTATTTTTTAAAAACGAGTTTGCATAAAAATTTATTTGTCCAAAATTTATTTGTCCGCTGTTTGATGCCAAACCACTCGGGTCGGACACAAGATTATTTTTTTTGTTAGTTAAATTATTTTTTTTATTAATATTCGATGAATTATTTTGATTCATATATAATTAATTTAGAAATATATCTAAAAATAATTTTTAATGATATTTTTTAGTTCATTTGATTTTGATATTTTAAATGAGTTTAAAATAATATTGTTCCAATCAATTTTTGATGGAAGTTCTTTATTAAATTTCAAAAATTCAATTGTTCCATCATTATTTTTGATTAATTTTATTTGTAAATAAGTTTCTAATAAATATGCTATATCAACAACATCTTCTTTCCATGATTTTCCCATATTTTTTACAACAATGTCTTCAAAATGATTTAACGAAACTTTTTTAGAATTATTATTAAAATTATTATTAAAATTATTTATTTCTTTACATAGTTCTGAAAATTTGTTTTTATTGTCAGTACGATTCATTTTCATTGAAAAGGCCATTTGGTATCCTTTTTTATTTATATCTGGTACATTATGATATTCTAATATATATTTTTTTATCCAAGAAGAATACATTTTGTTTTTAATATATTTTTTTTTACCAAGAAATATTTTAAACCATTCACCATTCGAATTTTTTATAACTAATTCTTCAAAAATTTTTTTAAAAACATCAATAGCAACAAGAGATTTTGTTTGTATTTTAAGTGATAAATGTTTTCTCAATAATTTAACATATTCTTTATTTAATAATGTTCTATAACCATAAGTCATAACTTGTTGAACTGCTTCAATCCAATATTTATTTTTATAAACATATTCTGAAGTCTGTTTTTTTCTACTATTCTCAGCAACTAATCCGACTAAATATACTAAATTACCAATATACTTATCAGGGAAATGGTCAAAAATTCTAAACTCAACACCATTTGGTTTGGTCATTCCTAGTCCAGATTCTCTATGTTCAGGGCGCAAAGGATTTCTACTTCCAAATGTTCTAAAATCAGAACTTAAACTAGTTATTGCATCTTCTTGTAAAGCCAATGGACTTGGTGGATAACAAGGCTTTAATTTATCTGAGTCTTCTAATTCAAATCCTTCTCTCCAATAAGTAGGTGTTTTAGCATATCTTCCTATACCTTTTTGGAAAAGTCTTACATCAGAACCTGCTAAATTTCCCCATCCAATAATCATTACACGATAACTGCCCCTTACTCTTTTTTTAGAACTACCAGGAGAATATTCATCACCTGTAAAGTATGAACTTAGCATTAAAGGTTCAAGCCATTGCAATTGATTAGCAAAGTTCTGATGCATTTTAATAAAGGTTTTATCTGAAACTTGGTCGGTATATGGTAAAGTCATTGTTATATGATAAGAACCATTATACTCTTGACGAACTATTTGTTTTTTAGACCCATTCTCTTCAACTTTCATTGGTAAAATATATTTACCATTTTTAATACCTTTTGGAACTGTTAAGTACCTAGTCATACCAAATGGATGCTCAATCAAAGTACCATATTTTTTAACTAAGTCCCTAACTTCAGGGATTCTCATTAAAATTTCAATATATTTCTGCTTTAAAAACCTTATTTCAAAACAGAAATTTTCAATAAATCTATCTTCTTTAATTGAACAAAAAGGTAAAAATGTAACAAACTCTGGCATTTTGAAAGGAACCTTTTTAATAACAGTTTCTCCACTACATTTTCTTCCACTAAGTTCAAAAGGGATTGTTTTTAAAAATTTATATTCTTCTTCAGTCAAACGAATTTTTCCAGAATTATTATTTTTTTCATATAAATCAATTAAGTACATAGCATATTTTTCTGAATCAAAGAGTAAAACATTTTCAACTTTTGAATTTTCAGTGGGTTGATGGAAAATATGCATTTCATGTTCAATACCAAACCCCCATTTGTATTTTTCAAGTTTCGTATACTGACTATTTAAAATTTTATTTTTAATACT
>JACCDO012201559.1_pt1 | contig 11366 bp, 9 predicted proteins | sample 7446101 | NCBI WGS metagenome assembly JACCDO01 (sample SAMN15323440, study PRJNA562643) | freshwater metagenome | isolation source: river surface water | place: USA:Blue River Watershed | collected 2017-08-16
GAAAATTTTCAAAAAATCAATAAAAATTTTACTATATATTCAACCACATGTAAACGACAAAAAACTGCTTAAAAACTATAGTTTATAGACAGATTTATATATATTTCCAAAACCCTCAAAAAACAGCATTTTTTAAACATAAACTCTTGAGATAAATGGACTTTTTTGATCAGAAACTCTTGAGATAAACGGACTTTTTTAATATATGAAAAACTATTGAGATAAATAGATTTTTTTTATTTAAAAATATTTATTTATAAAAATAAAAAGAATATATGTATAATAAATTTATTAATTAAAATAAGATTCGTTTATAATAATTCGTAAAATGTATATATGTATGTAAAAATAAAGTTTTAAATAATTAATAAAGAATTAAAAGTATATATGTATAATAAATTAATGGATTATTACATTGTTTTTTTAAAATATAAGAAAACTATAAAAGTACTATAGTCTAATTATATAATGAATCATGTGCGCGCGCGTGAGAAAAGTAAGAAACTTATAATGGTATATATGTATCTAAAATATATGGATTATGTGTATTTTTAAAATTATATGTGTGTTGGGGAGTTGGGAATTTTAAAAGTCTTACACGAAAATTTTCAAAAAATCAATAAAAATTTTACTATATATTCAACCACATGTAAACGACAAAAAACTGCTTAAAAACTATAGTTTATATACAGATTTATATATATTTCCAAAACCCTCAAAAAACAGCATTTTTTAAACATAAACTCTTGAGATAAACGGACTTTTTTGATGAGAAACTCTTGAGATAAACGGACTTTTTTAATATATGAAAAACTATTGAGATAAATAGAGTTTTTTATTTTAAAATAATTTTAATATAATTTTTTTATGAAAATTTGAGTGAAAATTATAAGAATAAAAAGAATAAAAGCTATAAATATTAATAGTAATATATAAAGAAAATATTAAGAAAAACATAAGAATTATAATAGACTTAATTTTCTTTACGGTACCGTGTAGTGCCAAACTTAAGATCCCCTATATGTCTTAAGTTATGGGTACTCACGGTACATACAATAAGTCTTTGCACAATATTGTCGTGGATTACATTCACCCATATCAATACCACATTCGACGCATAGATTTTTCATTACATAAAAATCATCTTTATTATCTTCTAATTTAATAGATTCTTCTAATTTATCAATATTTTTAAGAACAATATCATCATCATCATCAAGTTTTTGTTTTTTATTAGGAGGTTCATAAATCTTTTCATTATTATCAGTATTAGTTTTATCAGATGACATATTTATTTAATTTTTAATTAATTATTTAGTTAATATAACAATTATAGATATAAATAAATTCAATTTTTTATTTAAAGGAGATCAATTTTTTATTTCTTTTTAAGTGGAATTAAGTTTGAGATGACCACCAACTCCACTTAAAAATCCATTAATAGTTGCTGGACTTGGCATATCATCAATTTTAATCTTGTAGTGATTTTCAAGATCTTTTAATCCATTATGATCATTATCAGATACAAAATTAATAGCTACACCAATTTTTCCAAATCGTCCGCTACGACCAATACGATGAATGTAAGATGCATAATCTCGTGGAAGATCATAATTAATTACAATTCCAATTTGTTCAATATCAATACCACGTGAAAGAACATCAGTAGCAATTAAAACTCGTGTAAGACCAATACGAAAATCTTTAAGAACAGCAGTACGTTGTTCAGTATTAAGTTCTCCATGAATCTTACTAACGCCAAATCCATCTTTTGTTAGACGTTTTTCAAGATGATTTGCTGTATTAATACTATTTACAAAAATAATACATTGACCAATTTGTAGTTTTGTATAAAGATCAGCGAGAGTTGGATATTTAAAGTTTTCATATTTAACTTCTACTTTATATTGCTTAATTAAATCAAGACTAAGCTCTTCATATTTCATAAGAATTTTTTTCTTTGGTTCAGATGTAATTGAATCAGCAATTGCAAGAATTTCTTCTGTATAAGTAGCTGAAAAAATTACAATTTGACAATCAGCATCAAGTTGATTAAAGATTGTTTTAATTTGTTCAACAAAATCATCCTTTAGAAGAGCATCTGCTTCATCCATAGTAAACATTTTAATTTTTTTAGGATTAAATGCTTTACGTTCAATATAATCATATATACGTCCAGGTGTTCCAATAAGAACATGTGAATTACGAATATGTTTGTATGGATCACGTGTTGTTTCATTTACGATTTTTGTTCCACCAATAGCAAGACCAATACGAATATTCATATGTTTTGAAATATTAGAAATAACATAATGGATTTGTGTAGCTAATTCGCGTGTAGTAGCAAGGATAATAACTTGTGGATAATTTAGTTTTGGATCAATTACAGATAGTGCACCAATTGTAAATGCACCAGTTTTACCCGTACCTGATTGTGATTGAGCAATAATATCATATCCATCATAAATATTCTTAATTGTAAGATTTTGAATACGCGATGGATTTTGAAATCCATAATCAAAAATGCCTTTCATTAATTCAAAATTTAGAAACTCCATGTCATCGAAACTATTAAAGTCTGTAGATTCAGTCATATTATATTAATCTTATATATGATATTATATGTATCTACTTAAATAAAGTTCAATTTTTTATTAGAAAGCTTTGCTATCTAATAAAAAAGTAGTCGAGTTAAAGTTAAAATTTATGTAGAATGAAATCCGGCCATAACATTATCAAATGCATCTTTTAATTCGCATTCCAACATGGTTTGAAATTCATCTTGCATAACAATAGTCCATTTTTTAATATCCATATATTCCATTTCCAACATACAAACATAATATCTAAAATCTTTAATTTTTAATTTACAAATATCATTGAATGCAAAATTTAATAGATTTACAATTAGTTTAGGTTCATTCCAATTTAGATTTGTTTCATGAAGTAATACATAATCATCACAAGAATATAGTAAAAATATTAAATAAGAATTAGTTAATTTACAAGTATATTTAATCATATCTCCTAATTTATCAATATCGATCAGCGCATTTTGGTTATTAATATTTGACATTATTATTAATATATGTTATAATATGAATGTTATTTTAAATATAATATATTTCATTTTTTTTCATTTAATATGATTTAAAATAATGCGAAATAAAATATAATATATTTTCAATCTAAATTTTAGATGGACATAATAAGAAAGATAAGTTTATTAAAAGGTGATCAATTAATTAATCATATTAAAGATACTATAAATCAATCTGATATATTAATTGATAAAATAATAAATGTTAATGATATAAATTGTAAAAATAAAATAAAGATGCTTATTGAAGATACATATTTATTTGATACATATATGGGGGTTATAAATTTAATGACATTAATATGTGATAATAATTCTGATCATAGATATTGGTTAATGGCTGATACTCTTCTTAAAAATCATAATTATAAATTCAATACAAATAAAAAATTACTTGAACAGATCATCGAATTAATAAAAGATACAGATAATATGTATGATAAAATATTTTTATCAAAAATGGGAAGATCTATGGAAAAATACGGATTAAATACAAATAATCCAGATAAAGTTTCAAAAATTCTTACACAATTAGAACAAACAGAAAATACAATATTTAATACATTAGAAAAACCATTAAAAATTAAAATAGACAGAAAAAAAATAGATGCTAGATCAGATTCAATTATGTCATCTGTTTATCCAGACAATGATAATTGTATTTTTGTAAATAAAAAGAAATATTATTATTTATTAAAAAAATTATCTGATAAAAATATAGTTAAAGAATTAGAAGCTCAATATATGAAAAAATATACAGATATATTACCTTTAATTGGCAAACTAATTATTTTAAGAAATGTATATGCAAAATATATTGGATTTGATAATTATTATTTAATGTATAGTGAAAAAACAGATGAAGAAACTGAACATATACAAAATTTAATAACAGATCTTAATTTAAAATTAGATGATTCATTTAATAAAATTTTAATGCAATTAAAAGAAATTATGAATATAAATAGACAAATAGATTTTAATGATATAATAAATATAATTGATAAAGTTACACCAGATATTAAATTAAGTCCAATAGAAATTCTTCAATATGTTATGATAACAATACAAAAAAAGTTTAATATAGAATTTAGAACAACAAGTATACAAGCATTAAATAAATATTCTAACTGTATTGAGGTTGTAGATCATACTAAAAAATTAAAGGGATATTTACACATAGATTTATTACAAAGAGATACAAAGAGAGTAAATCAAGTTAGTGTAATAAGATTAAATAATCAATATGAAAATAATTTACCTTCTGTTTATTTAATTGGCTCTTATGAAAATTTAGAAAAGAAATCATGTGGGTATTCTGAATTAGTTACTTTATTTAGAGAATTTGGCAATATATTAATTAATATTTTTGCTACCACACCAAATGGTATAAATGAAGTTGATATAGAAATATTCAATTTTGTCCCAGATATAATGGAATTTATAGCATATGATGATTTTGTATTAGAACTAGTTTTACAAAAAATATATCCAAAGAATTTAAAAAAGAAAGTAAAAGAAATGAAAACATTAAGAAGATTAGAATTAATAGTTAATTTAAAATTAAAATGTGCAAATGTTTTATTTGATAATGTTGTTCACAGCTCATCAACATTTATTAATAATATTAAAAAAGTAGAATTAGAGGAAATAAAAACTTTATTTTTAAATTTAAATTCAAAAATTATGGAAGATATTTTTGGAAAACATAAAAATCATCTAAAATATGAAAATAATTATATTATTCCATCTGTTATAAATAATCTTATTAATGGTAATCAGGGATTAATATATGGTACTGTATTAAGTATAATATTATCATTTACTGCATATTATTTAATTATAAATGGTAGATCTGGTGATTTTATAAATAAATTATTAGAAAATAAAAATTATTCATATAGAAAAATGATTATGGAGTTTATTTCTGAATTAAATAATGATTATTATGATGATTTTCTAAAATATTGTCTGAATATTGAACCAGTTAGTGAAAATTATTATGATGAAGATATGACACAAACAGAAAGAAAATAATATTTAATTAGATTTAAATAAAATAATATTTACATTAATTCAAATAGAATAGATGCTGTTACTTCTTTATTTTTTCCACACATTATATAAGTTTGTGTTACTATTTCTGTTGAAAAACCAAGTGCTGCCAATTCATCAATATTATTTTTATCACTTTCTGTTAATTGCGATTCTGCTTGTCGGAAATGTTGATCAATTTGATTAAGTTGAGTTAATGGAGAAGTATTTGTTTGATTATCTTCATTATTTTCTTCTAGATTTAATTGATTAATTGAATTTAATATTTGATTTTCATAATTTTCTACGACTTGTTGTGTTGGAATATTTTGCATATTTGGCATATTCGGCATAGTTTGCACAGCTGGTACTGCTGATATATTTGCTTGAGATGTATTAATTATATTTATTGGATTACTTGTTTGATTATTTGTTTGATTATTTGTTTGATTATTTGTTTGATTATTTGTTTGATTATTTGTTTGATTATATTGACCGAAAATATTTTGTTGACGATTATTATTTGTAAGAACTGGTACTGGAATTGATATTTCACTATTAGTGTTAATAGCATTTACAATCTGTGTACTTGCATCAAGCATTGGTGTTACAACCATATTTGCAAACATATCACTTAGTAATAGTTCTTGAAAAGCTCGTTGATTTGTACAAAAGATATAAAATACGTCAGGTGATGCACGAATAAATTGCATAAATACAACTAGTAGGGCACGAATTTGTTCTGATGTATATGTTTGAGTCCGAGCTTGTGTGTTAGTTTGACTTGGAGCTTGAGTTGGAGTTGGAGTTGGAGTTGGACTTGGAGTTGGACTTGGAGTTGCAGCTTGAGCTTGAGTGTAAGTTTCTTGAGTTGAATTAATAATATTTTTTGCTTTTTCAGGCATACATACTACAAAGCTATTATTATCTTCTTTAAAATATTCTCCTAGTGTTTTTGTTTTATCAACAATCCGACCACAATAAATTAGACGAACACCATCTGTAAAATTATATAGAGCTTGAACTTTTTCACATAGACTTTCTACACTATCAGTAAGCTCGAGATTTTCAATAATATGGGTTACTTGCTTAAGATCTTTTACAGTAAGTTTCATTTAGTTAATTTAATAATATATTTAAATACATATATCTTTAAGGGGATAATTATCAATTTTTATATCATAGGAGCTGATGACATAATAATTGATGTATTTAAATGATAATTATTTTGAATATTGTAAAAATCTAATGTATTGGTATCAATAAGAACTAATTTATTATTCATAAGTATAATTCTATTTGGATTTATAAGAACATTATTATTTATTTTTAAATGTGAAGATATTTCTTCTTTAATATCTCTAATCTTATCATTGTTAAATGTTTCAATATTAATAGTCTGACCACAAATATTAACATTTATTTTTATTTTTTTAATTAAATCTGATACATAATCATGATTAAATATTTGTTTCATCAAATTAATAAAATTTATTTGTCCTAAATCTAATTGTTGTTCTGTGTAAAAATACTTAATATTTTCAAAGTTAACAGAAGTATTATATTTTAGAAGAAAATTATTAATATCAGTTAATAAGTTAATATTTTCATTTACAAGTTTTGAAAAAATATTTTGAACATCAAGTAATGGTAAACATAATAATTTTACAGATGGATCCGATTTTATAGCAAGATACATAAAAAACTCTTGTAAATACATATCAGATGAAAAATCAAAAAAAGAATTATTGTGAAAATTATCATATAATTCAGTATATATTGTATTAGCATCAACCATTTTATAATATAATATAATATATATTTATATATTATATATATTTATCTTTTCAGTTTTTTATAAAAAAATTTGATTTTCATTTAAATTAATTATATAACTAATTTAAATACATTATACCTTATAACATGATATTTACAACAGTCAATACTTTATATGATCCAATTAATAATGTCGGTACAATTCGTAATGAATTTAACAATATTATAGATAAATCAATATATGATACAGAAAATATTTACAATGATATGTATAATAAATTTAAACAAATTTTTACTTCAAAAGAAGAATGTTATGTTAATATATCAACAGACAGAGCAATCTCATCCGCAACTCTAAGTGCATTAAATGAATTATATAAATACAAAAATGGAAAGGTTTATGATTCTGATCTAAAAATAATTTATATTGACTCTAAAGCCGATCTAAATATAAATAATTATGATGAAAAATTAAATAATTATAATTATCGAATGTCAGTTGTAAGTAATCTATTAGCTCTTTCAACAGATGAAGATATTACTAGAACATATACAAAACATGTAATACCATTAAAATTAGATCAATTTACATTTATTGGATTAAATGATATTACACCATATGAAGAAAATTTACTTCTAAAAGAAAATTCTGATTATTATGATCTAAAACGATTAAATAAAAAATTAGATATTATTTTAAATAATTTAGTTAATAAAATTGGAGATAGTCCAGTAGCAATTATTTTTGATATGTCTGTTTTTGATTTAAATATCGCACCATGTACAATCCGAGAAAACGATAAAAATATTGGACTTAATTTAGATCAACTAAATCTAATATTAAAATATTTTATGGAAATGAATAAAACATATAATAATGTTAAAATGATAGATATTACTGGACATTATCTGTCTATAGCTGATACATCTCCTGCTTTTCGTGTTACTATAGAAACAATTACAAAGATTTATTCTAAAATCCTTAATCTAAAAGAATATTCTATAAATATTTTTAATGAAAATACTAGATTTCTTATTTATAAGCCAGTAGATGAACTATGTGAAGAAACAGAAGATTCAATTGGTGATAATTATGGATGGTACATTCTTCGAAATATTCCAATTGATTATAAAAATGATTTACTTAAGCATATAGATAATGATAGTATAACTATTATTGATATACCAGATGAAGATGAAGAAATACAAATTATGATTAGTAGTACAACAATATTAGAACAAAATGATAGATGTTATTATACTGCTAAATCTTATAAAGATTGTACCTTGTATCCTGATGAGAAAATGGCAATGGCATTTGAATTGATAAATAACTAAATTAACTAAATAATATAAGAAAATTTATTATGCATTATTTTAATAATATTTTTTTAATATAAAATCATATTTTTTTATAAAAAAATATAGTATGTATGTTTTTTTTGAATTTATTTTATATAACTAGTAATTATATAAAATGGTCAAAAATAAAAAAATTACTAAAAGAGATACCGACAGTGATACTGATACAGAACACGATGATAGAAAAGTAATGACTTCAAAAGGTGGTAAGGGTAAAAAAAGCAAATTATATATGATTATGGGTATTGTTTTATTAATAGTCGTCGTATTTATGTGGTACAGAAGAAAGAGCAAAGCTAAATTACAAGTAGCTGGTCCAGTCGGTCCAGTTGCACCACAACCAATGCAACGTATGACACAAATGCCAATGCAACAAATGCCAACAATACAACAAATGCCACCAATGCAAATGGGAGGTATGCAAAGATTAAACCCAATCCAAGAAATTCAACTTACACAACATTAAATAAAAAAAATTAGTCTAATTTAATAACAAGAAATAAATATTTTATTATATTATTATTTTTATATGTATATATTTTAAGTTTATCAACTTGTGTCTTTAATATAAAATTATTTATATTATAGTTGTATGGTACTTTAAATATAAAAACTTTAGCTTTTGATTTATATTTATTAAATATACTTGATAATTCCATATTTCCTAAATATAATTTTAACTGATTTTTTAATTTATAATCAGGTCCACCCCAAGGAGCATCAATATAAATAACATCTTGAGTTAAATTATTTAATTCTACAGTTGTATCACCATTAATAACATTAATATTTTTAAAATCATATACATCCACATTATTTTTTAATGCTTTATAATTATTTTTATCAAATTCGATTGAATTTACATTTTTGTAATATTTTCCTATCATTAATGTATCAGATCCATTATTACCAGTACCATCTGTTATAGTCGCATCATATGTTTTAACATATTTAAAAATTATTTTAACTAATATTTTTGCAGAATCTTTCCCGCTAACACTATATTTACCTTCATCAGTAATTAATAATTTTGAATAATCTATATCAGCATCCGGAAAAATTTTTTTAGCTAAATTAATATCAGGAGTAAATATATTATTTGACATTATATATTATTATTATAAAAAAATTTATTATTAGATGCAAAAATTATAATGTACCGTAAAGTGTTTAATTTAAACCCCCTTAAATTAAACACTTTTCGCTAAAGTGAGTGCCCATTTCTGATTAGAATGTCTTAAGTTTGGCACTACACGGTTCGAATACAATTTAAAATATCCCATAGTGCTCTACAATCAATTTTATTATATTTTACAATTGAATCCATTTTCTTTTCATCTTCTTCTGTTTTATGAATTTTATTATAATATTCGATAGCACTTGTCATTGCACTTAAGCCATCTGTAACATCCGAATCCCAATAAGTTGTAATTAAACCATGTGAAAACATCGCATTTGCAATTTCTTTTAATTTAAAACATAATGCACCCTTTACAACAATCGGTTCAGTCATAAATATATCACATAAATCAATCCATTCTAAATGTGTATTCCATTGTCTTAGAAGGGAATGATGTCGTTGGAATGCATTTTCTAACATAGATTTTTCAGCATTACTCCAATGAAAAAGTCGTGGATAATATTCATTAGAAGGATCTAATTCTTCTGAAAGTGTATCTATAAAATCTTTAAATTCTCGTAAAATTCTTTTTTCTTCATCAAGAGTAAAATTATTAATTTTAAATACTCTATAATGAAATAATTCATTATATTCATATCCTACACCAATCATAAAAATTATTTGTGTTTTCATTCTAGAATCTTTAATATCTATATTTTCTAAATGACCGAGTTGTTCAGAAATAGTTTCAAAATCAACAAAGAAATCTGTTGGATATTTTGTTTTCCATTTAAATCTATTGTCTTTTATATATTCGCAAGAATTTGGAAACATTTTAAGTTCACTTTGTCGATTAATTTCTAATATCTTATCAATTATTATTGCTTTTTTACCAATATTCATTTGTAAATTTTTAGTAGTACAATTTTTATCATCCCATCGACGAATATTTTTATCAAATGCAATATTACGATGTTTTGGAGTTAATTGCCATATTGCTGTAATATCTTTTGTAACATTTAATATTTCTTTTTTAACTTTTCCCCAATTGTTATCATTTTGATTTGAAGCATTTACACACATTTCTTTAATTTGTGGATCAAGTGGTGTATATGATAAGCCATTTTCACGTACATTCCAAACCCATTCAATTGCATCATATGTCTGTTTAATAAATTGATTATCTTTTGAAATATAATCTATCTTTCCTAAAAGATCAAAACACGAAAATCCTTCTTGTGGATTATTTTTTTTATCAATTTTCCAATTCTTTGACATAATATAAGCACAATTGGGTGTATAGTTTTGAATTTTACCTAAAATATAATTATATATTAATAGTTGTCCTTTATAAGAACGAAAACGTCCATCATTACGAATTGTTTCTCCATCAGCACAAAGTATCATTGATGTCCATTTAATATCAACTACTACATAATAAAGTTTATTATTTTTTTTATAATCAGTTTTTTCTATTACTTTTCGTTTAAAAATTTTATTAATAAAATCAGAACGAATCAATAGATCAGCAACACCTCGCATTCGAGTTTCATCATCAACAAGAACTGCTTGTGCAATAATTGGAACCATATTTTCAATAGCATAAAGTGTTTCCTTATAATCTTTCTCAAAATCAATTTGTTCAGATGTAATAAGTTGAAAATGATTTGGAAACTTTTCTTCAAGTTTATCATAAATAGTTTTTTCAAATAATAGGCCATTATTTAATAGAGGATTATCTGATTTATTTGAAATATTAATAACTTTACTTATATTACGATTATTATTATTATTGTTAATTAATTGATTAAAATTGTTTTGCGTATGTGATCTAGTTATTTTTTTATTATTAAAACCATATTTATTATAATAAAGATTTAGCCAATCGAGTAGAGGTTCACCATTTAGATAGTTTGCAATAGTTGTACCGGATACCCAACCGTGTTCTGTTTTACGTTTCTTATTGCTAAATTC
>JACCDO010092192.1_pt1 | contig 11364 bp, 10 predicted proteins | sample 7446101 | NCBI WGS metagenome assembly JACCDO01 (sample SAMN15323440, study PRJNA562643) | freshwater metagenome | isolation source: river surface water | place: USA:Blue River Watershed | collected 2017-08-16
ATAATATTTATGGGTTCAGAAATTGATGATGAATTAGCTAATCAAATTATTGGTGTATTATTATATTTGGATAATGAAAATCCAAATCAACCAATATATTTATATATTAATTGCCCAGGTGGTTCTGTCATATCTGGATTAGCAATCTATGATACCATTCAACATATTAGATCAGAAGTTGTGACAGTTAATTTAGGTTTAGCAGCTTCAATGGCATCATTTTTATTGTGTGCTGGTTCAAGAGGTAGAAGGTTTGCATTACCCCATTCAAGAGTAATGATTCATCAACCTATGGGTGGTGCACAAGGTCAAGCAGAGGATATTAGAGTTGAAGCATCCCAAATTATGAGAATAAGAAATAATATTGTAAAATTATATTCTATGATGACTGGTCAAACTACTGAACAAATTGTTATTGATCTTGATAGAGACAACTTTATGTCAGCAGAAGATGCATTAAAGTACGGTTTAATAGATGAAATAGTGCAACCAAATGATGAAAAATTAAAACAATTATCACTACCGCCACCAAGTAGCGCACCACAATTATTTGGTGATGTACCTAAAGATGCTGAAGACTATCAATTTGGTAAGCTAAATGTACCAAAAGGAAGAGGTGGTAAACCTTCTTCCAACTCATATCGTAAATAAGTCAAATTATATACACATTTCCTTCTTTTTTTGAATCGAAAAACAAGTAAAAATTATTTTATTTAAGTTTACAACTTAAAAAATAAGTTATGAATTAGTATCGTGAATAATAATTCTTCTTTGACTTAAAAAACACCAGGAATAGATTTTGCGTTACCACCATAAACGTATACGGCGGCACTACCTTCAACTTTCTTTTCATCAGCACCAATAATTGATTTAATTCCAATTTTATTGAATAATGACACAATATTTTCCAAAGTCATTTCATATAATGGAGTTGATGGAGGTACTAATGAATTGGCATTTAAGCATGAACCTTTTGTCAATGATAAATCTTTAGTTGCAGTACCAGAGCATGTTGCTGCAGAGTATACACCAACATTAAGTGATGTATCAGTATCTTTTAATATTGCTGATGTATCATCTGAGATGGTTGTGCATTGGTTGTCAATTGTTGCCAACATTAAATCAAAAGTTTTGCATGCGGAGTCACCGAAGAAAGTTCCGACTGCAGGCCAGTTATTAGTAACACTTTCACTTGCTGCAATAGTAGCTTGGCAAGAAAATGTGCCACCATTATCGCACCCGGCTGGTAGGTTTGCTGGTGCAGGAACTCCTAGTCCATTGCATGTACTCGAACTAGCAAATGCATAAATCTTAGTAGATACTGAAGTATCTGCATTAACAGTGCAAGTAGAAATTTTGAAGCTGTTAAATGGGATAGTGATGTTAAACGATGGTGGAATGGTTGGAATTGCTATACATTTATTAATTGGGACGTATAATTCCGCTGCTTTTGTTGTGGCAGAACAAGTTGTTGTATCGGTAAAATAATTAGCTTGTAAGTAATCGGCCGAAATGTAGCCTAACACACACAATAAACATACCTATTAGAGCGAGTGAGTGAAAAATGAAACGAGTTAAAATATAATTATTATGAGTTATTAAGCGATTTGATGAGTTATTAAGGCACTTGATAGATATCCGAATAAACAATGAGTTATATTTTGAGCTGGAACGTACCAATTTGACTAAATTTGACATTTTTTTTGACTCAAAACGTGATAACTTTTTTTTTCCGGGAATGTGTTGAACCTCCTGGTTTCGTCTGCTGCGCCCTAACGAGGCCACGCGACGTAGTCACAGAAGAAACGGAGGAAGAGAAAGAGTAACGAAGACCACATTTAACTTCATGAACAATGGTCAATGCAGAGGCTTCACTCAGAGTTTTATTACTTCGTTTATCATGGATTTAAATTAAATAAATATCAAGTTTACGTTTCTGAGTATGTAAATCACCTTATTATTGCGTGAGCAATTGAATGACCGAATTAATTTGTGAGAAACAATTTGATTTTATAAATATTATCCGATTAGGGTTTCTGTACCGGCGCGTTTTTGTCAAAATTTTTGGCCCAAATAAAGAGAAATAGTGAAAATGAAATTATTTTTCTTGATTTTTTCCGTTTTATTGGGCGTTTCCCACGCAGGACTCGGTTATGGACGTAAGAAACTTGAGGGTAGAAACCAGTTGATCAACTACCACTTGCACCACGAAAACGGTGTCAAGGTTCAAACAAGTTGTGACGGTAAGATATATTTCCATTTGTTACTCACTCATTATGTATTTGTTCCTTCATGAATATTCGCTCATACTGATCCAATTCTTCTTTTTTTATGTAGGTATCGAGGAATTATATTTTTCTGATGCAATTGTTGATAATTTTGCACCTATTGAATCCCAAGTAAAATGGGCTGGTCAAGGACAAAGATATTGGATTAACAAAGAAAATTGGGGTGGAAAAGGCTACCCAATATTTGTGTTTATTGGCGGCGAAGGAGCTGAAGCATGCACACGTTTGACATCAAAAATGTATATTTATGAACTAGCTAAAGAACATAAAGCATTATTAGTTGATATTGAACATAGATTTTATGGTGAATCATATCCAACTGAAGATATGTCTACCGAATCATTAAAATATTTATCATCAACACAAGCATTAGCCGATCTTGCTCGTTTGATTGATCATATTAAAGTTGATCTAAACACCAAAGAAAGTAAAGTTATTACTGTTGGTGGTTCATATCCTGGTAATTTAGCAGCCTGGTTTCGTTTGAAATACCCTTCTGTTACTCATGGAAGTATTGCTAGTTCTGCACCAGTTACCGCAAAATTAAACTTTTATGAATATATGGAAGTTGTTGGTAAATCAATCTTATATTTTGGTTCACAAGAATGTTACAATGAAATTGAAAATGCAACAAAACAAATTAAACAAATGCTTTCATACGGATTGGATAGTGAACAAGTAGTGCAATTGGCAAAAGATTATAAAACTTGCAGTAAGATGGAGACTGAAAACGATGTTAAAATCTTGTTGTCTGATTTAATGGGTAATATCCAAGGCACTGTGCAATACAACAATGAACATAGTGGTACCATGAACATCACTGACGTTTGTAATGTTATGACCCAAAAAGATGCTGGCGATTCATATAGTAAATTTGTTAAATTAAACGATTTATATTTAGCAGCATACGGTCAAGAATGTGTTGATGCATCATGGAAAGATACGATTGAATATATGCAAGCAAGTAGTAAAGACTCTACTAATGCTGCGCGACCATGGACTTACCAAACATGTAATGAATTCGGGTATTATCAAACATGTGACTCATCGCATCAACCATTTTACGCCTGGAAAGAATATTTAAATCTTGATTTTTATCGTTCTATGTGTTATGAATCGTTCAATGGATGGACCAAAGATCCAGAAATTGAATGGATAAATGAACAATATGGTGAAGTACATATTGAAGGCACTAACATTCTATTTCCATCGGGAACTATTGACCCATGGCACGCACTTGGTGTTACCAATAGTACTCGCTTCAATAGTAATTTAAATGAAGTACCAGTGTTTATTCTAGGCACTGCACACTGTAACGATTTGTACGCCCCAAATGCCGACACAGATCCAGCCTCGTTAACCCAAGCGAGAGAAGTTATTAGCGATCATATTGACAAATTATTGCATTAAAAAAACCTGAATTTTATTTACAAATACTTTTTTAGGATGTAATAATATAATAAGCAACTGCTTTACACTTTGTTGTCTACTGCGTCCGCGACAGTAACGGTTTGCTCTATCTCTAAAGCACCCACAGTGCTGTTTGCAGTGGGATCCACTTGATTTGTTGGTGGATTCTCTTCCATTTTAATATTGCGATCCGCCTCCTCAATCACGTCTTTATTAATCAAACTTGTTTTTCCTCGACCGAATAAAGCGACGAACATCAACTGGGATAGGTTCCAAGGGTGCGTTTTGTGGAACAAATCTTCGGCGTCTTCATCCAATGGTACGTCATCATCTGTCTTCTGTAGTACTTCATGTTTCCCCTTAAACGTCGACTTGTACCTGGGACAGTAATACTCCACTTCAATGCATTTACACATACAATAGTTGCGATATACTAGGATGTCTTCCGTGTATATATTTTTATTTCTATTCTTTGGATCTCGTACAAACATTCCATCCGCAATGGCAAACTCGTAGAACCAACGGCCAACATGCAATACTGGGATACCACATAGTATTACACGAAAATATTCTCTGCCCGTAAAGAATAAAAGGAATATATAAAGAGTATTCGCAAGTGTTGAAACCACGTGACACGAATAAACAAACTTGGCGAGACTGTGTTTACCATAGGGATCAAGGCGATCCTGGAAGTAACAACTGGCAGCAAATAACACCGCAATACCAATCCACGCTATTGGATAGGATATTACACGCGAGAAATTGATCCAAAATGTGTTGCAGCGTGTTTTCTTGGATTGTAAACAAGGACAGTTAATATAATAGAAAAAACTGTTGATACAGAGAGTTATTGGTGAAATAACTAGAATATTGAATGCCAATGATGTTTTTGGACCAAAGTTTTGATGCAAAACAATGACGGAAAGAAAGAATGCAATTGCATTTTGTAACATAAAACAGGTACGACGAGCACGACGAGTGTAAGGATGTCCCCTTGTAGATAAGAACATACTAAATATAACGGAATTATTGATGAAATAGAAAATGAAATCTTCAAAACAGCCAAGCGGAAGTGATAATTACGGCGTACAACATCCTTTAGACATTATCATGCCTTCTTTGATGATATCATCGCGACATCCGTAGTATACAGGACGATCAAGTAATTTGGCAAAGAATTGAGGATCATAATTTTCATCATCTATCCATATAACATACGCTTTAAACACCAGTAACAGCAACAACAACTAGCACAAAATTTTTCACAACAATTTTTTTCTTTCTGATTTGCACCAACTTCTTTCTTTTGCAATGTATTATCCACTTCAGCATCAATCATAGTAGATAAATCGGCTCGTTCTTTAGCACCTAGTGAACTACGATGTGCATGACCAGATACTTCACCAGCCAAATTTTCACTAGATAATTTAGATTCCAATGCATCCGTGTATCGCTTATCTCTTTCGAAAGATCTGTATGCTCTATCGCCTAATCGTTTCACGAAAGGATCAAAGATTCCAGAAATATCTAATACGTAACAAAAAGTAACAATTCCAACGAAATATCCAATCAACATACCGAATCCATCAAGTGATTTCTTTGTAATTTCCTCATTGTCATGTACCAACCACCCAACTCCCGTGCATCATTATTTCGCGTATATTCATTATTAGAAAACAATTCTTTTACAGATATTAGTATATCGCGTAGTCCAAATTCTGCCATCATAAATGTACAACTAATGACGACAGATTACTCGGACTAGCTTCTTACTTACTCACACACTTTGTATCTTCTCAGGAATGATGATCATCTATCTGATGAAGAACCCTGGTAATGCGGCCCACACTGTTACCCATAAATTGTGTCTACAAAATGACACACTTTAATTAACGTGGTGGCTAGTTGTCCATGTATAAAAATTCAATCCAATGGAAATAACTAAGTACTAGTTGCGAAACCTATTAATCTATTCATAGCAAAATTATGGGCCGTAATAGGGCGCAGCACCGATCCGTACCGGCAATAAAAAACAGTAAAATCACGCGAATCGTTCGGATTCTGTGCGAAAGTAGGTATTTTAGTCGAAATGGAGTCGCCATTCAACGCCGTTGAGGTGTTGAAACGTCTGCGAAGTACTCAAAGCGGCGGGGTTCGGGTTAACGAGACATTGTTTCATGAAACCAAGGTTGTTTGCTTGCTTTTCTCATTTTCATTCATTTATCATGGAATCGCTTGTTAATTCTCTTATTTGTCCAATTGACCGTCTAGACGATCGTTTTTACAAGTAACTCATTGAAATATTCGCTTATAGGCAGCAGAAGCGACAGTTATACCAGTTGCTTCAGCACCAGTAGATACTACCAAGATTGAAGATAAAAGTAAATTAAGCAAGTTCAAAACAACAAATACTTTGATTAACTCGTCTCCAACAGCAATGAATAATCTATTTAATTCACTATTATTAGCGTCTGCAAATGCTACAAGTACATATGCTGATAATAATACAATTGAACCATTAAGTAATTTATCAAGCCAACAAAATGTGAATAGTACCAATCTTAGTCATACGGCTAAGAAAACAACTGTTGTATCGCCATCTAAAGATATAAAGTTATTAGAAATCGAGAATAAAGAATTGAAATTAAAAAATAATGAATTAATAACCAAAATTGCTCATCTTGAAAATATTTGCAATGATTTAAAATTAAAGCACGATGACGTAGGTAAGCTTCCCTCTTATTATTCTAATTGACATACTTATTGATTGTCTTGCTCAGTACTATCCAATACTGATTTAAGGGGTAAAATTGCACTACTAACAGTTCAATTAGCTCATTATACATCATCATCATCCATGAAACATATGAATCATTCGATGTCATCGGCGTATTCATTACCTCATCCCAGCTCCACACCCATTACAAATATCACCAACAACAAGAGTGCCAATACTAGTAGCAGCTTAGATCGCCCAACAATTAGTGAGATTCAGCGTAGAATAACGACACCACCAAGTGACTATAACTTGAGTTTACGCAGGAATATTCACTCACCACATTTGTTCACTCAAGCTGATCCATCCAGTAAAAACACCAAGAAAGTGACGGGGTTTCACGTAACGAACGGCGCCAACAATAAAACCAAAAACACGGTATTTAATAAGCTGAATCAACAGTTTCATGAGGAAAAACAAAAATCTCATCACAAGAATAACGTGCCATTCACCCCTCAGCTCACCCAAAGCAATATAATCAATAATCAAAATTTTATTAATTTAAAAAATGATATTAGTAACATTGAGTCCATAATACCGCGCAATAATTCATTGGAGAATCGACGGAGTAGTATGGAGTCGTGGAACGATGACGGTGATTCAATTCCAGTTATTGAAGTTGATCTACGATATGCTGATTCAAATTAAAATTTTGAAATTTGTATGGAATTATGCAGTTTTCTTATTATTGTATTTAATACACTCACTTACTTACTTACTTACTCACTTACTTACTTACTTACTCACTCACTTACTTACTTACTCACTCACTCACTCACTCACTCATTCACAATCTGTGGATTCATCACCGGTACTACTAATCCCTAAATAACGATAAAAAAAAATCACAAATGATTATACTATAGTAGCACAAGCAAATGATGGCACAGTCACGTTGGTGGCTGCTGCAATCACTGCTGCTGGCATTGTGCCTTCTGGTTGCAGGCTATTGTCCCAATGACTGTTCAAGTCATGGGATTTGTGACGTGCATGATCGGTGTGATTGTTTTACAGGTTAATAACTCGCTCGTTTATTCATTGCTTACTTACTTACTTACATATATTCATATAGGAATTGATCATCAGGTTGCGTATACAGGAGCAGATTGTTCATTATATACTTGTCCCAAAGGATATGCATGGGTGTCTGACAAGGTTGCGAAAGCAAATGATATACACCCTATGGCCGAGTGCAGTAACAAAGGAATATGTGACCGAGGATCTGGTACTCACTCACTCTCATATACTACGCATCTACTTATTTACTTACTTACGTACTAACAGGGGCATGTATGTGTAATTCAAATTACGAAGGATTAGCGTGTGAAAAGCTGAAATGTATGAACGATTGTAACAATCGTGGGGTTTGTTTGTCACAGCAACAAATGGCGGATGAAGCAGGGAGAGTATACGACACACCTTGGGATGCCAACAAGATATTTGGTTGTGTTTGTGATCATGGGTATAGAGGTTATTTTTACTTATCACCTACTATTATTATTTGTTCACTCATTTACTTATTCATTTACAGGAATAGATTGTAGTGAAATAGAATGTCCATCAGGTCCTGATGTGATGAAAGGATATGGTAACGAAGCTGGAAGAGATTGTTCTGGTAGAGGTTTGTGTAATTATGGTTTAGGAAAATGTGAGTGCTTTAGTGGTTTCGCTGGCTTACGATGTCAATATCAAATTAGTTATAGCAGTTGATGCACAGGGAATGGAAGGGATTTGACTGTATATATCGCAGCTGAAGAATGTGTAATTATATTAAAATACATTGTATAGTTTCAATCATCAACAATTTCATCTTTTTGATTATTATTATTATTGCGTCCAAGCCACCTCAATAAGCTATTACCACCACCGCTTGATTGCGTCATACTAGTTAACGGACGCGACGAGTCAGTAGTCTCGAGGACGGGGTCGTCATCGTCGTCATTCCACAAGTCTTTATACCCTCGGTGCTCATTACCCCCATAACCTTTATGGGTTTCTTCTAGTAACTTCACGTATCGATCGGTCTCTTGCGATATAAAAGCGATATCACTGCACAAAGCGTCCACATTTTTATCGTAACGTAACAATTTCTTTTTCACTTTTAATAGTAAATGGAATTTATAATGCATCAGATTGTGGTATAGTTGACTGCGACTGAAGCATCGACTTCCTAACTCCCATTTGGTTTCTTTCTCCTTCAATAAATCCTGAGGCCATTTATACTTATGAAACCAATATTTTAGTTTATTTGCATCGGCTTTTACTTCCTTATCCACACCGTTTTCATCGTCATCCTCATCGTCATCATTGCCTCCTTCCGCTTCATCGTCATCAGACAACTCTATCACATCCGATGATGGTGCTTGCTGCGACAAACGAATATTTTGTGTATTACTCACTCGTCCACTTGGATTCCTATTCGTCTCGACGAACACGTGCGACGGTACCTCGCGGTCCCACCTTGTACCCGTCCAAGCGCGTTTGGCGTCATAACGGGGTCCGCATAAATAGGCTTTACAACTTAAATGATCATTTTTTCGATTACATGCAAGACAACGTTCACATTGCGCTTGCTCGGGATTGATTTTATTCATCATGTAGAAAGGTCTGGCTTGTAATTCGGATACAAATTCTTTGTTCCATGCACCACTACCGAGTAGACTTTCTCTACTTGTACATATAACATTTTCTAACTGACGTGCTGCGGTGCTATACTTGACGCTACTAGGGGACTCCGGATCTCGTACTAACGAGGCAATAAAATCAGGATCTACGTGCGTTCTCGCCAGCATTTCTATGTATATTTTCATTGCTTCTTGTCTGGTATACGACTTACGCAGCGTGAACTCCATTGATTCGCGCCTTTCATCCCGCATTAGATCTACTTGAAGATAAGTTAATGGTCCATCCTCCAAATCATCGTCGTCATCGTCATCATCCTCCTCGTCTTCGTCTTCGTCCTCCTCGTCTTCGTCCTCCTCGTCTTCGTCCTCCTCATCTTCCTCTTCGTCTTCACCATCCTCGTCATCAACTATTATACTGCGGCGACGTTTTTTAGCCGATATGGTTTTACTCATCAAACCGTCATCATCCTCGTCGTCATCAGACTCAGCACGCTGCGAACGAAGTTCTTTCCTTGCTTTTTCTTTTTCTAATTTCATTTTTTTCTTTCGCCTTTTTTCCTTTTCACGCTTTGCTTCTAGTGCGGCCAATCTCTGCTCTTCCTCTTCACGTTCTTCATCAGAATTCAGTATAAAGTTATCGATGTCACTTTCATCTTCTTCTTCGTAAACAGGTTGAGGCGATAGTGGACGAGGCAACCCCAATCCTTTGGGTGTTACACGTTTTTGTGAACTTTTTGGTGTTTTTTTATCAAAAAAATCGTCTTTATAAGGTGATAAAGTGGCCCGTGGCTTCGGTTTGCTGCGTGCTGGTGACACATCAGCAACACTGGATTCGTCGTTACTATTTTCATACTCACCATCATCACTAGAGGATAAGGCAGATAACCCCTTCAATTTAATCAAACGCAATTCTTCCATCGCATCCAAACGCTTTTGCTCCTGTTTACTGTTTAGTAATTGAGCTCGTCCCGAGGAACTACGACTTGATTGACGAGATTTATTACTGGATTGTGATGGCGTCTCAGCCTTCTTGCGGTTTGATTTTTTTGTGTCGTTTTCGTCATTTTCATCATCAATGATGACGATTGACTTCCGTTTTTTAGATTTACTAATTACTATTTCATCGTCATTATCATCGTCATTATCATCGTCATCATCGCTATTGTATTTCCCCTTTTTACTCGCACTACGTTTCTTACTATTAGTTTCCTCCTGGCTGTATTCACTTTCGTTTCCGTCACTGTGGCTGAAGTCATCATCATCGTCATCGTCACTGAGATTAGATTTCTTCGTTTTCTTCGATTTTTTTGCCGATTTATGTACATCTTTCTTTACTTCTCCTTCCTCCTCATCGTCATCGTCTCCATCATTTGTTTGCCTGAGTATTTGCTTCGCTTTGCTAGCAGCGCTTCTTTGCGATCGTCGTCCAGAATCGGCTTGTTGTTTATTCCATGCTTTTAACAACGACAGCCAATGTTGACGAATGTACTCTTCACTATGCCATAATTCAATTCTAGGACCTACAAATGAATAAGCGAATAAACAAGTGAGTAAAAGAGCTAGTGAGAAAGTAATAAACCTCCATTTTTTGCAGCAAACGATACAGAATACTCTAAACATTCATCATCGGCAATCTGTTGGGATATAATATAAAAATCCGTGTCTTTGCAATTTGCAGGAATGACCCCATCAGGTGTAGCATCCTCGGCTTCCTCGTCGCCCGCCCACTCCTCATCAGAATCACGTTTATTATCATCTTCCTCATCGGAACTTAATATTATTCGTTTCTTCATACGATTTTTTTATATATTTAAATTATTTTTACATGCAATATATTGCAGCGTGACTTGGAACTGTTCGGACACAACCGAGTCACCGAATGCGCTCAAACAGAGAGAAATTGAACGTTTTGTCGCTGAAATTTTTTTGTTTTTTTGAAAATTCCACCGGTACTCACCGGTACAGTACTCTGTATTTAGTGTTTGTTAAGAATAGACTATTTCAATGCGAGTATGCTTTATTGTCTACTAAGCTTTTTAAAGTTTCATGGAATTATTATAAATCGTTTTCCCTTTTTTTGAAATCTTTTCACATGTCACTGGCCTAATCCCTCATGCATCAGCGATTCAAATTTTTTCTCTTTTTAAAAAAAATAAACAGCAAAACTCGAGATGTTTCGCTCGGGTACTCGTACACTTACTTACTTACTTACTCACTCACTCATTTACTTACTTATACATCAGGTCTAAGTATTGAGAGACCAGGA
>JACCDO010002347.1_pt1 | contig 11363 bp, 13 predicted proteins | sample 7446101 | NCBI WGS metagenome assembly JACCDO01 (sample SAMN15323440, study PRJNA562643) | freshwater metagenome | isolation source: river surface water | place: USA:Blue River Watershed | collected 2017-08-16
AGTATTTCTGATTAAATTATTTTTAGAACACAAAGTAAGGTGTGAATGTTTTATATCTATAATTACATAATAATAACCTTTTTTTGTAATATGTTCTGGTAAATCTGTATCCAACTCAGTATGTTTAGAATAAATTTTATCAAGATAATCTGATCTTACAATTAAATCTGCAACTCCCCGAATCTTAAGAACATCATCCATTAGAACTGCTTGCATAATAATAGGAATACCATCATTCATAGCATCTTTTGTTTTATTAAAGTTTTTTTCATTAATTTCACCATCTGTATATTGATTATATACTTCTTTACAATCATCTGGAAATCGTTTTTTAAGATCTTCATAAACTTGACGTTCAAAAATTAAACCTCTTTGCATAAATGGTTGAATATAACCAAATTGCGACTTTTGTTGCTTATGCTCTTTAAGAATATTTTTCTTAGAACTCTTATCATAATACATATTAAACCAATCTAGAACTGGTTCACCCAAGATATAATTTTTTACAGCAGTACCACTTACCCAATCAGTTTCAGACAATTTTGCTTTTTTAGCAACCCGAATATTAGTTAAATCTAAAAATATTTCTTCTGACTTGCGTTTCATCTACTCTTTTATATATCGTATAATCTTTAAACCATAAAAAAATGAAATAAATAGATTTTAAATGATATTTTAATAGATTAAAAATAATTAAAAATGTCATTCGAATCAGTATTTGGTAAGGCAGCTAAAACTACTATCCAAGAATTTAAAATGACCGCACAACAGATGATTAGTAACGGATGTGAATTTTCATGTCAATGTTTAAATATTGTTGCGGTTAGTGGAGAAGATACTTTGTATCCAGAAAGTAAAGATCTATCGGAATTTACTCAAAATTTGTTAAAGAACGAACTTAAATCAAAACCACTTAATCCAAAAGCTCTAGAAGAAATGGCCAAGAAAGGTGTAAAACCTAAAAAACAACCCAATGAAATTATTCTAGTAGCGATTATTCCAAGTCTTACTCATATTCATGTAGGAGTATCTGTACCTGATAATTCACCAGTAGCAGCAGATGATTTTATTAGTTCAGCTCTACAAAAATATTATAATTCTTATGAATCTGATGGTAAATATGCTTTTATGAATATAGAACATTCTGAAGCACTTAAAGAACGTGATAATGTCTTACGGTGTTTTTTTGAAGAACTCAAGAAACGGAAGATATATGTAGAAGAGGATGAAGAAGAACTTATTACATATGAAATGTAAAAAATTGAAAATTTATTTATACTATGATTTTAATGAAATAAATACAAAATAATTTAAAATGACGTCAAACGATTATCTTTTTGTTGGACCTATTGTTCATGTTGCCCCCGTAGTTAATATTCAAAACCCATATGGTTTTGAAACTTCTGATATGTATGAAGCAGGTTGTTCTGGACCTATTTATTGTCATGATATTAAAAATTTCATGAAGCTAATTAAGAGTAATTATGATTATTCTAATTCTACTTTTCTCGAAGATGAACCTTTGGACAAAGATAAAATTATGGAATTTATGAATAGTAAGTTTCGCGAACAATTTCTAAAAGAACTAACGGTCAAGTTCAATCATGATTGTTGTGCTCTTTCGTATCATCATATTCGTCTAGATGCATATGAATTTCTAATGGAACAAGGTATTATTACTCTGAACGGTAGTTCTAATACTATTAGTATGAAGGATATTTTGTATGTGCTTTTTCTGGAGTCTTCAAACAAGAACAAGAAGCGACAGGAACTATATATTGATTTCTTTTGGAATAATCTAATTTCACTTGATCAGAAGATTATTACTGATTTTCGAACTGAAAAACTTCAATCTTATCTGTATGCAATTCTAGAAGGGCAAAATCGTGATATTATTAAGAAGTATTTTAAGTCGTTTATGGAATTATGGGATACTTATTATCCTGAAATTGAACCTCCGAGTCCTCCTCAACCAGATGAATTTGTTGATGGAGTTACACCATATTTGCAATTGGCACGTCACAATCTAACTTCAGAGTTGGAAATTTTGTTTTCTCGGAAGTCTTATCGACCAAATTATTATGAATGGCGTTTTACATCAAAGAAAAATAATGATTACATTAGTGTACCAATTATTTCGTATCTCCTTGAGGAGTTTAGTTGGGTTACAAATGAACGTAATCTTAAAAAGCTTGCAAAAGTGATTCGTACACTTATTGTTCATGGTAAGATTAATTATGACGAAGTCGTACCAGAAACCAATGCAACTCTGATGGATTATCTTACCCAATACAAATATATCTATGATAACTCCCCTGTTATGGCTGTATTTTCTAATGATAAGTTGAAACCGATTACAGGCGCACAGGTCGCATACAAATACGAAGCAAGTCCTGAAATTCCATTTTCTCAGATTTGGAATAAGTATGAATACACAAAAGATTCTCAATGTGGTCGACAAATTGTTGACGAATGTATGGAAGAAGAAATTCGTACTGGTCATTCATCATATACTTTTCTGAAAGAATCAGGATTGATTTTTATCACAAGTATGTTGATTAATGATGAATCTAATTGGTTTTAAAAAAATTGAAAAAAAGAATATTAATGACTTATATTTTATTTATATATTAACTAAATATGATTACCCATATTGTAGAAGAATTGAATGATACACCTAGCGTATTTTGCTATATTCCTAATTTCTTAAAGTCAAATGATGAGAAAGATTTATACGAATATTTGGAAAATACAAATGATTTTATTCCGTCTTATAAATATACACATGGTATTTCGCGCTTACAAAAGTGGTACCAAGTAGATAAAAAATATTTTTGTCCTTTGTGGAAAGTTAAGTATCCGCAATGGATTTCTTTTGAAATTGATGAAACTGTAGAAAACTTGATTGGAAAAATGCAGAATTTTATTGATAGAATTAATATTCCTGAGATTTCTATTCCACGAATTAATAGTTGTCTAATTAATAAATATCCTCAAGGAGAAAATTTTATTGCACCTCATCGTGATTCTGCTCAATCATTTGGAGAAGAACCGACTATTATTGGACTATCTGTTGGAGAGACTCGTAATATCGATTTTATTCGTAATGACGATCCTTCAAAAAATTTCTCTTTTACTTTGGAATCAGGATCCGTATTTATCATGGCTGGTTCTAGTCAAAAATATTACGTTCATACGATAAAAAAATCTTTTTGTGAAAATCCGCGTTACTCATTGACTTTTCGCGAATTTATTTTGTAAATTTATTTATATCTTGTTATTTATATTTTTTAATGAGTATCAATATCAATATCTAAATAACTAAAATTTTGTTGTATTATATTATCATAATTTCCATCACCATCACCGTTTATGTCTTTAGCTAATTCATAAGTAGAATTATTTTTAGCTAATTCATAAGTTATATTATTAGCTAATTCATAATCGTTATTTATAAATCCGTATGTTTCTTGTTTTGCCATATCGTAATTAATACTATTATTAATTAATGGTATTTCATATTTGTCTATGACATATGTATTTTGATTATTTTGTAATACTGGTTCTAAATATTCTGATCTAACAGTTGGTTCTAAATATTCTGTTTGAGAATATGAATTATATTCTGGTTCAGAATAAATGGGTGTGTGACTATTCTCTTTTGTATTTATATTTGTATTTATATCATAATTAATATTTGAGTAAAATAAATTGTCTCGTGATGAATGATTTGATTTAATCAAACGTTGTTTTCTTTTCATTAAAAATAATACTAACAATATAATACAACAACTTATGATACCAAATATTACTCCGATAATAATTGGTGTATTATTGTTTGTAGATTTACTATTTTCGATAATTGAATTTTGAGTAGCTGTTGATGTACTTGTTGTAGTTGTACTTGGTGTACTTGTAGTAGTACTTGTAGTAGTACTTGTACTTGGTGTAGTAGTACTTGTACTTGGTGTAGTAGTACTTGTACTTGGTGTGGTACTTGTAGAAATACTTGTACTTTGTGTTGTTGTTGCTAGTATTTCACAAATATATTTGTAAGTAGAACTACAAGTCATATCATTAATACGTGTATCAGCACTAACTAAACGTGCACAATTTGGAGTTCTAATACCATCTGGTGTAAAAGGAGCCCAGTTTTTATATCCTGTTTCACTAGTTCTCCACACCCAATTAATATTGTCATTTGCTTTTAAACCAACCCATGTATCTGTATTAGTCGAAGTTGAAACACGATTATTGTTAATCCATGTATTTTCTGTAGAACTTGAAATAGTTACTAAATTACCACCCTTTGTTACACAATCATTTTGTGCCAAATCCCATGTTTTTAGATCTGTACAAAAATAATAAGTATTACCATTTACTAAAGTTGTACAAGCAGCATTAGTATATGTTATCATATACAGATTAAATATAATAAATACATGTAGAAACATAATTATTTAAATTAAGTGATAATTTATTAAGTATAAATAACTATTAAAAAATCAACTTTTTAAAAAATTGAAATTTTAATTATGTATAATACTTAATAAAAATTGTTAAAATACAATTAAAATGGCTTCACATACCAGTCTCTTTTCAGGAAACACTATTAATGACAATTTTGCTATTTTGTCAAAATATACAAATATTAAAGAATCCATAAAATCCATTTCTCTACAAGAATTAATGGAAGATTTTATGAAGATTCAAATATCAAATATCCCAATTGAAAATATCTTTATTATTAAATTTATGGGTGAATATATAAATCAATATTCGAATTATCTAAAATGGGTACATTATGACAAAATTGATTTGGAGCTCATTGAACAATGTAAAAAAACTTGGCCCGAACTCCAAATTGATTATACACAACTAATTAAATTTGTTTGTATGGGTAAAATAGAAAATACTTATATTTACAAAGTAAAAAATCAAATTCTTGATTATATTGATAATGTACATGTAAAACAATATCAAGTAAAAGATTATCATAAATTTGAAAATATTCAAGTCCAAATGAAATATTTAGAATTTAGAACTCAATCAAATACGATTTTAACTGAACTATTTAGTAAATACAATTTAGAATGTAATAAAATTGACGAACAAATGGAAGACTTTATGGAAAAAGTCTATGAGAATTTTGCTTCATTAGAATCAGAAGAAAATTATGTGATAATTACAGAAACATTTGATGCTTTGCAAAATGATATTAATATATTTCTAAACAAACTTATTACACAATACGGTACTATTTACAAAAAAGAATCTATTGGAAAGAATATTAAGAACCCATATATTTTGCAAGAAATGAAAAAAAAACTACAAGATAAATTTGATTTAGATATGAATAAAATTTATAAAGAGAAATTTACTGAAAAATTTAATAATCTTGATGAAAACACCGTTTCAAATTTACTAGATTTATTTTCTGTGGATAAACAAATTAATAAAATTGGTTTAACATTGGAATTGGCACTTGTAGATGGTCAAAATTTGATTAAATAAAAAATTGAAATTTTATTTTATTTATATATTTATATTTATTTATGAGAATTAATATAAAATGGAACGTTATCTTGAAAAAGAACTATTAATCGATGAGATTTTTAATTGTATCATAAACAATGTTTATGATTACACACCAAACTTTAATAAGTTAAATGCTTATCTTATTGAATTACAAAATGATGAAAATAATTATAATTTTTTACCTGTTCTTCATTATCTGAAAGCAATTATTTTTGAAATTACTGAATATATGAAGAATCTAGATGACACGAATTATGATACATGGGAAGCGTTGGATCTCTTAATATATAAATTAGAAAATATGGTATCATCAATTAATCGAACTTTGTATACAGAAACAGATTTGAGTAAAATGTTTCAACACCTTGAAGTTACCAATCCTGGTAATATGATGAATGTTGATAATTCTCTTGAAACAAATTATAATAATGATGCAGATGATGAAATGGATATGGAGCTACATAATATATTTAACAGAAATAATGATGTAGTTATGATATAAGATGAAGTATGTATATTTTTTTATTAAAAAAATTGATATTTAAAATCTAAAAAAACTAAGGGTTAAAATTATAATCATCATATAATGTTTACTCAAATTCTTATTACTTATCTTATGACAACTCTTACTACATCACATGCCATGTCAATGCCACGTGATATAGAATGTGAATTTGTTTCTCATAATGTAAATTATATTAATAAAGAACTATTTACAATGCTACGACAACAATTAGTTGTTTCACACATTGTGGGAATTTCTATTATTACTATTATGTCAATTCTTCTAATTTATACAGTTTATTCTCTATTTCGACTTCAATCAAAATATACTGAACTTGTAAATAATGTTATTCAATTTGTACATGTTGAAGATGAAGATATTGAAGATGAAGATACTGAATCAAGTGAATCAAGTGAATCAAGTGATTCCCTAAATAGTAATTCATGTGATGATTGTGATGAATCTAATAAATGTGAAGAAGTAAGTCAAGAAGAAGTACCAGAACTAGAAACAGTTCAACAAGAACAAACACAAGAAGCAACTCAAGAAGCAACACAAGAAAATCAAGAAGAAGAAGAAGAGATTAACGAATCCTATCCTGTTGTAAATGCGTAAGTGTATATTAACTTTAGCACTTTAGGATACACCAGAATCGGAAATTATTATTTTATTTATAGGACAATCTTTATGATCTGTATCCACATTATTTAATTCATAAATAATTTCAAAACCATCAATTACTTCACCAAATACAACATGTTTTCCATCTAAATGTGAAGTTTCCGAAGTAGTTATAAAGAATTGTGACCTATTAGTATCAGGACCAGAATTTGCCATTGATAATAAATACGGTTTATCATGTTTCAAAATAAAATTTTCATCTGGGAATTTACCACCATAAATGGATTCACCACCAGTACCATTATAATTAGTGAAATCACCCCCCTGTATCATAAAATCCTTAATTATTCTATGAAAAGGAGAAGAAACATATTTTTTAGTTTGACACAATTGTTTAAAATTCTCACAAGTTTTGGGAACTATATTGTCAAATAATTTAATCTTAATTAAACCCATATCTTCACCATTCATTTCAATTCGTAAGAATACTATTTGAGATTTTTGTTTTTTATCAAGTTTTTTATGTTCTTTCTGTAATTTTTTTATATGATTAATTACATCATGTTTTTTATATTTATTTATCTTTATTTTATTAGTTTTTAATATAGGTTTTATACATTTATTATTCTTCTTTTTTTCTTTTATTGTTGTCTTTTTAGTTTTATGTGTTTTTATATTTCTTATAATTACAAATAAAAAAATTAATATCAAAATAATTATTAAAAAATAATATATCATCAATATATTATTTAATTTATTAAAAATAAATATATAACACATTTAATATTTTAAAAACTATATGTTACAAATATTTTATTTATATTTTGAGTTTGTTCTTGTTTATCAAAATATACAAAATTTTCTAATTCAAAACTAAATGGGACTTTTGTTTTTTTATTGAAATCATGAGGTTTTAAATTTATGTTGTTTATTTTATATTTTTTTACTATTTCTATTATTTTATTATTACCACTCGTTGTAATATAATTATTACCCTCTTTTTTATTTACATAATAATATTCATCACCTTGATTATATAATAATCTTCCTTGATAATAAATCATTAACATACCAAATATACCATAATCTTTGGATTCTGTTATATATGGAATTTCAATATATATAAAAAATGCTAAACTACCTGAATAACTATTTTTTCTAATAATATCAGACAAAAAATCTGATAAAATTTTTATTTGTTTTTTATGTTCATTTGTATTATCTAATTTAAGTTCATTAAATAATATAAAATGATATACGTCTGAATTTGGTATTTTTGATAATAAACCAATAGGATTATTTACTTCTGGTATATATAATAATACGGTTTCATAATTTGAAATATTTTTGTTTTGTAAGATATATTTATTATTATCTATATATTTAATATCATTTAAAAAATAACTTTTATCCATATATTCTTTATTAATATTTGATAGTTTATTTAATCGTTCTGGTAAATAATTAGAACTATAATTTTCTTTTTGATTTGTATAGTAAATATATATAATGAATAAAACTACAAGAATAAATATAATATGTTCTGGTTTCATAATAAATATACTTAAGAAATTAAATTAATTTAAATATTAATATGGTTAAAATAGGAAGAAATGATATATGCCATTGTGGAAGTAATAAAAAATATAAAAAATGTTGTGAAAATAAAGATCTAAATAAAAAAACAGTAGAATTAAATAAATATTTTACTGGTCAATTAGTATCTTCTGAGATTATAAATGATTGTAAAGAAATATTTAAAGAAGATTATCCTACTTATAATGTGATAGACACAACAGATGATATTTCATTAGAAACATACAGGTCATATCAAGTTAGTAATTATAATCAAACTATAATTATGTTAGCAGAACGTACGGAAAAGAATAGTAAATTCTTTGATGCAAAATGCGGTAGTCTAGACGATAATATGATTGTGATGTATAAAGGTTCATATAGAATTTTTAATCAAAATAATTTTCTTCAAGTTTATGAAAGTATACAAAAGATGATTAATACAAGAGATGCGGGTTTAGAAGACAAATAATATATAAGTTCATACTATAAGCTAAAAAATGTTTAGTAATTTCTTTCCTGTTTCAATTAGTTCAACAAGTTTAAATAAATGTTCAAAAGATAGTAATAAATTTTTACAGTGTATGACACAAATTGATGTAATTCATAAGGCAAATTGTAATATTTATTTAGATGATTTTTTAAAATGTTTAAGAAAAAATAATCAAAATGAAAAAAATAATTAGAAATAATATGTTGTAGGATTTGGATTAAATGTAACTGTTTTCTTTTTTTCTATATTTTTATTTGCATTTAAATTTATATCAAAATTTTCTCTACATGAACCACAATCATTGTGTCTGATACGTTTTCTAGAACATGAATTACAATCATCTGTAACACTATTATTGTCTCCATATTCATTTATATATGTCTCTTTTTTTGTGTTTATAACTATATTTTTTGGATTTTTAGAATAAAATAGAAAAATTATTAAAAGTACTATACCCCAATATAAATATTTGGATTGAATCATATATAAATAAATAGAAAATAATTAAAAAATTGATTTTTATATTATTTGTTTTCTAAGGTTTTATATTTATCTCATTAAAACATGTACTCTAAACTTATTATTTTTGCAACGCTTTTTACAGCGATTTATGCTATGAATATCTCTGATATTCTTAAATTTAAACTAAATAATATTGACGATTTAGGTGATCTAGAAACACTAGATACAAATACAAAACGTCTACTTAATATGAAACGTAATTATTTTAAATCAAATGAATATGAAACTAATATTGAAGATGCAACAACTAAACCAATTTTTCAACGTAAAATTAGTCAACTAGTCTCACCAAAAACAGTTGAAGTATATTCAGAAAATGAAAGTGTTGAACATAGTCGTCGGCGGTTTAAATTTAATTTGAAAACGACTCCACATGGTGTAATGTTAAAATACAAGACGGAACTTGATGATCTAAATGAACATGAAGTTACTCATGTTATGTTTCAAAAGATGTTCACTTATCAACCCATTTCACTTTTTAGTACTGTATATTCAAATGAAACTATGGAAAATATTGTAACTCTATCAGAAGATATTTTTAATCCAATTATTTGTACTGCAACAGTTGATTATAAAAGTTGTAATCTAACAAGTAAAGATGGAAAGTTTAGTATGATTGTAGATTATAGTGCAACACCATTTCAAAAACAATCACTTGTAATTATTAAACATGTATTTTCTACTGATATTAAAGTAACTTTAATCTTTAATGTTGATGTTCCTCATACACGTCGGTTTGGTATTATTACTACTTTTAAAACTGCTACTAATTCTGAAGTAGAATCAAAACCTGATAAAGTTTATTCAACAGATGACACAGTTACAACTGGTAATTATACTTATTTTTCTTTTGAAACTGTAGCACTAACTGAACTTGAAGAAATTATTAATGTAACTATGACAAAAACTAGTCTACCACATCTTCTAACATCTAATATTCTTTATGAAAATTATTCAAATGAAGATATTTATGCAGAACAAGGAGAAGATAATGTGACAGGCGGTTTAGGTGGTGAATATAATAGCGATAATGAAGAGGACGATGATGATGATGATACAAATGAATTCGAAACATTTACAATCTTTACTTTCAGTTCAAATGGTAATCTAACAAAGATTATTTGGGACCCAACTCTTGGAGCATCATCTGCATTTACAGGAGTAGATCTAACTCAACAAACGACAACAACAAGTAGCTCAAGTAGTAATTTTCCAGCATATGGAATAGCATTAATTGTAATTGGCTGCAGTCTCCTACTATTTTCTGTAGTTGGAGTTGCTCTATATAAACATACTAAAAATAATAAAAATAAAAATAAAAACTATGGGGAAATGAATAGCCAACAATCAGAACTCCAAATGAATATGATTTCATAATACACTTTATTTATAAAAAAATTGAAATTTAATATATACTAGAATTAATTAGTATATATTAAAATAACTTAAAATGTCCTTCAACATTAACAATTTCTCTACTAGTGAAACCTCAATGGTGCTCGCTAAGATTTTTAATATTCTCTATAAGTTCGAACAGACTGAGTCGTGTGATATAACCCCGAAGGTTTATATCTATGGAGGTATTGTTCGTGATATTATTCAGCACCATTTTAATCCAACTGAAAAGTTTACAATGAATGATGTTAATATCTGGCTAGATTGTTCTCCATATTTGACTCATCAAGATTTTGATTATGACGTTTGGAACGATTTCTTTGATGAACTACAATCCCAATTAGATAATTATTATGGGATTAAATTTGAACAGGTTGAATATAAATATTATGATGTAACAAATCAATTTGATTTGGTTAAATTTAAGATCAATGGAATTACTTTCAATGTTTGTACTGGAATTAATATGCCAAATTTTCATAATTTGTGCGATTACACAGTAAACAATCTCTACATTGATATCCATGGAAATCTATTCCAGCGTGCAAAGTCACAATATTCAGTAGATGATATTATCAATCATATTCGTTTAAAGAAACTTGTAAATATTCTCAATGAGGATTATTTTACTCAACTGTGCAACTTTTATAACGGAGAATTTCAAGATGAAGAGGATGAGTCTTATGAAATTTGTACTGATGATTTTTATAAACC
>JACCDO010003332.1_pt1 | contig 11361 bp, 11 predicted proteins | sample 7446101 | NCBI WGS metagenome assembly JACCDO01 (sample SAMN15323440, study PRJNA562643) | freshwater metagenome | isolation source: river surface water | place: USA:Blue River Watershed | collected 2017-08-16
TTGCTAAAAAATCATGTTTTTGGTGATTTTTTAAGCATTTTTAAGTATTTAGCTTTTAGTAGAAATAAAAAAACTCCCAGAATCAGGAGTTTTTTATAGTTTTGAGGGCTAAATTGGTCTCAAAATTGCGTTTTAGGCTATTTTTCGCCTTTATGAAGCCAACTTCTCAGATGCTTCTTGATAAAGCATCAAAGGCTTTCCGTCACCATTGATCGTATTCTCATCAATCACCACTCTTTGAACATTCTCAAGGCTTGGTAGGTCGTACATCACATCCATCAAAGCATGCTCAATGATTGATCTCAAACCGCGAGCACCTGTTTTACGAGCAATAGCCTTCTTGGCAATCGCACTCAAAGCGTTTTCGCGGATCTCTAATTCGACGCCTTCCATATCTAATAAAGCTTGATATTGCTTAACAAGCGCATTGTTAGGCTCAGTCAAAATCTGAACTAAAGCAGCTTCATCCAATTGCGCCAAAGTAGCCACAACCGGTAAACGGCCAATTAATTCAGGGATCAAACCAAACTTAATTAAATCTTCTGTTTGCACCTCTTTGAGCAACTCAGAAATAGAACGATCATCTTTACCGCGTACTTGAGCACCAAAGCCAATACCTGCGGTTACGGTACGCTGCTGAATGACTTTTTCAAGACCATCAAATGCGCCGCCACAGATAAATAAGATATTAGTTGTATCAACTTGCAAGAAGTCTTGATTAGGATGTTTACGACCACCTTGTGGCGGCACTGATGCCATCGTACCTTCAACTAACTTCAATAAAGCTTGCTGAACGCCCTCACCTGATACGTCACGAGTAATTGATGGGTTATCAGATTTGCGAGAAATCTTATCGATCTCATCAATGTAAACAATACCCTTCTGAGCTTTTTCTTTGTCGTAATCGCAAGCCTGTAATAGCTTCTGAATAATATTTTCTACGTCTTCACCCACATAACCTGCTTCAGTCAATGTGGTGGCATCAGCAATCACAAATGGCACATCAAGCAATCTAGCCAATGTTTGCGCCAATAGAGTTTTACCTGAGCCTGTTGGACCAATTAAAAGAATATTACTTTTAGCTAATTCAACACCGTTGTGAACTGTCTTCTTATTTTTGCCAGAGCCAGTTGTCTCAATATGCTTAAGACGCTTGTAATGGTTATAGACAGCAACAGCTAATTGTTTTTTAGCGTGATCTTGACCAATCACGTACTGATCAAGACTAGCTCTGATTTCATGAGGCGTCGGTAATCCTTCACGCACACCCTCTTGAACAGCCTTACCCGCTTCTTCAGTGATGATGTCTGTACATAAATCAATACATTCATCACAAATGAAAACATTCGGTCCAGCAATGAGCTTTTTAACTTCGTGTTGATTTTTGCCACAGAATGAACAAAAGAGTGGCTTGTCTGTAGAAGTAGTTGTTTCGCTCATATCTATTTATTTTTAATTAACGCTTTTCAATCACTTGATCGATCAAGCCATATTCTTTCGCTTGATCAGCTGACATGAAATTATCACGATCAGTATCTTTAGCAATTGTTTCAATTGTTTGACCTGTGCGATCAGACAATACTTTGTTCAAGCGCTCGCGCAAGTACAAGATCTCACGAGCTTGAATTTCAATATCAGAAGCTTGACCACGTGCGCCACCCAAAGGCTGGTGAATCATCACACGGGAATTTGGTAATGAGAAACGCTTGCCTTTAGCACCAGCGGCTAATAAGAATGCGCCCATACTTGCAGCCATACCCATACACAAAGTGCTCACATCAGGCTTGATAAATTGCATCGTGTCATAAATAGCCAAACCAGCAGAAACTGAACCACCAGGAGAGTTGATATACAAAGAAATATCTTTCTCTGGATTTTCGCTCTCAAGGAAAAGTAATTGAGCAATCACTAAATTAGCTGAATGATCATTCACTTCACCCACCAAGAAAACAACACGTTCTTTTAATAAGCGTGAATAAATATCATAAGCACGCTCACCACGACCAGATGTTTCAATAACCATTGGAACCATACCCAATGCTTCTGTATCTAGTGCGCTGTTTTTAGTGTTGTTCATATTCTTATAGTCTCCTGGTATCGGTTTTTTGCCTATATTACTGAAGCTGGCTCAATTCCTCAAAGCTTACTGCTTTTTCAGTTACTTTGGCTAAACCGCTGACATAAGCAACCACATTGTTTTCTAAAACAAGGGCTTCAACATCAGCCAAACGCTTAGGATCGCTGTAATACCAACGCATCACTTCTTTTGGATCTTCGTAGCTTGAAGATTGCTCTTCGATTTCAGCTTTAATCTGCTCTGGCTTAGCTTCTAATTTCTGTTGCTTAACTAACTCATTCAAAATCAAGCCTAATTTCACACGTTGCTCAGCTTGAGCTGTGAATAGTTCTGCAGGAATTGGAGCATCTTTAGCATTAGGTACGCCACGAGCAGCCAAATCTTGACGAGCATTAGCGATCAAACGCTCTTGCTCTTGAGCAGCCAAGCCCTTAGGCACGTCTAGCTCACAAACTTTAGTCAATGATTCCATCACTTGGCTCTTCAATAAAGTTTGCGTACGACGCTTCACTTCACGAGTCAAGTTAGTGCGGATTTCTTCACGCATTTTGTCAACGCCTTCAGCAACACCTAATGATTTAGCAAAATCATCATTCACTTCCGGCAAATGTGGCCATTCCACTTTTTTCATTGTTACTGTGAAATCTGCTGTCTTACCAGCAACATCTTTACCGTGGTAATCAGCCGGGAAAGCCAATGGGAAAGTCTTAGACTCACCAGCTTTAAGACCTAAAGAAGCTGTCTCAAATTCAGGCAACATACGGCCTTCACCCAAAACAAATGAGAAGTTATCAGCTTTACCGCCAGCGAATTCAACGCCGTCGATCTTGCCAACGAAATCAACTGTTACCTGGTCACCTGTTTGAGCAGCTGTATTAGCACCGCCATTACCGTGAGCACCCTCTTCACCACGTACATGATAGTGAACGCGTTGCTTGCGAAGAACCTCTAATGTTTTTTCAATTTCAGCATCATTCACATCTGTTGAGTAGCGTGTGATTTCTGCTTTGGTTAAGTCACCCAACTTCACTTCTGGGCAAACTTCAAATTTAGCGTCATAAACCACTGGGTCAGCAGTCATATCGCTCTTTGGCTCAAGACTTGGTTGACCAGCGATTTTCAACTCTTGCTTTTTAACGATGTCATAAAACAAGTTAGTAGCGTGATCAAATTGAGCTTCAAAATCAACTTGCATGCCGTACTGGGCTTCAACCATTTTCATGGGAACCTTACCTGGACGGAAGCCAGCCATTTTGACTGTCTTTGATAATTTTTGTAAGCGCGCTGTGCGTGCTTGAGCTGTATCAGCTTTTGAGAAGCTAATAGTAATTTTGCGGTCTAAATTGCCGAGGTTTTCAATCGTTACAGACATGCTGGTATCCCGTTTAAGCTAATAAAAATAGGGGCGGAGCAAAAGCCCACTGCGCCACCTTCAGTACTACGTTACAAAAGCTCACTATTCTACATGAGAGCAGGTCATAAAAGGCATATCCCCCTCTTCTATCCTTGTTAAATCATGTACTTAGAGGGCTATTGTGGGGTCAATAAGTAATTAAAAGCTTTAATATGCCAAAACTACTTAGCCCAACAGCCAATCTTCAGTGGGGCTTTATGATGTGAAAATATGATTTATCTGAAATTTAAGTGAGAGATTGACCATGAAAATGATGCAAGAATTCCGCGCCTTTGCTGTTCGAGGCAATGTAGTTGATCTAGCCGTTGGTGTCATTATTGGTGGTGCATTTGGCAAAATCGTTGATTCAGTAGTGGGTGACGTTGTGATGCCACTAGTAGCTTGGTTAATTGGCGGCAAATTAGATTTTTCTAACTTGTTCGTTATTTTAGGCAATGTGCCAGAAAATGTACCTCGTACATTAGATGCGCTGAAAAAAGCGGGCGTGCCACTGTTCGCCTATGGCAACTTCTTAACGATCACTTTGAACTTCATTATTTTGGCTTTCATCATTTTCCAAATGGTGAAAATTATTAATCGCATTAAACTTCAGGATGAAGCAGCTGCAGCAACTGAAGAAGCTCCTCCTACACCTGAGGATATTCAGTTGCTCAGAGAAATTAGAGATAGTCTTAAAAAATAAGGAAAAGACATGATTACAACCCCATCAGGTTTGCAATATGAAGATACAGTGGTTGGCTCGGGCGAAGAGGCCAAAAAAGGTAACTACGTTTCAGTTCATTACACAGGCTGGCTCTATGAAAATGGTCAAGCTGGTCAGAAATTTGACTCAAGCAAAGACCGTAACGATCCATTTGAATTCCCATTGGGTGGTGGCATGGTTATCAAGGGCTGGGACGAAGGCGTTCAAGGCATGAAGATTGGCGGCACACGTCGCTTAGTCATTCCTTCAGAGCTTGGTTATGGTGCTTACGGCGCTGGTGGCGTGATTCCACCCAACGCAACTCTTCTTTTTGAAGTAGAACTATTAGGCGTTTAAACCGCGTCCTTATAAAAAAAGCGCTCTAAGCTTCGGCCTGAGCGCTTTTTTATTACCAGTTTTTTAACTAGGTTTAGCCCTTAAACAGCATCACCACTGTTTGAACCGCAATACCCTCACCTCGACCTAAATGACCAAGACCTTCGTTGGTTTTTGCTTTGACATTCACATGACTGGCAGAAACACCTAAATCACTCGCAATGTTTTTGATCATTTCAGGAATATGTGGCGCCATTTTGGGAGCCTGGCAAATGATGGTGGCATCGAGATTGCCCACTTGATAACCAGCCGCTTGGATCAAAGACATCGTTGCCCTTAATAGAACACGACTGTCTGCGCCTTTATATTTTTCATCGGTATCAGGAAAGTGGCGACCAATGTCGCCCATCGCAGCGGCACCAAGCAGTGCATCTGTAATGGCATGCAATAAAGCATCAGCATCCGAGTGTCCCAAAAGGCCGTGGGTATGAGGAATTTTGACGCCACCTAAAATCAAATCACGATTAGGCACGAGTGCATGAAGGTCATATCCTTGACCGACACGAAATGGCATTGATGAATGAGCAGTTGTCATGATGACTTTTTCAAACTAAGTAATTCGTTCATTAAAGACCAATCCTGCGGATAAGTCACTTTTAAATTGCGCCACTCTCCAGGGACCAAAAGCGGCTCACAGCCCACTCTTTCCATCGCGCTCGCCTCATCGGTCACTTCTTGTTTGCTGGCCACAGCTTGCTGCAGTGCTTCACTTAAAGCCAATAAGCGGAACATCTGGGGTGTCTGAGCCAACCACAAACCATCACGGGGCAAGGTCTTACCAATGCAATTGGGGTTTTGTTGAGAGATGAGTTTGAGGGTGTCAGCCATCGGCATCGCCAAAATACCACCGCAAACATAAACCGACTCGGTCACAGCTTCAATGAGGCGTCTTGCTGCTTCAGTACTTAAACCAGGTCTTGCAGCATCGTGCACAAGCACCCAATCATCAGCTGAGACACCAGCTTGAGACATGGCCTGTAAAGTTTGAAGAACTGTCTCATGGCGACTGGCGCCTCCAGTATGACTGATGGTAAGCCGGGCATCTGAGGCAGTGATGAAATCGCTTGGATTGCTCAATTCAGGCGATATGCCAACCCAAACGCTAGCTATTTCGGGCATGCTCAAGAAAGTTTGGACAGAATGCATCACCATTGCTTGCCCAGCCAAGACCTCAAATTGTTTAGGGGCTTGCAAGCCCATACGAGTTCCTGTGCCGGCACAGGGAATCAACACATGGAGTGCTGGCATCTTTTCTGATGATGTTTCTGCTGAATTCATGCCTCAATTCTATAATGCCTAGCTTATGCAGAAGTTATCGGCTGATTTAGAAGCCCAATTAAAGGCCATTACTTGGTCCCCCCCCCTCCCTGGACCTAGGGATGGGCAGCGCTTGACCGTTTCTCGGCTAACCGGCTCATCTGATGCTGCTGTGATCGCCCAACAAGCTTTAAATCACAGAAAGTCTTTCTCTGTGATGGTCATCATCTGTGCCAATGCATTGGATGCATCACGTTTACAAGAAGAAATTCCTGTCTTTGCTCCGAACTTAGCGGTTCGCTTGCTGCCTGATTGGGAAATCTTGCCTTACGACGCTTTTTCACCTCATCAAGATTTGGTCTCAGAGCGACTAGCCACATTACATGAGCTACTCACAGGCGCTTGCGATATTGTTTTGATGCCAGTGACCACTGCATTACAAAAATTAGGTCCTCCAAGCTTTTTAGCGGCGCATACCTTTTTCTTTAAAAAAGGTGACAAGCTGGATGAAAAAGCTTTGCGCCTGCAACTTCAGCAAGCTGGCTATGATCCGGTGAGCGCAGTTGTTCGTCCTGGTGAATATAGTATTCGTGGCGGTTTGATTGATTTGTTCCCAATGGGCTCTCCGCTGCCATACCGCATCGATTTGTTTGGTGATGAGATTGATCAAATTCGCTCATTTGACCCAGATAGCCAACGCAGTCTTTACCCCGTTCAGGAAGTTCGATTACTACCCGGTCATGAATTTCCAATGGATGAAGAATCGCGCACTGCATTCAGAGGTCGCTGGCGTGAAGTATTTGATGGTGATCCAAGTCGCTGCAGCATCTATAAAGATATCGGCTTAGGCATTCCAAGTGCTGGCATTGAATCGTATCTACCTCTCTTCTTTGATAGCACTTCTTCGGTATTTGATTACCTACCCTTAGGCAAAGGTCCCGTTTGGCTAGGTATTCATGGAGAGCTGGAGACCAATATCCGAGGCTTTTGGCAAGATACACAACAACGCTATAACTTTTTGAGCCATGACTCATCAAGACCTGTTTTAGATCCTAAGCAGTTGTATTTACAAAATGATGAGTTATTCAGTTTATTAAAACCGCATGCTCGCTTAGTTCTCGAAAAAGATGGTGTCTCTAGTAACGATGAAGAGTCTAAGATTGCTTTTTTACCCTTACCTTCTGTTGCAGTTAATCGTAAAGAGCAAGATCCTATCTCTAAGCTGAAGCACTTAGTATCAAGTACCAGCTCACGCGTTCTGATCAGCACAGATAGTCCCGGTCGTCGTGAAACTGTGCGACAACTACTTGAAGAAAATCAGCTCAAAGTTCATCAATCCGATAGCTTGGCAGAGTTTTTAATTTCTGACGCTCATTTTGGCATCACCCATAGCCCTATCCATGATGGCTTTGCATCTAGCTCCGCACAACTCATCATCATTACTGAATCTGAGTTATTTGCCGCAAGCGCTAGAACAAGACGCAAAGGAAAAGATAAAGAAGCAAGTAACGTTGATACGCTGGTTCGCGACCTTTCTGAATTAAAGGTGGGTGATCCGGTTGTTCATGCTGAGCACGGTATTGGTCGTTACCAGGGATTAATTTTGTTAGATGTTGGTAATGGCGAAGAAGAATTTTTACATTTGCTCTACGCACATGCGGCAACACTCTATGTTCCAGTCCAACAATTACAGTTGATTTCTCGTTACGCTGGCTCAGATCCTGATACAGCACCCTTGCATCAATTAGGTTCAGGTCAATGGGAAAAAGCCAAGCGCAAAGCTGCCCAACAAATTAGGGATACAGCGGCGGAGCTTCTCAATCTCTATGCAGCTAGAGCTTTACGCAAAGGTCATGCCTTTGAATTTTCAGCACACGACTATGAAGCCTTTGCTGAAGGCTTTGGCTTTGAAGAAACCGCCGACCAAGCAGCTGCTATTGCGGCGGTGATCCAAGATATGACCAGCGGGAAGCCAATGGATCGATTGGTGTGTGGTGATGTGGGCTTTGGCAAAACAGAAGTTGCTTTACGTGCCAGCTTCTTGGCAGTGATGGGTGGCAAACAAGTCGCGATTTTGGCACCAACCACTCTTCTTGCAGAACAACATGCAGAAACTTGGAAAGATCGTTTTGCTGATTGGCCAGTCAAGATTGTTGAGCTTTCACGCTTTAAAACAACAAAGGAAGTGAATACCGCCTTAGAAGCGATGGCCAAAGGTGAAGCAGATATTGTGATTGGTACACATAAGTTATTTTCAGCAGACGTGAAGTTCCCACGCTTAGGTCTTGTGATCATTGATGAGGAGCATCGTTTTGGCGTACGCCAAAAGGAAGCTCTCAAAACTATGCGTGCGGAAGTAGATATTCTGACTCTTACCGCCACACCGATTCCTCGAACATTAGGCATGGCACTGGAAGGCTTAAGAGATTTCTCAGTGATTGCCACTGCCCCACAGAAACGTTTGGCGATTAAGACTTTTGTTCGTCGCGAGAGTGACGGCATTATTCGCGAAGCAGTTCTTCGTGAAATCAAACGTGGTGGACAAGTCTATTTCTTACATAACGAAGTAGATACGATTGAGAACCGCAAACAGTCTTTAGAAAAGTTGTTACCTGAGGCACGCATTGTGGTGGCCCACGGCCAAATGCATGAACGCGACTTAGAACGAGTGATGCGTGACTTTGTGACACAACGCGCCAATATCTTGCTATGTACAACGATCATTGAAACTGGTATCGACGTCCCAACGGCCAACACCATCATCATGCATCGCGCCGATAAGTTTGGTTTAGCCCAGCTGCATCAACTGCGAGGACGTGTAGGACGCTCACACCATCAAGCCTATGCTTATCTGACTGTTCCTGATCCAGAAGCATTAACCAAGCAAGCCAAGCTTCGCCTAGACGCAATTCAGGCCATGGAAGAGTTAGGCTCTGGTTTCTATCTGGCTATGCACGACTTAGAAATTCGTGGTGCTGGCGAAGTCTTAGGCGATAAACAATCTGGAGATATTTCAGAGATTGGCTTCCAACTATATACAGAGATGCTTAATAAAGCTGTTAAATCTCTCAAGAGTGGCAAAGAGCCTGACTTGATGGCTCCCATGGAGATCATTACTGATATCACCTTGGGTGTGCCTGCTTTATTAACTAACGATTACTGCCCTGATGTTCATGAGCGCCTGTCTTTATACAAACGATTAGCCAGTGTTGAGACACATGAAAAGTTAATTGAGATACGGGAAGAATTGGTCGACCGTTTTGGTGAATTGCCAGAGCAAGCACAATCATTATTTGAAACACATCGTTTACGCCTGAATATGGCGCGCCTTGGTATCAAGAAAATTGATGCCAACCCCGTTCAAATAACAATTCAATTTATTCCGAATCCGCCGATTGATCCCATTAAGATCATTCAATTGGTTCAAACCAATAAACGGGTTCAATTAAACGGCCAAGATAAACTGAAAATATTACCCGCTGATAAAGAAGCATTTATTACTTTTGCTCAGCGATTAGAAGCCATTCGCCAACTGTTTAAGCATTTAGGCGATACTGTTATCAAAGATTCAAAATAAGAGTTTGATATGCAAATAGCCCTATTCCATCCAAGCGCCATTGATGAACAATTGATTCGTGAGATTGAGAAATCACACGCAGTTCAATCAGTAAAACCTAAAACAGCCAAAACAACTGTTCTTGAGCTTAGCGAGGTGCTTCATCCAGAACAAAAAGCGCATCTACGCAATTTAGGCACATTGCATGGCACGGATATCGGATTTTTGCCCAAGTATTTCAATCCAGGCCACATCAAAGTATTGGCCATGGATATGGACTCTACTCTGATCAATATTGAATGTATTGATGAGATCGCCGATGCGGTGGGTAAAAAGAAAGAAGTATCAGAAATTACAGAAGCAGCAATGCGCGGCGAAATTAAAGACTTTAGCGAAAGCCTTCGTCGTCGAGTTGCTTTGCTAAAAGGTGTTCCTGCAGATGCCCTTGAAGGTGTTTTTAAAGATCGCTTACGCTTGAATATGGGTGCTAAAGAGTTGATTGCTGGGGCACATGCCAAAGGTATTCATACCCTATTGGTTTCTGGTGGGTTTACATTTTTCACACAAAAACTTCAGGCTGAATTAAACCTTTCCGAAACGCACGCTAATCAGTTAGAAATTATTGATGGTATTTTGACAGGTCAGGTGCTGGGTCATATCGTGGACGGTGCGGCTAAAGCAGCTTACGTAGAAGCTCGTTGCTTAGCACTAGGCACTAATAAACATGCTGCAGTGACCATGGGAGATGGCTCTAATGATTTACCGATGATGAGCGGCGCGGGACTTTCAATCGGCTATAGAGCAAAACCAATTGTGAAAGAAACAGCAGATATGGCTTTTGATCATGTTGGTTTAGATGCCTGTCTAGATCTTTTGTAAAAATTTACGTGATGTAAACCTTTTAATCAATAGAACGTTAATTAAAAAAACCCTCACTTCTTTGAAGTGGGGGTTTTGTGCATTTTGGTCTCATGTAATTAACAAAATTGATAAAAGGAGCTCTTTTGAGACATTTAAAAATGCTTGACCTTGGTAGTACATTGAACTACCAGAACGAAGTAGAGTTTGAATGGGATATAAGTAAAAGTACCCAATACCTTAAATTAAGAGGGTTTCAATTTGAAGAAATAATTGGTGTCTTTCAAGATCCATTTAAAGTCGTAACAGCTGACAAAAGACATGACTATGGTGAGGACAGATATGAAATGTTGGCGATATTTAAGGAAACATTGTTTGTTGTTATTTTTACGTTCAGAAGTGAAGCGATCAGAATAATATCTGCGAGGAAAGCAAATGAAAGAGAAAAAAAGCGATACAAAAATCAAACGCATCACTGTTAATCTAAATGACCCTAAATCATTCCCAAAGTGGAAAGTCAATCAACGATTACTAGATGCAACGGGCGAAAAAGAAATTGCAAAACAAAAGGCCGAAGATGATTTAGAAGCAAAAATGGATGCTGCCAAGTATGCAAAAAGCATTAGAGAAAAACTTGGATTTACACAAAAAGAGTTATCCGAGAGAATTTTAGTGCCACTAGATACGATTAGAAATTGGGAACAAGGCAAACGATACCCGACCGGTCCAGCTAGGTTACTACTCAAGATCTTAGATAAATCCCCAAAATTAGTTTTGAATCTTATTTAATAAAAAAGCCGCTCGTAAGCGGCTTTTTCTTTTTGGAAAGTCTGATTAGAGACGTTCGAAAATCACAGCAATACCTTGACCGCCGCCAATACACATTGTTACCAAAGCGTATTTACCACCTGTACGGTGTAATTCATAAATAGCTTTCGTTGCAATGAATGCACCAGAACAACCTACCGGGTGGCCAAGAGCAATCGCACCACCGTTAGGTTTGGTCTTTGTCATATCTAGACCTAAACCTTTAGAAACTGCAATCGCTTGAGCAGCAAAGGCTTCGTTAGACTCAACCACATCAATCTTGTCGATCGTTAAACCAGCACGCTGAAGAGCAA
>JACCDO010936618.1_pt1 | contig 11361 bp, 12 predicted proteins | sample 7446101 | NCBI WGS metagenome assembly JACCDO01 (sample SAMN15323440, study PRJNA562643) | freshwater metagenome | isolation source: river surface water | place: USA:Blue River Watershed | collected 2017-08-16
CCGATAGTTGATCGTAAATGTACTTTTGTAGGGTCTTCCAACACATTTGATATTCTTGATCTACTTTATTTTGTTGAGTAACATATTCCTGGATACATCGGTCAATAAAGTCTTTTTTGTGTTGTTTAGTCCAATTAGATATATCAAGTACAACTGGTGTTTGGTCATTGTGTTAGATAGTAAATACTTCCGCAAATGCGCCTTCCGGGATACCGGTCATCCAGTCCGATGGGTTAAATTGTATATTTTTGAGCTTGTATACTGTTTCGATAATGGAGTTGACGAGTTCATTTTCTTCTTGGTCGTTGTTGACGATGACATCAACAATATTTACGAGAAGGTTGAACGGACACATAAAGAACTCTTTTTCGTTATCGATCAACAATCCATTCAATTTTGTATGGATATTGCGTTCTGCGAGTGTAGCATCGTTGACTTTGAACTCCTTGAGAACTTTGACCTTGTCACCAGCAACATGGGTTGTATTATGACTAGATGAACGTGTTTTCATTTTATTTTTGGTTCTGCCGATCTTGTATATACCTTGTCTGGCGTAGTTTTTGGTAGAGACAATATATATGGTTTCATCCTTAGAGACGCGCTTTTTGTAGCTTAAAAGCTCTTTCTGAGTGTTGTGGAGACGGTTGTTTTCGGCTTCAATTTGCTTGTTTTTTTCCTCAAGAAACATCACTTTTTGTTGAAGTTCTTTAAGCTCTTCATCGCTTTTGTTCGAGTCAATCGAGACGATACCGGTCACGAACAACTCACGAATCCAACGAGACACTTGTATGGCGAACGATGGACTGATCCACTGCGCGAGTTGAACGGCGAGGTCTGGATGTATCCAGGAACCCTGCGAAAATTTCGAACTATTACCGCGTTTGACATCGATAAGTTTGATATTTTGTGAACCCGGGATCCCGGGTTCACTTTTTAAATTACTCTCGAGAACTGAAATCAATTCTTTAGTTGACTCTAATGACAACCAATGATTGAATTTCTTCCTACCGGCCTTACACATTTGTGTCGCATTGATAAACTTATCACTCGAACGCGACTCGATCACCACGCCGTTCAGTCTCAAAGCCATCGCACTCATGTTATATGATAGTATTATCTATGTCTTTAACATAGTTACATTAAATATCCAGCAAATCAAAAAAATAATACACTTATGTAACTAGTTTATAAAAATGGCACGTACTTCGAACAGATGTCACACATGACATCGATAGCAGTATCATAAATTTCGGCCTCAACTTTGTCGTCGATGGCCTTGATATTGAAATGAGCAAGCATAAAGTCGCGAATCTCGCGCTTGAGTGCCGCTCTTGCGGGGCCGTCGCCGTTTGGCTTGAAGTCGCTCGATTTGAGCAATCCGAGGATCTGCTGTTGATTGGCGAGCACTTCGTCCAATTTTTTGGAGCAATCGCACGTCGACTGCGGGACCGGGTTTGACGCAACGAGGGGTGGGATCGCAGCGAGCTGGAACGTTGGTTTTGGTGATGTCATCTTGTTCAGCCAACACATATACTTTATAAATTTTTTTATCTTTAAAAAATATATAACTTTGTTGTACATCGGACACAACCAAAAAAAATTGAATTTATTAAAAATATTAATAATATGAAGTTGATCAAAGATTCGAGCGCCGAACGTGATGGTCAGTTCCCACCACCCGATTTCTATTACGCACCATCGCCTCAGTCGCAAATGAGACTTCCCGCGTTCAAGTTTGAGCCACGGAAATGTCTCCCCGCGCATCTTACCATTATCAGGTTTACACACGAGTCGCTTCCACCGGTGTCGAATGCGGAGCGGGATCCCCATACCTCTCGGATCTCAATGACTCCCGCACCAATGATCGAATTTGAACCATATCCGATCTACGTTGGATACTCGCGTCGCCGTCGATTGCGGAGAACTAGAGGAATGCGCAATCGACCTCCGATGAGGCCCGTATCATACGACCCGGTGCGTACCACCAATATACCGGATGCGCCCACCATTTCTCGAGCCTTATAATTTTCGTTATTTTTTTGCTCCACGGGCGCACCCACATCAAATAATATTTTAAAAAATGAATTTATATATCTTATTATAAAATATGGAGTCTTTATACGAAAAGTACAAGAATATTGTTACGTGCTTGACCAAATATAGAAATTATGAACAACTGGCGCCAGAGATGCCATTTGATGCGTTCAAATCCTCAATGAAGAACTATAACTACGCCAAGGACTCATTCACCAATAAGGGCGAACCGGTCGACATATATCTGTTCAATTGTAAGGATTTGACGCCGTTGCACTTTAGGAAGCTCCTCGATAAGTATAAAAAGCAAAAGATCCACATTTTGTTCTTCACCAAGCGCAAGTTCAATACATATATCAAAAAATCCATCAAAGAGTACGACAACATAACGCATGATAACTATCTCCATAAGCACTTTATTATGGAGATTAGTCGCGGGCCGCTTTGTTCGACGCATGAAATATTGTCGGTCGACGATGTTCGTAAGCTATGCGTTGCGCTCAAAATACATCCGTATCACTTGCAAGCCATACATGTCACAGACCCCCAGATCATTTGGATCGGCGCACAGATCTATGATGTTGTCAAAATAACATCATACTCGGAGCTCACCGGTAAGATGATAACGTATCGTATAGTTACATCAACCTCGGGCAAGCACAGCGAGAGTACGATCACAAAAAAAGACATAACGTCGTTCAATCGTCAATATAACCGCGATAAAGACGCCGGCGAAGGCGCCGAAGGGGGTGATGACGCGGAGCTCAAAGGTGTATATGACTCCGATGGATATGATACCGCGGGTTCCGATGATGAAAAAAATGACTCGGCGTTGGGGTCTGACCGACACGGGGCCGCCGAGATACTCGATCCATTTGATACTTTCGAAGAACAAGAGACATTTGATGAGTATTATTAATATATGCACGTTCCATGCGCTGATTACATATTTTTTAACTCTTCGGCACTAAATGCGGAAGTAAATAGGTCATATTCTTTGATAAAGTCATTATTGGGGAAATGACAGTTAAATTTATTTTTTATATGTTCAGTGACACTTTGTGGGTCACCCGAGGAGTCGGACGGTGCGGCATCTCGAATGTCACGTACGATACTGATGACCTCGTCGATACGCTTTGCGTGCTTTGTCATAAAGTCGGGTTCTTTGGCGACAACAATGTTGGCAGACTTCATCAGTTTCCATGGTAGCACTGCTAGTGGTATATCATTATTTTTTTTGCAAGTTTGTGTAAATTTTTGGATTAGTTTGTCGTATTTGTACTTTTTTATATGCTCATTTGACTTTTTTATATGTTCGAGCGCGCGACTCACCAACATTCCGTTTGTCTTATCGTCATATGTTTCTACGTTACATTGTTCGATCGATGACTTGATGATGGACGGCTCGAGGTACTCAACCTCGAGTATCCTGTGGTCGATAGCCAGTCGAATGAAATTGTCAAAATTTTCCATGTCGGCGGTGCCCAAGTCGATCAGATCATAAAATTGCGCGTGGGTTTCCAAATACTCAATTTGTTTGCTTGCGCGCACTATCAGATCGTCATGCTCGATGTCCGGCACGTCGAACCCACTATCCGACTCCGAGTATTCGACGTCTGATTCGGAGTCCCGGTTAGCATTGAAATCGGGGTCATCATCAGGGTCAGTACCAGAGTCGCCACCGGAGTCATCACCGGAGTCATCGCAAACATAGTTGGTTTCTAGATGATCCAAATAAAAGTCCTGAAATTGCTTCAGATTGTTGTGTGGTAAATAAAATAACATTACTCCGTACGATATCGGCGCTTCGAGCAAATCCATGCCCTTTGATTTGTGAAAATTGGTGTCGTAGCTCATACCTCTCTTAAGTTGATCCAGTCCACATTTGCGAAACATATTATTGACAAATACGGATGTTTCTACTGGTTCTAATGCACACATGCCGGTTTTTAATTGAGGAAGGTAATGCGGCGGTACTTTGGCGCTCGGTATCGTACTGAATGGTGCCTTAAATTCCAGCAATACAATGTAATATTGGTTTCCAATACGCATCACAGTCAGGCCGTCGGGGCTAAATCTTTGGTGCTCGTGGAGCACGTTCTGTACTGAACCTGTCTCGAATATTTTCGCCTCGGGATTGAAAATTATATTACATATTCGCTTGGTTACCGGCTCGAACAGGTTACCCCATCGGGTTGCCAAATTGCCGTCAAACTTGGCCAGGCCGACTTTCTGCGCAACTAAGTTGGCAATACTCGAAAAGCCGTTGTCGCCCGTAATTATGGACATTTCGCTTCCACCAATGATCGTCTGGCGCTGTTCGAGCCATTCTGGGCTCCCTTGGACGGCAAGGTCTCTATGTTTGTCAACAAATGCACGCAAGACTTTACACTTGTTTAGGCGCTTGGTTCTAGTAACATTCATCATATATTACGTTCTAAAGACACAATATTTAGATGATATACCAATATGGATAATTTAGATAGTTTAATTCAATTATTGAGCAACCTGCGTACAAATATGAATGATCTTGGTTCTGTCGAGTACAATGGTATTTTTTCGCGTGACAACAACATGAACAGACTAGTGCCAAAATTAACAGAGATTTGTAGCATCATTGATGAAATCAATACGATCGGAGGCTTGACTTCAAACATATTGAGTACTATCTATGAGAAAACAAATCAGACAATTAATGACATCAATAGTATCGGTACAGTCTCAAACAAGTACAAATTTTTGTATACGCTAAATGAAGGACTGCGTCACGATATGAGCGCGTTTTGTTCTTACCGCGAAGCTGTCCGTAATTTTGTTCACGACTCTTCCGACATTGTTGTACGCACCACAGCACGTGATGTATTTGGAGGCAAGTTGCCACATAGATCCGTCATCAAATCGACCCGCGCACATACGCTTGACGGACACACACTTGGCAATCGCACACTTGATGGGTGCGCAATCAATGAACGCACAATCGATGGGTGCACACTCGACGAGCACGCAATCGGTAGCAGCCCGATCGCCGAACAAACGCGTGGACCGACCGGTCGTTCATCGCAAAACGAGACATCAGATCGGTTATCCTTCGAAATTAGCAAAAAAAATATCACATCAATTGAAGGCATATCTGTTGATCCGGCTACATTGGCGATCCCGATCCTTCCGCAAATTGACTACTGTCCAACGGCGTTCTACTGGTACTCGGGGACAGCATCGCGTAAAGCCGGGATATATGTACGTCTGTTGGATAATGTTATATGTCGCGTTCCATTTCCAAATTTATTTTGTTCGAGCAGTTCTCACTTTAAAAAAAAAACCATCAAATGTAAGTACCATAGCGTTGATATTTGTCAAAATAATCGAAAAAAGTATGCGGTTGTCAACAAAGTAAAAATGCGCGAATGTAACTATACACATAAGGGGGAACACTTCAACCGGATAGGATCGGCGTTCCGATGTTCGGTCGAGTCGTTCGGGGGCCATGATACGTTGGCAAATGATCTTCGTAAGGTCAAATATGATGATATAAAGTTAATATTGATGAACTCCTTACATGATATCCTGTTGGCGACACTTTGGTTCCAAACGAACGCCGACGCCACAAAACACATACTTATTGACGACCTCGACGTATGTTAAATAATTAAATTACAAATTTAAAATGTCGTCAACAATATAAATAAAGCGCTATGGAACCATACGATTATATACTAATTGCGGCTATTATTGCATTATTATGTAAAAATACAATATTCTCTTATATGACCGAATATTACATCAGCGAGCAGCAAAACAACAAATTTATGTCCGAACCATCACAGTATTTGAATGATAATGTCGAAACGTACGAATACTTCAATGATAGTACCGCAGATGCGTCGTACGTTACTTTAATGTCAGACCTGACGGCATCCGAGCGGTGTGCGACATACAATGACCGAAACGATCGACTGATCAAAGAGGTGCAACAATACAAGAACGACATCGATAAGAGGAAAAAAATGTATGATCAGCTGATCAAGGAGCAACGCGACATCAACACCCAAATGAAGCTCCAGCGCGAAGACAACCTTGATGATATCAAGGGAACTTTTCACGTAAACCCGTACAATAATGGTGATATGCCTCTATCCGGTGATGAGATGATCATGAACAAGATGATCGATGTAAGTCTGAGAAATAAGCAGGCGATCAATGCGAGGGTCACCTGGGACGTCAACGACTTCACGCCACACCTCGAACCCGAGCTACAGACCCACGAATACAGCGTGTGGTGGGACGACGAAACGCTCGAGGCCGAGATGTAATCGGGCAGGTGTAATTTCATCTAAAGATAAGACAACGTATATTGTGTATACGTTATATATGATTGGATGACTGGCGCCATGCCCGCCAATTAAGTTTTTCAACGTTTTTTTTTGATGCGTCACGCATTAATTTTCATATGAAAAAATATAAAATAACTCATGATATATATCCATTGACACATGAATAGTAATTTCGTATTTCAGCCAAACAACGACAATCGGTTGTTCAACAATGCACAGTTCATCCATATGTTGGTGTCCGAAATTAGGCTAAAATTGGGCAGAAATCTGCTCAAGATGGAGAAAGTGTTTATTATCAATTATCTCAAAAATACGTCGCCGCTCATCTTCAAAAACCGCAAGTACGCCGATATATTGAACATTTTGTGCAAGCAGATCGTCGAACACATCGTCAAGCTCGATTGCCAAAATACCGAACAAATCGACATTCACGAAGTCCTAAAGACTAGTATTGGTGTCTCAACAGAAGAACAGTCGGGCGCAATAGACTCGCAAACTAATGACTTTGCGACAAATATCGTCAACACATTCGCGAGTCAAGTTGACGTCACAACATTTCTCGGCAACACCACTATTGAAGCACTCCAAAAAGTCATCAACCCCGAGTTGGTCAAAACGTATGCGTACATAATGCTGGACTCGCGGTACCGTTTGCTTGAAAACGACGGAACAACCGAATTTAAATGGAATTTTATCAACAATGAGTCCATCGCACAGGGATCGGTCAATGCGATCGGTGACATCCAAAACATCACAGCAATGCGTATCTACCCTGTACGGATCCCGTACAATGCTGCGGCGGATAATGAATACAACCGAGTTTCGTTGTTTATACAGGAGTTCTCGGCGCAGTCGTTCCTTGCGCAAGAGAACAGACGCTTCCACTTTATGTTCAACATTAGCGTGTCGGACCGCTGGATTGAGCTTAACCCGCAAAATTTTAACGATGGTTTCTTTCGGTTCCGGAACCCGATCGCTCGCCTTGAAACCTTGACGATATCATTTGGGGCGCCTCTTGATCGGGTTGTATTTGATACGGATCGTATGAATATGTCCATCAATTCCGTCACTGGTTTCGGCACAACGACCGAGATCACGACGGTGTCCAACCACAATCTGGAGACTGGCGACTTTGTATTCATTACGGGCTTTACTACACATAATTCGATCTCCGACAGCGCTGTGATCAATGCGATCAATAGCACGAGCGGTAATATTATTACATTTACGGGCCCAACGACCTTTACTATTGATGTCAATTCATCAAATATCGTCACATCGGGGCCGGGTGGTAGTACGGTGTCCATCAACAACGGCTCGACCTCGGTGACTGGTGTCGGTACCAACTTTTTGACATTGTTTAGCATCAATGATGTGATTATTATCGCCGGTGTCTCGTACAAAGTGGCGTCCGTACTGACGAACACGTCGTTGACGATTACATTGCCGTATGCTGGTGTAAATCTGGCCGGTGGCGCCTACCAGCGCAATAATTCAATCAATGGGCTGTTCAGTAATGTATACTTTGGTTCGAAGCGCATATTTGTGCCGATCGAGCTCGAATACTACAAGGCATAATTTATTTTGAAGAAATGGACCGTATATATCATACATTCGACATGACAACGCAAGACATGCCACAGGCAGAATATGAGGAAATTTTGAAAGAAAACACCGATAAATACAATCAAGAACTTGAGGTTTATATGGAAAAAAAGGACCAATTGGCGGAACTTGAACGCCAATCATTTGCTCTGCTGCGAGTTTTGTATCAAAATTTAAAGAATGGCACCGTTGTCGATGATAGCGAATACAACGCTTGTTTGCGGGATTTGGCCTCATCAAAAGATGAGGTATATGAAACTAGCGCAAAGTGCCTTTCGCTTCTTCAAAAGGTACGAAACTTACAAAACAATTACCTCGTAAGCATTATCAACGGTCTTCAAGCGCAGCTCAAAGAATTACAAGAAAAGGGGCCGCGAACGGATAATTTGCTTTAATTTTACCGTATGAGCGTACTTACACCTCTCTTTGACGACGTTGATATATTTTTTTTTTAATTTTGTATGGTATACTATAGTTACGTTTGGTTTGAGAACATGTCGGGTCAAGATGGTTGTCAGTGCGCAGTAGGTCCAGCAGGCCCACAAGGGTTACAGGGTCTTCAAGGTCCATCAGGACCACAAGGTCCGCAAGGAATTCAGGGTATTCAAGGTTCGGCTGGTGTTGTTGGTATGAAAGGTGATGTCGGCCCAATGGGACCACAAGGTCCAGTTGGACCATCCGGGTTGCAAGGTATGGCCGGATTACAAGGTGAACCGGGCCCAATGGGACCAATTGGATTGCAAGGTGATGTTGGTCCACAAGGTCCAATGGGTTTGACTGGCGCGCAGGGTGATGTTGGTCCACAAGGAGTCGCAGGTCCACAAGGTCCAATGGGTTTGACTGGTCCACAAGGTCCAATGGGGCCAACTGGTGCACAGGGTCCGGCCGGACCAGCTGGCGTTTCCGGAAGTACTATTGTTTTGGTTTCGGATTTCGGAAAACTTACGCCATCGGCGGTGAGTGCCAGCTCGCATTTGGAGCCTTGGGTGCCAAGTGGTGTGTTGTCACCGGGTATGAGTCAAGCGTGGTTGAGTGCGACAAATTCGTCGGTTCAAGAGTGGATTCAGTTCGATCTGGGTTCGCAAGTGTTGTTAACGAGCGTGTTCTGTTCGTTCGCAAACGGGCGGGATGGCATCAACCCTCGGGTACAAGTGAGTAATGACGGGTCAAATTGGGCAGCTGCTGGCAATTTTGTACCGGCGGATTACGGTCAGGTAACTGTCGAAAACTTTAGAAACTACAGGTTTTCGATTAATTTGACCAATGTATACAGGTATGTGCGAATAATTTCAGACCCGTGCCCGTACTTGCATTATTCGTTCGTTCAGTTCTTTGGTGCTCAATAAACTTTTTAGTTAGGACAACGAACCAAAAAAAAATATTACTGGTAAATATTTTTTTTCACCTTTCGAGTTCAGTAATCTGTCCCCCGACATTCGTTTACTTCGTCGGTGAGATCCTCGATTTGCATCCGGCATTCGGACACTTCGTCGGTGAGATCCTTGATTTGTGTCCGGCATTCGGACACTTCGTCGGTGAGATCCTTGATTTGTGCCACAAGCGCGGCGTTCTCTTTTTGCAATGTCTCATTGGCGGTATTCAGGCTGGCGGTTTCCTCTTCATATGTATTGGTTAACTCGATAACTTTTTTTTCCAAACGGTTGTTCTCTTCATCTAATTCGTCGATTGTTTTGCTTAAACTGTCGATTTCGTCCAAAAGTTTGTCTATTTTTTCACATGGATGATGCAAGTCGATCGTTATATATTCACATACATACGGCGATGGTATAATTAGCATTATTTTGTTAAACGAAGTACGAACGCGGCATTTGCTGCGATTTTGTTTGATGTAACTATTGAGTTCTTCGGAACGATCAACACCCGGCACTCCGATCGGTTTTAAGTACGATATACCTTCAAGCCATAGTCCATTTATGGTCGTTGTTACCTGGTACGCGAAGTTAACTGTTGCTTCGAACGTAAATGAATGCTGGTCGATCGTGTGGCAAAAGCTCTTCATATTTATATTTATCTAGGGGGAATTCAATTTTCACCGTGGAACCATAATTTACCTATATATAATATGGAGCCCTCCGGAACCATAATTTGCCTATATATAATATGGAGCCCGCCGGAACCATAATAAAATTTCAATGAAATCGGACTATGTGACAAAAAAAGAAATCACTCTGTATCTTCGTGGAACGAGTTCCATCGAATCTGCGGGCTTGTGACCGCATGTGCTACATTGCTTCCTTTTATCCTCTGACGTTAGTCTTCATATCAAAGGAAGTTGATAGCCCTAGTCTATCTGGTAATCGAGCCCCCTTGCCCATATCATACCGTGCCTCTAATCAGTGAGTAACCGTCAGAAATTATCTGAGTCAACTGTACGCGTGTTCCCTACAGTGTGGAATGTCCAAAAATCACCTTATTCAGGTGGTTCGTTACGGCCGCCGCCGCCGTCGTCATCGCTGCCGTCATCATCATAATAAACGTCGTCATCGCTGCCGTCATCATCATAATAAACGTCGTCATCGCTGCCGTCGTCATCATAATAATCGTCATCTGCAAACACAACAACATCATGTGTAACATCGGTTTCAATGCAAAAACGCCGTCCTTCATTTTGTCGATCTCTCATAAACATTTGGCTGTGATCAAAAACATGAAGCATCTGTTGCTTGTTCCAATGAATTGTATCGATACAATAAAAGCACAGGAAGTTATGTCGGCCGTATTCGACAAATATCCAATCATTTCCTCTACCACCACATAACTGACATGTAAAATGCCCGTTATATTTACGGTATCTGCTAAAATCGATTTCAGCTATTGAAAGTTGCATGTTGTAATATAAATACTAATGGCTAAAAAAATTGATTTTTTTTTGGACCCCTTAAAAGCACCCCCTGGAGGAGATAAATCCTCCGGGGGGGGGGGTAAAAATTGAATCCATTCCAAGCAATTATACTATGACCAAAACAACAATAACGCTCACGTTCGGGGACGCCGGCGAAAACCACGTTGGTATGGAACAACTCGGTGAGTGTGGTCAAATTGGCAGCGGCTTTACGTGCGAAGAACTGCGTGCGATCTACGATTGTTTTAAAGACTCTGTGGTGATCAACCCAGAATATTATGTTCTGAACGACTTGCTGGACCAAAAGGATACTTCGCCAGCCGCTTTGCTCGTACTGAGGGGGTTTGTCGCCGATCATGCCGATTTGTTCCACGAAGTGAACGAGCTGGCGTGGGACACAAAATACTTCGATGTTAGGCGCGGCAAAGTGCTGAACAAGCGAGCCCGTTCCAACCTTATGTTGCAAGAAGGCGTGTCGCGGGCGCCCGACTACGAGGACCGAAAAGGGACCATTGTGGACATATTGTC